>Ga0316201_10000573_pt1 | contig 21464 bp, 21 predicted proteins | sample CS6wburrow_MG_FD_204516 | JGI IMG/M metagenome (GOLD analysis project Ga0316201, IMG submission 204516) | Coastal sediment microbial communities from Delaware Bay, Delaware, United States - CS-6 worm burrow | ecosystem: Environmental > Aquatic > Marine > Coastal > Sediment | place: USA... | reverse complement strand
ATGAACTCGAGATTTATCAGGAGGATTCTTAATCGCCAGCTCGATGCAGTGGACAGTATCCTGAATATGAATGAAGGCTCGAGTCTGACCACCAGTGCCATGTACCGTCAGCGGGTAGCCAACAGCCGCCTGCATCAAGAACCGATTCAGTACTGTCCCATAGTCGCCACAATAGTCAAAACGATTTATCAAACGCTCGTCTAACTTGGTTTCTTCAGTTTGCGTACCCCAGACTATACCCTGATGTAAATCAGTTACTCTGATATCATCATTTTTATTGTAATAGGAGAACAACAACTGATCTTGCGTTTTGGTTAAATGATATATGCTGCCTGGCTGAGCAGGATAAAGTATTTCCTGTGAGATAGCTTCACCCTTGTCATTATCAATCGTCACCGTCAGATAACCTTCCGGGATTTGTATGCCTGCCGAACTGTAACCGTACACACCCATAGTACCCAGATGCACTACATGAGCATCGAGTTCGGCCTCTACCATGGCAGATAAAAGGTTATTTGTACCATTGACATTGTTGTCTACGGTGTATCGTTTATGCCATGATGATTTCATGGAATACGGTGCAGAGCGCTGTTCAGCAAAATGGACGATTGCATCAGGCTGGTATTCTTTCAATAGAGTCAGCAACCTGTGATAGTGTTCTGATACATCCAGGTTGATGAACTCAATGACTTTACCGGTTTTTTCCTTCCAGACGCGCAGCCTTTCACCCATTGGTTTGATCGGCGTTAACGAATAGGCTTCCAGCTCATTATCGATATTTCTTCTAGAAAGGTTGTCTACAATTAGTACTTCAAAACCGATATTAGACAAATGAAGGGCTGTAGGCCAGCCACAGAAACCATCGCCACCAAGGATTATTACTTTCATATGGGTATATTCAACTCATTATTAGATCAAACAAGAAATCAGTAGCAAAGTGTTTACATTTTGTGAAAATAAAAAGATGCAGGATGATTTATTGCCTAAAAAACAACTTATTTTGAAATTTGCTTTATAAACAATATTTTACCATCACTCGACGTAACAGCCTCACTCAACGTATGATTATACTTGTTTTCACAGCCAGTAGCATCTTCATCTTTAGCTCCAGCATGGCTTTTAGCCGTCACCACCTCTTTCACTGAGACCTGAGTTGATTTAGCTAGTGGACGTTTATCCACCAAGCCTGGGATATTCCTGGCGACCTTCTCTCTAGCCAACAGCTTGTTGACGTATTCATCCGGCCTGGTTCGCTCAGCAAACCACTCAGCCCGCTCATTTGCCTTGATTTTGCATTTTTCACGGTTTTTTATGATCGATATTATCGCCTCGGCAATATCCCTGCTGCCATTAGCGGAAAATCCAGCATCACCCGCCAGCCATTCAGGGTATGTCCCGGGAGTTGTAATAAGCGTCTTGCCGTAAGCGACCGCTTCTGTGGCGATCCCTGAGCCGCGCACTTGATAACTCTGTTGCTGGTAACAGCACAAAACGACGTCCGCGCTCTCCAGAACAGAGTAGTAATCATCTTCTGACTGCTGCTGCTGTATAAGCCTGACCTGTCCACCTGAAAAGCTTTTAAGTCGCTCGATCACCTCTTCAATTTTTCTCGTATAACCAACGATCTGAGGGCTGCACTGTATGATGAACTCTACTGGTTGCGTCTTTCCGATTTTATTTAATACCGCTTCAATAACATCAGGTATCAGATGAAAGCCCTTCTCTTCACGTGCCGCACCAAGATAAACTACTCGAAAAACACCGTCTACTGCTGGACCGGCACCAGCCTGTAGAGCAATCTTCTTCATAGGGATATCCAGTGTGCTCACATCTACTCCCCATGCGCTGGTAAGCGATTTAGCTAGCAGTTCATTTTCAGCATAAAGAAATACCTTTCTATTGATAAAATCCATCTTATCCAGATAACCGATAACTCTGTCGATGGGCAGGCCATTTGCAAGATGCGGCATCACGCGCATGTCATACGGCGTGCAGAGATGAAAACTCGGGTATCCTCCTAGCGGATATTTAGTCTGGAGAAGCTGCAAGATTGCCCTGTACATCATGCCATCAGTAGTGTGCACCAGGACATGGCCAACATCGCTCACTTTTTCCTCGACTAGCGCATTTAACAGCTCGTCGTGCAGATTTCCAACTGCTACCAAATTCTTCGCCCCTGTTGAACCTCCCAGCCTGATGCGCACTTTTTTAAACCGCTCTCGCTGTCGCCTTAAAATCACCTTAAGTGACTCCGGAGAACGCAGTGAAACAAACTGATGCAGTTTTTGCTTCAATGAAACCTTCCTGTTTTTATTTCCAGGTGTGAAGTAGTCATATGTCGCTTTACTGAAGACCGGTCTAACCCTGGCACCTGCGATCTGAAGAGCCCCGTCAGTACTTTTATTAGATAATACAAGCACTTGAAACCCGCTGCCTATAGCGCTGTTAACGATGACACGGGTCAGTGCATAATGATGCCCCCGGGTATCTTTAAGCGAAGGATCAACTATGATTAACCGGCCTTTTGTTTCCTCTACGACCATATTCATGCTGACCACTTATGGTTTGCCCTGAACATACCATCCTTTTTAACAAATACGATATCAACCTGACCAAGGGCGCCATCTAACGGCCTGAAGAGACCGTCTAGAATGTCATATATCACAAAACCTTGCTCATCCATATAATTCAAAATCTCTAATGGCTCAGGGTGACGATCTCCCCAAAACTTAAAAAATGAAATTTCCATTAATACTAATTCACACTTTTTCAAAACTTCTTTACCACCTAACACCACCTGGTAGTCACCTCCCTGACAGTCTACCTTTAATAAATATGGTTCTGGCAGATCCCTGGCAGAGAACATCCCATCAAGCGTTTTAACCTCAATTGCAGAAACATGTCGATTTTGCTTTTCAGCAGAATGAATCATGGAAGAGCCAAGCAGATCATCGGTCTTAAAAATAGAGCCTTCGCTCTCTACAGCCATGAGCGCACAGTTATGAACCTCACCAGTATACTTGCTCTTCAATGATTCTAGCATTGAAATGAACTCTTTGAGCGGCTCAACCCATACGAAATACGCGTCCGTAAAAGCACTCTGTATCGCTGGTGTACCATCTGCGGCTCCAACATCGAGTACAGTGCCCGGGTAAAAACCAAGCTTTTTAGTATGGATAAAAAACTCTTCGAAGTTTCTCGTCGGCTCCTTATTAAATAACCTGCGTTTTATCCGGAAGACGGCCTTATATATCCGTGTAGTCTTGAACAACATAAAAATTTTCTCTGAGAGATAACTCAATAATAATCCCAGATATCATTATGGCTCACCATATTATAAGGCGGCTTCAGGTACCAGCTAATATTCTTAAAACGAGAAGAGTCTTGACTTGCACCAAAGTTATAGATCGTTCGTTTCGGCGTTTTTTTATGTACCTGATCAGATAGTGCGGTTAATAGACCGAGCGTTTCGTCCCACGCAAAGAACCGGTTCAGCGTCTCTGTAGGCTGCCTCTGCGGGGTAACATCTAGCCTACTGATAACTTCAGGGGTAAGTGAATCCTTCACGAACGTCAGGTACTCATGTTCTCTTAACGAGTACAGGTATATCAGCTTCCTGATATGTTTCTGTAGTTTCTCTCCGGTAGTACCCCAGCCCCAGCCTTGAAAGCGGGTGAACGTTTCTCCCTCACCGGGAACCAGGAAAGGGTGACCGTATACAGAGAATACATTTTCGTCATTTTCGACCCTCTTCAACTCGTCTGAGAAGATCTTCACAGCATCTCTGGTTGGAAAACAATCATCTTCGAGAACAATAATATACTTATATTTAGCTGCCGCTTCATCAAGCGCATGCAGGATAAGCTTCCTGAAACCAAGAGAACCGTTGTGTGCATTAACCTCTCTTACTGCAAATTTATCAACGACCGTCCTGACCAGTTCTGTCTTGTATTTGACATCCGGCCTGCCCTGATGGCCATCTAGCCAGACATTAACTTGCGAAATTGCTCCCTGCTTATCCAGGCTTTCTAACACGTCTGCGATACACAGTGGCCTGGCATGGCCAAACACTAGAATACACAATTCATCATTCATATATTGTTCCAAAAAAAGCTTATTTGCCCAGGTAATGTCACATCAATCCTGAAAAGATTATAGCGACGCCAGAATTAAGCAAAGCAAAAGTGCTCAACGCATTATATTGAACGAATTACGCATCTTTACTGCCATCAAAATTACAACGAGTTATACAATCGAAATGGAATTTAGCATAGTTCTCGAACAGTGTGAAACCATCACTCAATATTCTCATCAAGAATAGCTATTACCCGGCATTGCTCGAGTGATATACTAAAAATCTTTATAATTTTTAGATAGATACACATACAATATAAAATGTCGAATCCTAAAGTCACCGTGATTATCCCAGCCTACAATGCAGAAAAGTTTGTGCACACCTGTATAGAGTCAGCAATCCAGCAAACACTAAATGACATAGAGATATTATGTATTGATGATTGTTCTACCGATTCCACGCCCAACATTTTGTCAAAATTCGCAAAAAATGACACTCGCATAACAATTTTTACTCATACTTTAAATAAGGGTGAAGGCGCCTCTAGAAATACTGGACTTGATAACGCCAGAGGTGATTACATATTTCATCTAGATGCCGATGACACCATACCTTTTGACGCACTGGAAAAGCTTTACGATAATGCGATGAGATACAACTGTGATATGGTCAAAGGCAGGTATGACATTATTCTTAAAAATGGATCGACTGAACTACTGAGCTGGTCGACGCCTGACAATAAGATAATTAATACTAATATCTATGCCTCAACCTTCCTACAGAAAATACCTACCAGTCATTGCACATACTTGTACAAAAGAGAATTCCTAAACCAGCATAAAATCAGGTACAGGACCGATCTGGTTATCGGGCTTGATTTGATTGCCCTGACAACAGCGTTAGTCAATGCCAATACGATTACATTAATACCAGATACTGTCTATCATTATTTTCAGTCTGACAACTCAGCCATCAGGGGAAATCTTACGATAGATATTGCTAATGACGCTATCAGAACGAAAAAAATTATAGCCGAATTACTAAACAAAAAAGGGCTACATGAAGCAGCCACAGCTTTTTTACAAGCATGGTCTTATATCATCGAAACACATTGGTTGCGGATGCCCTTAAATTTTACTCTAGAGGAGTGTAGTCAGACTTTCTCCACATTCAGAAACTTGATAGAAGAAAATGACATTATTCCGTGGGTCGCTGGAACACCAAACCATCATCGTTATATTCTAGCGCTGGTACTTTCCAACCAGGACCAGGAAGCACTCACCTTTCTTAGTAGTGATGAAGCATCCAATGGTTTCGCTACAAAAGAAAAGTTAATCGATAGTCTTAATTATATACTTGAACAAGTACCTTATGATGCAGGCACATTAATTGAGTTAGGACATATTGCCAGGAAAGATGGCGACATGGGATCGGCATTAGAGCTCTTTACAAGAGCAACAAAACAGGATGAAAGTAACTTTGATGCAAATTTTCAGATTGCTACAATATTGAAAGAGCTCGGACAGTTCGAAGAGGCCGGATCCAGACTGGATATTGCTTTAGAAACCCTGATAAAAGGATATAACTTTTATGACCAAATAAAACTAATCATATCGGCTAAAGAAAATACCAATAAATCCAAATACGCATTTGACCTGAGTTCAGTACTATCAGAACTCAGGTCAGCACAAAGTGAATTGAACAATGCGCGTAACGAACTGCTCAAAACTCAGAGCACATTAACCAATGTTCGAGATGAACTGAATTTAGTCTACACATCAACCTCATGGAAAATCACCAAACCACTCCGTAATATAATATCCCACTTCAAGAGAAGTGCGTGAAGCAATGGCCAAACCAGAAACGACTTTATATAATCTTTAGACTGTACCACTATTTAGAACAGCCACATATAAACAGCTGAAAGAGCCATGATCAATCATAACAGGAGCAATACCTGACGACATGAAAAACACTTCTATGAACATAATCATCTTTAGCAAAGACAGGGCATGCCAGCTCGACTTACTTCTTAACAGCATGCAGAAATTGTTTAGAGAGAACAGTCATTACGAACCCATTGTTTTATACACCACATCAGATGTGCATTATAAATATGGGTACCAACAGTTAAAGAAGCAATATAAAAATGTCAAATTCATCAAAGAACGAAACTTTAAAATTGACCTGATCAACAATATTGACCAAGACAAAGAATATACTGTTTTTTTTGTTGACGACAATGTCTGGAAAGAACCATTCTCGATTAACAGTAATCAACTGCTCCTCATGAAAGAGGACCCTGACATCCTTTGCCTCTCTTTACGCTTAGACCCAAATTTATCCTATTGCTATACACATAATAGCAAGATGAAACCTCCTGAGTTTGACCAAAACCTTTGCTGGAACTGGGCTGGAGAAGAATATGACTTTGGCTATCCAATGTCTTTGGACGGCCACATCTTTAGAACAAAAGAGATCCTACCGCTAATATCGAAATTACAATACACCAACCCGAACTCACTCGAAGGGAAATTATCAGAAGTCCCGCTAAAAAATGAAAAAATGATGTGCCTTAAAAAAGCACCAATTTTCAACTTGCCAATTAACAAGGTTCAGAAACACAATACAAATCGACATGGAAACGTTTCTGCGAAATACCTAAATGAAAGGTTCCTCCTAGGATATAGAATAGCACTATCGCCAATAATCGGTTTTAGAAACAACGCATGTCACCAAGAAGTTGATATCAGATTAAGAAAACCACTGTTGAATTCGATAAAAAACATTCTGCGCATATCATGAACAACCTTTAATTTATGGAGGGATTCGATTAGGCGCTGAGGCTATACCCTTCATATGGCCAGCTAACTTCGGTGCAAGAAATACAACATTCTACAAGGACTTTTATATTTCTATAACCACCTATCAGAAAGTCTGGACATGTGCGTAAGTGAAAATTATTTTAGAAATATTTTATGCCCTTAAGTTCAGCAGAACTGAATATCAGCGCTTCGACGAATACTATACACATCTTCCATACTTCCATACGCTTTATATTCCAGATATTTATAATCAGTTTTAAAATATCACTAACAAAGATGACACAGACAACATCAACCTTGCTTTAATATACTGGTGCATGGCTCGCGAGAACCTAACTCTTGTATCGAAAGAGAATGTTATTGACGTCCTGTTTTTACAAAAAACACGAGAAGGAGTATTGTTTTTATATCATCAAACACTCAGAACTTCTCGTGGAAATACAAAGCAAATATTTTTCTAAATTAGTAAATCAATAAGTATTACTATATAGAAATATTCAATTGGCATATTATCTCTGCAATTTAAAACTTTCTTCATAACAGGATACTACCTCATCCGGAGAACCCTCCATTCTTGTCTGCATATTTTCTATCCAAACAACCCTGTCACAGAGTTTCTTGATCTCCGAGCCATTATGAGACACCAGCACCACTGTTTTGTCAGACTTTATTATGTTTTTGATGGTTTCGCCGGATTTCTCCCTGAACTCAATATCACCAACACCTAGAATCTCATCCAGTAATATGACATCTGGATTAGCATGTATTGCAACTGAAAAACCAAGGCGCGCGCTCATCCCAGATGAATAACTGTTGACTGGCTGGTCGAAAAAATCACCTATATCAGAGTATCCCCGAATATCATCAATCCGCTCGAGAACTTCGCTTTTAGATAAACCAAGCATCATGCCACTTAAAATCGCATTTTCTCTTCCAGTTAAATAGTTTATAAATCCTACCTGCAATGACAACAATGAAGCAGTAACACCATGATTTATTACTTTCCCTTTATCAGGTTTAGCTATGCCTGCCAAAACTCGTAACAGGCTACTCTTACCCGCACCATTTCGCCCAATAACGCCCAGTGTCTCACCATGATATACCCGGAAAGAAACATCATCGACTGCCCAATACTTTTCTTGCTTGAAAAATCCGCTTTTTCTCCTGTAAGCTATCCCGATATTCTCAACACTGATTGCTAACTGATTCATTTTATTACACCATGATCTATTTAGACAATCTTTGGGTACACACGATCAAATCGTTGCAGCAGATACCAGCCTGCTCCTAAAATGACAATGGATGAAATAAATATATATGCCAACAACTGCCAATCAGGCCATACACCCGAAACCATAATCGAGCGATAACTTTCTATCATACCCAACATCGGATTGATATTTAAATAACTTCTTGCCACGGGTGACACCGTACTAAAATCAAAAAACACCCCAGACAAAAAGAACAGCATCATAAGCGCATTATCAATGATTAGACGCAGGTCAGGTAAAAATGGCACAACTGCAGCAAGCACACTCCCGATAGCAAGTGTCAGAAAAAACTGCAGAAACACAAGTACTGGTAGCGCCAACCAGGTCACATTGACCTCATACCCGAGAATTAACAAAAACGATATTAGCAATACGAGGACGATCAAAAACTTTATCGTGGTAGTGACTATGGACATTGCAGGCAAGACAATTTTCGGTATATATATCTGCCGGATCAACCCATTATTTGTAGTAATGCTATTTGCACACTTAGGTATTGATGAACCAAACCATTTCCAGACAACAAGTCCGATTAACAAAAACGCCACAGCATCCTTACCACCACGGTTAAAAACAACGACGAATATAAAATAAAAAACCGACAAATAAAGTACAGGCTCTATCACCCACCAGAGCACCCCCATATATCCCTGACGAGCCTCTGCAACAAGATCCGAAACGGACTTTTGAAAGATCAACATTAAATAATGTTTTGTCAGCACCATAATATATCGATTCTAGCCTGCAGAATATAATTCTTCTATACATAACGCCAAACCTGATTCCCAACTGGGCAGCTCGACGTGATAATCCCTCATAATCTTAATATTACTCATATGAGAATTTAGCGGCCTTTCCGCTTTTGCAGGATATTCTGCAGTAGTTATCTTTTCAATTGAGCGAACCATTTTAACGTAACCATCTATCGCATCAGCCATATCAATAGCAGCCAATGCAAACTCATACCATGTTGTTTCACCTGAAGCTGTAACATGATATACCCCTGAAGCATAACGCTCACCACCGTCTTCTTCGTTCATTTTTCCAATACATAGAAGTGTCGTATCCGCCAGTAACCGGGCTGATGTTGGCGAGCCGATCTGATCAGAAATAATACTGAGAGAGTCTCTTTCTGCCGCCAGTTTAAGTATAGTCAACAAAAAATTACGCCCCCTGGATGCATAGACCCATGAAGTCCGTAAAATCAGGTAACGGCATCCCGTCGACTGAATCGCAACTTCGCCTTTTAGTTTGCTACGTCCATATACATTGATGGGACATGGCTCATCAGTTTCCACATAAGGAGCATCTTTTTCTCCGTTAAAAACATAGTCTGTAGAGTAATGCACCAGCAAGGCATCAATCTTCAAAGCCTCCTCTGCAAGTACTCTCGGTGCCTCAGCATTAACTATTAATGCGACATCCTCTTGCTCCTCCGCCTTATCTACAGCCGTGTATGCTGAGGCATTAACAATAACATCCGGTTTGATATTTTGAACGATAACACGAAGACTGCCAAGATTTAAAAAGTCTGCCTCATCCCTACCAAGCGCTATCACTTCACCTAGCGGCTGCAATGAACGGTTTAACTCCCAACCGACCTGTCCGTTTTTTCCAAACAGTAAAACCTTCATTAGAACAGGTCCGCTTCCTTGAAATAAACACCTAAAGCATCTTTCTTCGATACTTGTGGCTCATCACTTATCTGCCAGTCTATCGCAAGATCAGCGTCATCCCACCGGATACAGCGTTCATATTCAGGAGCATAATAATCGGTAGTCTTATATAAGAACTCGGCGGTTTCTGACAGAACAACAAAACCATGAGCGAATCCTTCCGGCACCCATAATTGGTGCTTATTTTCAGCAGAGAGCAAAGTTCCAACCCATTGACCAAATGTTGCAGAGGATTTCCTGATATCCACTGCAACATCATAAACTTCGCCACTAGTAACTCGCACCAGCTTTCCCTGTGGCTGCTTGATCTGATAATGTAATCCGCGCAATACCCCTCTTGCAGACTTCGAATGGTTGTCCTGAACAAAATCTGAATTGAAACCTGTAGCTTCTTCAAATCTTTTTTTGTTAAAGCTTTCATAAAAAAAGCCACGTTCGTCACCAAAGACTTCTGGTTTTATGAAGAGAACATCAGAAATGCTTGTTGTGACAACTTCCATCAAGTTAAAACGCCTTCATCTGCACGACTAAGTAAATATTGACCATACTGGTTTTTCTTAAACGGCTGCGCCAATTCGATTAGTTGATCTTTACTGATATAGCCCATCTCATATGCTATCTCTTCGATGCAGGCAACTTTTAACCCCTGCCTGTTTTCAATGGTCTGAATGTAGTTAGAAGCTTCTAGTAGACTCTCGTGCGTTCCAGTATCTAGCCAGGCGTATCCACGCCCCATCAGCTCGACTTTCAGATCACCCTGTTCCAGATAGGCTTGATTGACAGTAGTAATCTCCAGTTCACCCCGTGCTGATGGCTTAATACTTTTTGCGATATCAACCACGCTGTTCGGGTAAAAATACAGGCCAACAACTGCATAATGACTTTTAGGATTTTCTGGTTTCTCATCAATGCTTAGCACATTGCCTTCAGCATCAAATTCAGCCACACCATAACGTTCAGGGTCCTTTACATAATAACCAAACACCGTCGCTTTATTATCTTTCTCAACATTGGTGATGGAGTTTGCAAGCATGGTCGTCAGACCATGTCCATAAAATATGTTATCACCAAGCACGAGACAGACATCATCATCGCCGATGAATTCTTCTCCCAGAATAAAAGCCTGCGCCAGACCATCTGGTGACGGCTGCTCAACATAGGAGAATGACATACCTATACTAGTACCATCACCAAGCAGTGCTTTAAATTGTGGCAAATCGTTAGGTGTCGAGATAATGAGAACCTCTGTAATACCAGACAGCATCAACACAGATAACGGATAATAAACCATCGGTTTGTCGTAGATAGGCATCAGCTGTTTACTGACACCCTGCGTGATAGGATATAGACGAGTACCTGAGCCGCCAGCGAGGATAATACCTTTCATAACTGATCCGTGACACTCGTGATTTTCTGTTTATTAATACCCTTCCCAAGCCTTTCGCGCTGATAACTGCCGTCCTGGACGTGCTGACACCATTCGGGATTCTCGAGATACCAGCGAATCGTTTTCTCTATACCGCTCTCAAATGTTTCTTCTGGCATCCAACCTAGCTCGGATGCGATTTTACTAGCATCAATCGCGTATCGCAGGTCATGTCCCGGGCGGTCAGCTACATATGTGATCAATGACTCATGTGGGATATAGTCAGAATCCGGGACAAGTTTATCTAGCAAGCCACAGATGGTTTTCACGACTTCCAGATTGGTCTTTTCATTATGTCCACCGATATTATATGTCTCACCGTCTTTTCCAGTTTCCAGTACCAGCCGTAGTGCACGTGCATGGTCATCTACATGCAGCCAGTCCCTTATCTGGCTTCCTTTACCGTAAATTGGCAATGGCTTGCCCTCTAATGCATTAAGCGTCACCAGAGGAATCAGTTTCTCTGGAAATTGATAAGCACCATAATTGTTTGAACAGTTAGTGACAACAACCGGGAGTCCGTATGTTCGGTGCCATGCTCTTACCAGGTGATCGGAAGATGCCTTACTTGCAGAGTATGGAGAACTCGGTTCATAGTTGGATTCTTCTGTAAAATACCCGGTTTCTTCCAGGTCACCATAGACTTCATCAGTCGAAACATGATGAAAACGGAATTTTCCTTTCCTTTCACCCGTTAAGCTGTCCCAGTATCTTTTTGCCACATCGAGAAGATTATAGGTGCCGACGATATTTGTCTGAATGAACTCTGCAGGACCATCGATTGAGCGATCCACATGAGATTCGGCAGCGAGATGCATGATGGCATCAGGCTGGTGCTGCTCAAATACGCGTTCAATTTCATTAATATCACAGATATTCACATGCTCAAATGTATATCTCGGACTTTGGTCAACATCCTTAAGCGACTCAAGATTACCTGCATAGGTCAAGGCATCCAGATTGATTACTTCATGTTCAGTATCATTGATATATTGTCGTACGACGGCAGAACCGATAAAACCAGCACCACCGGTGATTAAAACTTTCATTCTTGACCTTATGTCATTGGGGCTGAGCAAACTGCGTTCACTAGCACCCTCACCATTTAAAATACAAATACAAATCAAACACTTATACAACTATCCTTCACCTTGAGCCAAACGTCATGGTATTGATTCTAATAGAACTCAATTTCTAAGTATTCAGCCCAAGCTTCAAGTCCAATATGAGCGTGAGTTTAACAGGCATTAAGTTTAGGTTATAGTGGTAGCATTTGAAATCAGCTCTATTACGCAGTAATTAAATGACGCATGAAAGCTAATAAACTTAGGTCACATTGGTCCATATTTAGAATATTTATTCAAAACTTAGGGAACGCTCTCAACATTAAAAAGCATGACTTACAAGACATCAATAACGAGGAAACAGTATCTGTAGTAGTGCCTTTTTATGGTGTCGAGCCATATATTAAAGAATGCATAGATAGCTTGCTCTGCCAGACACATAGCAATCTCGAAATACTATGCATCGACGACTGTTCACCTGACAACTCTCTTGAAATCGTTCGCGCTTATGCCGAAAAAGATAGCCGCATAAAAATTATAAGGCATAAGTCAAATCTAGGTCTCGGGGGAGCGAGAAATACCGGAATAAAATATGCCACTAGTAGATTTATATGCTTTGTAGATAGTGACGACTATGTGTCTGATCGATTTGTAGAGCTGCTATATAACACAATACGTAAAGAAAAAAGTGACATGGTTATATGTGGATTCTGGTTATTCAAGAAGAACGGCGAAAAGTTCACATGTCACGCTGAGTATAAAAACGAAACTTTTATAATAGAGAAAAACAAGAATAATGTGGCTCATGTTGCAGAAGAGTATCGCGGAGCAACCTGGCTTAAGATGTATAAACGTAACTTGCTAATTGATAACAATATCGTTCAACCCGAAAGGTCATATTATGAAGATGTAGTATTTTGGCTCAAGTGTGTTTTTTATAGCACCAGGATTTCTACAATATCAGACCGCCTGTATTACTACAGACTTCGGTCTGACTCAATTATGAGCACGCTTAGCTACAAACACATAGATGATAGAATAAAATTTATTGCTGAAATTGATGCATTTATTAAGGATAAAATCCTTACATTACCAGACGCATGTAGATCGAAAATAAAGAATGATGCCAAAAGTTATATACAAAACCATATAGATTACGGAAAAACATTAATTAATGACAGTAATATCGAGAATAAAGAAAAGTTAGCAAACTACTATAAAGAACGCTTACGGGAACTGACAATAATCTGTGAATAATTATCTGTACATTATTACCGACACCAACGTTAGTGTATCATCAACCAAAAATAGAAATAATCAGGAACATTAGAAACCAGCCAACATTTAGTATGCACGATTTTAGAATAGCTCTTACATTTACGATCGTTTTTTCTGCCTTTCTTTCATCAGTCGTTTTATTGAATGGATTTCCACTCGTTTTTTCTGACAGTGGTACTTATCTATGGTACATAGCAAAGGAAGGGACGCCTCTTGATCGCCCTGTCTTCTATAGCTGGCTGCTTGGGATATTCACCCTAAATACAAAACTCCCAATTTTCAGTATCATTGCATCACAAGCTTTAATATCAAGTACAGTTATATACATTTTTTTAAAATGTCTCCAGATTACAAAAACCAAGTCAAGATTGATCCTGGCTTTATTTCTAACTACTGCCACCAGTCTTCCATGGTTTGCCGGTCAGCTAATGCCCGACTTCTTTTTAGGCCTTGGATTATTAAGCGCATATACGCTAATTTACTATTTTGAAGACTTAAATAACTCAAAACGTATCTTTCTATTTGCTACATTTATCACCACCTGCCTGGTACATAATTCAAACACACCCGTTTTACTATCAACTTTATTCATCTTTCTTATTGCATATCAGCTACATAAAAATCATGACGGCCCCAAAAACAAACATGTATTAACACGCACATTATTATTGATGGTTTTAGCTCTCACTGCGCTAACCATTAATCATCTGCAGACTAAATCGCAATTGAAACAGACACCTACAGCACATTTTCTTGTTAACCGTCTTGTCGATGATGGAATTATACAAAAGCTGCTGAACGAACATTGCGCTGATACCAATTACATCTTATGCCCATATAAAGACAAAGTTCAGAGCTCATACTTGTGGGGCGATAGTTCATCACCATTTATGCAAATAAGGGGTTTTAATTCACCTGCGGTAGAGTCATGGAAAATGATTATTGATTCTCTAATATATTACCCATTTGATCACATCCTCTCTTCAACAAAAAATACCGTTAAACAGGTATTCAGCTTTAACACTGGTGATGGCCTGGGTGTTTACAGCGAAAAGACATCTATAAACAGGGCAATTAAAAAAATTTATCCGTCGGATTATATTGATTTCGCATCAAGCAGACAGCAACAAGGAACCCTAAAGAAACTACTATCCTTTATAGCGCCAATACATAATATTGTTATAGGAATCTCATTTGCAATACTGCTTTTGACACTCCTTTACAAGAAAAATCATGCAAGATCTACTTCTATTCTTACGATATTTATACTATCTGCAATAATAAGTAATGCTGCAATATGTGGAATATTCGCTGGTGTTTACGATAGATATCAAAGCAGGATAATCTGGTTAATTCCCTTTGCAGCTGCAATACTAATTATAAAACTGAGCTCATCGAAGGCAAGCATAGAAGAATCTAATAATTAATTAAATAAAATCAGTTTAAGTATTTTTCAGATATATAAAATGTCACTGATATCGAGATAAAGAAAACTGGAAAAGATGAATGGTATCTAAAGCTAAAGATTTGATTGAAATACATCATGCTCTACCAACAAAGAGAAAGAACATACCCACGCACATCAATGTTAGTCCAGCCCAATTTATCAGCGTCATAGCTTCACGAAAAATAACAATGGCAGCAAGCGCTGTAACAACCGATGCTCCTGCAGTTATAAAAGGTTGAGCCAATGACAGAGGGACAACTTTTAAAACATATATATACACTAGAAAAGTGGCCGAGTAAAAGAAAGCTCCAATCCAAATATTCGTATTACTGAGCAGGACCGAAAGGTTAACTGTTTCAGTCAAGGATGTGGCTGCAATTTTTAAAAAAACTGATGCCAATGCACTAAGTAACACGCATATTACTAATAATATAAACCAGTTCAAAATCGTTGCTCTCGTGTGGGCAGGGCTAGAAAGCCCATAATAAGAGAAGACATCAAGGTAACTCCACCTAACATAATCAGCGTTGTTGACAGACTAATTGTCCGCAATAACGCCCCCGTATCAAGGGCGCCAAATTTAACAGCACTCCAGGCCATTAAAGCATCACCCCCAATAAACAAACCGAAAATCATCATAAAAAAACCAGCTATGCTGCCAATTTCAAGTACGGGAGAATTTCGAAGCTTCTCAAGTAAATAATGTTCCCGCAACAATCCTTCACGTATCCCAATCATTCTAATTACAACACCAAGAGCTACTGACAAAAAACCCAACACCAATCCTGCCTCAGCAAAGAACAAAGTATGGACATCAAAAGTAACCGAACCAAATTTAACCGGCCCCAACAATAACGCAAGATAACAAACAAAACTAATTAAAAACAACGTCGAACCCGGCACTAGAAACAACCAGCGCGGACTAAAAAGCAACATGAATCGAAGATGACGCCAGCCATCGCGCCAAGGTTTAAGATGGGGAGATCGAGTACGACCATCTTTTGACAACGTCGTTGGAACTTCAGCAATACGCAAACCAAACAAATTCGCTTTAATTACCATTTCTGAGGCAAATTCCATACCAGTTGTACGCAAATCCATACGTAAAAAAGCATCTTTTCTGAAACCTCTAAGACCACAATGAAAATCACTGGCTGGACACTTAAATAGCAATCGTCCTACCCAGGTGAGAAGCGGATTCCCAATATAACGATTTTTCCATGGCATGGCTCCTGCAGCAATTCCTCCTAAAAACCGATTACCCATAACAAGATCATAACCTTCTCGTAACTTTTCAACAAAAGCGTCAAGGTTACTAAAATCATATGAATCATCAGAATCACCCATAATAATCCATTCACCTGATGCAGCCATACATCCATGAAACAATACTGAGCCATAACCTTTCTGCTCCACTGAAACCACCCTGGCTCCAAGAGACTCTGCTATTGCCTGTGATCCATCAGTACTACCGTTATCAGCAATCAATACTTCAGCGTGCAGCCCTGATTGCGCAATCCAGGTGTTCGCCTTTTTGATACAAAGGGCTAGTGTTTCAGATTCATTGAGGCACGGCATCAAAATTGTTAACTGCATTTAAACCTTCTCAAAAATAAATATATTATTCAACCCGAACTGAAATCGTTTTCGCTTCACCAGCTTTAGTACCTCAGAAAAATAAGTAAGCACCTCATTCGGCTCAAAACCATGATGCTCATCCAATGATTGCCCATCAATTAAACGAAAAAACAATAATATATCCAGAATCCTATCGACAAAAGGGTTAGGAACAGTGATTATTAGCCGCCCTCCAGGAGAAAGCATCTGATATATAACAGAAGCTGATTTCTGCATATCCTCTTCTGTGAAATGTTCAAATACAGCAAGTGCAAATACCGCATCATATGCACCCTGCATTTGATAGTCTTCGATAACTGCTGGGAAAAACCCTTTTTTTATCTCTGACGTTGAACAAATAGAGTCGGCATTTAAACGCGGATCAACACCGTCACACCTTTTTGAGATATATCTAAGTTTATCGAGTAAATAGCCATCGTCACACCCAATATCAAAAACACTATCCATATTATTAGGACTATTACTTAGCGCTACTTTTACACGCCAGTATCTTATGACCTTGTCTAAAAACTTCATTCAATACATTCCTGCATTATTAGTAACCACTCTTTTTCTTAAATAGGAATCAAACATAGATAGTGGTCCAGTTACGAATGTTTCTATTACTTATGACAATGCACATGATGCGATCGCACTTTTAAGCCAGGCTAATACTACACTACTGGCCTTTACCTGAATTCATTATAATGACGGCTGACAAGATAATAATACCTTTCAAATAGTATTTTCGCTATTCAACAATAACACTAAATCTAATAATAAAATTGAACAATATGACACACTATTTACTCGTCATATTATGGCATAACTCAATATTTCATCTAGCAGAATTTTGTTACCAAGCTCTGTTCTGTTTACAAAATACTTGAAGATCAGGATGGGGCATCTTTTCGTGATTCATTATCTTACTCAACTGGTAGACTAGATGTTATATAATCAAACATTAGTCTATACAATCAGCAGGAGTCAGTATTGATATTTAAGAAAATAATAAAGTCGTTTAAGCCAAATGTTGGAACAACTAATGAGAGCACTCGAGAATACTGGCTAAAAAACACACTTTTAAAAATTCCTGGCAATAGCAGGATATTGGACGCTGGTGCTGGAACGCAGCAGTATCGTCAATACTGTGAACATTTAGAATACGTATCACAAGACTTTGGAGAATACGACGGGAAGGGTGATGATGCTGCACTTCAAACTGGTGAATTCCATTATGGGAAATTAGATATTATAAGTGACATTACTTCAATTCCTGAGCCTAATTCGTCTTTCGATGCAATAATGTGTATAGAAGTCTTAGAGCATTTGCCTGATCCTATAAATGCTATAAAAGAATTCTCACGGTTACTCAAACCTGATGGTCACTTGATTATCACAGCCCCATTTTGTTCACTTACACATTTTGCACCATATCACTTCAGTAGTGGTTTCAATAGATACTGGTATGAAAGCCACATGAATGCATATGGATTCAAGGATATGGAAATAAGGAGGAACGGTAATTATTTCGAGTACATCGCCCAGGAAGTTAACAGATTACCGTCTATTTCGCGAAGATATTCAGATAGTAGCCCTAATCCTCTAGAATCAATCTGTATATTAATTTTACAAAGGATGCTCCATCGTTTCAGCAAAAGTGATACTGGTTCTTCAGAGCTTCTGTGTTATGGTTACCATGTACATGCCAGAAAACAATAACGCTTATCTATAGAGTTTAACCAGTTAGCGGCGTGCGATAATTCCGCTACGCTCCATTGCCACCTGCCAGCCTGTTCATTGAATCCCTGTTATTAGTCGCGAAGTTAACCGATTGAACCGGCTGACAAATATCAGACTTTGAGCCACTAATAAGTTAACCGACACAAGTTTAGCTATCACTTCTAACTTCTCGAGAATCCTCTTTATTGAATATCACTATCAGTCGGATATGAAAGCTGACTAAGTTCGCTTTTTAGCATCTTGTCAAATACTTTTTTTGTTTTTTTCGACAACCCCTGCCTCCACTGCTCTTTCTTTCCTGTTCTCATAACCGCAGCTTTACCAAACTCCCTCCTCTTTAAAAACTCTTCTTTCTTATTCTTGAACGATTGTTTCCTTATAGCTTCCTTTATCTGCTCCTCATTCCTTTCTAAGCCCAAGAACCTGACAATTCGCTCACATTGTCTCCCAGGCTCACAAAGCAGGTCTTCATATTTCACGAAGAAACATTGATTTTCTTTATAATGATTATAATGATCCGACCAAGATACTCGAACCCAATGATGTACTTCATCCGAACCGTATATTATAGCGTTCGCCATTCGCTTAATTCGGTAACCTGAAGGGGTAATTAATTTATTGATAAATTTGATATAAAATTTATTGTATGTTCTTTCACTTATCGGCAAACATCTAATATATTTACCTAGAGAGGCCATCTTTCAAAATGAAAGTAGTGTGCTCCCGATATGCATACATCCCTTGGGTCTCTTACAACATAAATAATCTTTTTAGTATTGGTATCGATGTCACATAATTCATGGAGCTGGTGATGAGACTTAAAACACTGGTAATCCGACCTTCTATTTAATCCCTCTCGTGCAATCTCGGGCTGATCATCATAATCCAAGAACCCAACTACTGGGCATCCAATTAACTCAGCCACCAATCGCGTCACCCAAGTATTTCCGCTTTTCGGATACCCTACGATAATTACATCAACCATTTCTTTCCTTGTTTCATCAAAATATAAAACAGTAAATTGGTATTACAAAAAAAGTGTGACACATCGATATCAAGATATTATCTATATTAGGATCCGGAAGCGTCCTTCCAATAATTAGTCACACAAGCGCTGTTATAAATGTATGAATCAGTGTAGTGATTCTAGCAACTACTGGTAATGTTGATTATATTTAGAAGTTGCTGCTAATCTGTCACTTTGCAGATCACATAAGGAGTAGCTAAACTGCTGGGTAATAGCTAAACAATTGATTGGTATAAGAAAACATGGTGGAGCTAAGCGGGATCGAACCGCTGACCTCAACACTGCCAGTGTTGCGCTCTCCCAGCTGAGCTATAGCCCCAAATTGGGCTCGAATCTTATATTGAATACTAAATTTAGTAAAGCTGGCTGAAGGAATATTTAAGTTCAGACCTTGTTGCCAGTAGTATTTGAACAGTACATTGACAGGTGCGGTTCAGCCCTTCTTTTAAAGCGACGCTGTACTTCTGGGTTCAGGTGATTCACGATCTTAGCTTTTGAGTTTAATCAGAATATCCTGACAGCAGTATAAGAATATTCCTACACCTGCATAGAGATCAAAACATCAGCATAGGGTTATAATCAGCACAACAGGAAGTAATCATTAAAAATCTAATGGACAGATAGACCAGGAAGGTCAATATGGACACGCATTTACTGTCAGGACAAACTGCGACAGCATCACAGCCAGCATGCGTCAGTCTTTTCACAAGGCCGCATACCAGCTTTCACACAAATCACTCGATAACACCCTGTATTACAAGGAATTTTACGATCAAAACACCCCGTTTTGAGGCGCAATCCTGCGCATTTTTAACTACAAGGAGTACTTACAATGAAACAATCTGGACTTAAAAAACTTGGCTTTCTGGCAATAAGCAGTGGCATCGCATTCACCAGCAACGCAGCCGTTATCATCAACGAGATCGATTATGATCAGCCGGGTACTGATACGGCTGAATTTATCGAATTATTCAACTCTGGCACATCAGATATATCACTTCAGGACTACTCTGTTGATCTGATCAATGGCTCAAATTCAACGTCATACAGGAACATCGATCTATCAGGTTTCAGCATCAGTGCCAGTGGATATTTTGTCATCTGTGGTGATGCCAGTCTGGTCGCCAACTGTGATTACAGCTTTACCACGACAAGCGGCTGGATGCAGAATGGTGCCCCCGATGCTGTCGCGCTTTTTGATAATGCAAACCTGCTGGATTCGCTTTCATACGAAGGGGAGATACAGCCATATCTGGAAGGTTCGACACTGGCATTCGCTGATAGCAATACCGATATCGCCAGCCTGTCACGCATCCCTGACGGCTTTGACGGTGATGATAATGGCCTCGATTTTCAGTCTGGCTGCATCACACCCGGAACAGCCAATATTGTCGGACTGGGAGATTGTTCCATGACCCAGGTGAGTGCCGTGCCCGTACCTGCAGCAGCCTGGCTGTTTGCTTCGGGCATGCTTGGCATGGTCGGGTTTGCCAGGAGGAAATGAAAACCTGTCTTTAGTCTTTTGTTATTGGTCGCTTGTCAAAAAACCTTTACAAATAATTAGTAACAATATAGCAGGTACGACTTTGCTGACAGGGACGTTGGCAAACTATTACTTAATTATAAGTAATGCTTAATTTATGGAATAAATATGAGTCCGACCGTATTTCGAGAAAAAGGATACAGGTTTTTCTTCTTCTCCAGGGAAGAAACAAGAATGCATATCCACGTAATATCTGGTGATGGTGAGGCTAAATTCTGGCTTGAACCTGAAATTGCACTCGCCAGGAACTATTATTACAATAGAAGACAACTTAAAGAAATCGAATCATTAATAGAGGTTCATTACGATGAGCTCATTAGTACATGGAAACAACACTTTAGTGGTTGAGGTCACTAATATTTCTGCACACGGCATCTGGCTCCTGGTTCACAATAAAGAGCTCTTTATGTCGTATGATGATTTTCCATGGTTCAAAAACCAGACCATTGGGTCGATAACCAAGGTTGAAGAA
>Ga0316201_10000572_pt1 | contig 21467 bp, 21 predicted proteins | sample CS6wburrow_MG_FD_204516 | JGI IMG/M metagenome (GOLD analysis project Ga0316201, IMG submission 204516) | Coastal sediment microbial communities from Delaware Bay, Delaware, United States - CS-6 worm burrow | ecosystem: Environmental > Aquatic > Marine > Coastal > Sediment | place: USA... | reverse complement strand
GCGATGGCGGCAGGATGAAAATCGTGACGCACTCGGGCATCGATTCACGGACCTGCCGAGCGCCCTGCCAGTCGATTTCCAGAACAACGTTGTGGCCGCTGTCGAGATGCTCTTCGACCTGGGCGCGACTCGTGCCGTAGTGGTTGTCGAAGACTTCTGCAAACTCGAGCAGCGCGCCCTCGTCCCGCAATGCGTTGAACCGCTCCGTGTCGACGAACAGGTAGTCGACGCCGTCCGCCTCGTTGCGCCGCTTTGGCCGCGTTGTATAGGAGATCGAGAAACGCAGTTCGGGGTTGCGCGTCACCAGGGCTTTGACCAGCGTGGTCTTACCGGCGCCGGACGGCGCGGCAATGACAAACAGCTTTGCCCGGTCAGTGTCAGTCTCAGCCATTACTCGATGTTCTGGATCTGTTCACGCATTTGCTCGATAAGAACCTTGAGCTCCACTGCCGCCATCGTGGTGGCCGCATCCGCAGACTTGGAGCCGAGCGTGTTCGCTTCCCGGTTCAGTTCCTGCATCAGGAAGTCGAGGCGTCGTCCGACCGGTTCGTCGCTTGCGAGCACCTGGTGAATCTCGACGAGGTGGCTGTCCAGCCGGTCCAGCTCCTCATCGACATCGAGCTTCTGGGCAATCAGGGCCAGTTCGACCTCGAGCCGGGCAGGATCTGCCTCGACATCGAGCCGGTCGATTCGCTCACGTTGTTTCGCGTGCGCGCCGGCCAGAACGTCAGGCATGCGTTCGCGCACTGACGCCGACAGCGCGGCAATGTCCTGGCATCGCGATGCGAGCATTTCGCCAATACGCTCTCCTTCGCTTGCGCGCATCGCCGCCATGCCCTGCAATGCCTGGTCCAGCAGCTTGCCCGCCTCCTCGGCCAGTGGTTCCGCGTCGATCTCGGGTTCCGCAATGACGCCCGGCCAGCGCAGGATCTCGATTGCGCTCGGCGCCGCTGTCTCGGGCAGGGCTTTGGAGATTTCTGTGACTCGTGTACCGATCAGTGCGACGAGATCGGCGTTAAGCTGCATCTCCGCACCCTGGTCGATCGTGCGTCGCAGATGCAGCGCACACTCGACCTTGCCGCGGTTGAGGACGCCGGAAACCTGCTGCTTGAAAGCCTGCTCCTGAGGCCGCAGCTCCTCCGGCAGCCGGAACTGCACGTCGAGATAGCGGTGATTGACAGCCCGCAGCTCCCACGTCAATGTGCCGACCGCCGTATCGGCAGACTGCCGTGAAAAGCCTGTCATACTGTGTAACATCGATTCATTGTTATTGAAGTCTTCAAAACCCGCAACCGCCATGCAAATTGAGTACGCGAAGGTCTCCGCACTGGGTGATCGGTCTGACAATCAGGATCGCGCCGCCGTCGTGGTCGCCGAGGACGCCGCTCTGATGCTCGTATTCGACGGCATGGGCGGTCACTCGGACGGGGCTCGTGCCGCCGAGACAGGGCTCCAGGTCGTGCAGGATTTGTTCATGGACGCGCGGCTGCCCATTTTCGATCCGCAGGGCTTTCTTTATATGGCGCTGGCGAAGGCACACGACGAGGTCGTCAATCTGGGCAAGGAACTTGCGGTCGACTTTCGGCCGCGCGCAACCTGCGCGGTCTGTCTGGTCCAGGAGGGCGGGTCGTTCTGGGCGCACATCGGCGACAGCCGCATCTACCAGGTTCGTGATAGCCACGTGCTGTCGCGCTCACGTGATCACAGTCATGTGGAGGTCCTGATTCAGGAAGGCGCGATCACCGAGGAAGAGGCGCTCGACCATCCGATGCGCAACTTTGTCGAATGCTGTATCGGGGGTGATTCTCCGGTACCGGACATGAGTATCACGGGCAAAAAGGAACTGCTTGCCGGTGACGTGCTGCTGGCGTGCTCGGACGGATTGTGGTCGGGGCTTGCTGATGACGACATGGCGCAGATCGGCGCACCCGGCGACCGCAACCTCGCGGACAATCTCAAAGACCTGAGTATTCGGGCATTGACGGCTAACGCGCCTTACGGCGATAACACCACGGGGACTGCGCTCAGGTGGATCGGTTCCTGACCGCGGTAACCAGGGAGATATTTCATGCGCCCCAGCGGCCGAACAACCGACGAAATGAGACCCGTGCGTTTCACGCCCGACTATACGCGCCACGCTGAAGGCAGCGTCCTGACGCAGTTCGGTGGTACGAGCGTGCTGTGCACGGCAAGCTTCGAGAACCGGGTGCCGCCGTGGCTGCGCGGCAATGGTCGTGGCTGGGTGACGGGAGAGTACGGTATGCTGCCGCGCGCGACACACACCCGCTCTGCACGTGAGGCTGCACGTGGCAAACAAAGCGGCCGAACCCTCGAGATCCAAAGGCTCATCGGCAGGTCCTTGCGTGCGATTACGGACCTCGAAGCACTGGGGGAGCGGACCATAACGCTCGATTGCGATGTCATTCAGGCAGACGGCGGCACGCGCACGGCGGCGATCAGCGGTGCCTACGTGGCGCTTGCGCTGGCAATACAGCGATTGACCGCCGCCAAGAAGATTTCGTCGAATCCGCTGCACGGCCAGGTCGCCGCTGTCTCGGTGGGAATCTACAAAGGCGCACCGGTGCTCGACCTCGACTATGACGAGGACTCGGAAGCCGAGACGGACATGAATATCGTCATGAACGACGCGGGCAATTTCATCGAAGTCCAGGGCACCGCCGAGGGGCACGCATTCAACAACGACGAGTTTCTCGCGATGCTCGAACTGGCCAGAAAAGGCGTGACCGAAATCATCGCAGCACAAAACGACGTTCTCGGAGGCTGAGCAGGACTTGCCCAGGCTGCCGGACAAGGTCGTCATGGCCAGCAGTAACGCTGGCAAGCTGCGCGAAATTTCGGGAATCCTCGGCGAACTCGATATCGCGGTCGTGCCGCAGTCGGACTTCGGCATCGCTGATGCCGATGAAACGGGCACCACGTTTGCAGAGAATGCACTGATCAAAGCGAGGCATGCGGCCGAGGCAACAGGGCTCGCCGCCATCGCAGACGATTCGGGGCTCTCGGTCGATGCTCTGAACGGCCGGCCCGGAGTTTACTCGGCGCGTTACTCGGGACCTGACGCCGATGATGAAAAGAACATCGACAAGCTGCTGGCAGAGCTGGACGGTGTGCCGGAGCCGGAGCGTGGTGCTGCGTTTCACTGCGCGGTCTGTTTCGTGGTGCCCGGAGCGGCCGAGCCTTTGATTGCCGAGGCAGAGTGGCGCGGGCTGATTCTTCGCGAACGTGTCGGCGACGGGGGGTTTGGGTACGACCCGGTCTTCTTCGATCCAGAGCTGGGCTGCGCTTCCGCGGAACTCAGCGCCGAGCAAAAGAACGCGCGCAGCCACCGCGGCAAGGCGCTGCGTGAACTGGCGCGCCTGCTTCACGAAACGGGTTCTCGCTAGAGGCCCGACACACGATGCAACCGCCCCTGTCACTTTACGTGCACTTGCCATGGTGTGTGCAGAAGTGCCCGTACTGCGACTTCAATTCGTACTCGGCCGGCAATGCCGCGCCACGCGACCGCTATCTGAATGCCCTGTTGGCCGACGTCGAGTTTGAGGCCGAACGTGCCGCGGGCCGTGAGCTGATCAGCGTCTTTCTCGGCGGCGGCACCCCGAGCCTGTTCAGTCCGGCACAGATCTCGTCCCTGCTTGAGCGAGTTGATCGTTGCTTCGCGATGGCTGCGGACACAGAGATTACGATGGAGGCGAACCCGGGCACCGTCGAATGCGGTGACCCGGCTGGCTATCGTGCTGCCGGGGTGAACCGCCTGTCGATCGGGGCACAGAGCTTCTCGCCTGCGGCCCTCGAGGTGCTCGGCCGCATACACGGCGTCGATGACATCGGCCGTGCCGTGACCGAAGCGCGTGCCGCGGGCTTTGTCGATCTCAATATCGACCTCATGTACGGCCTGCCGCGTCAGGACGTGGCGGCCGCCCTGCTGGATATCGAACAGGCCGCCCGATTGGAGCCAAACCACCTGTCGTGGTACCAGCTGACACTGGAGCCGAATACGGTCTTCCACGCGCGGCCGCCGGCGGGGCTACCCGACGAAGACCTGAGTTACGAAATTCAGAGCCGCGGGCAGGAGCGTCTCGAGGCTCTCGGGTTTGACCAATACGAAGTGTCGGCCTACGCACGTGACGGCTGCCGCTCGGCACATAATCTCAACTACTGGCAGTTCGGCGACTATCTTGCGGTCGGGGCCGGCGCGCACGGCAAGGTATCGGACGAGGGTGGCGTGCGACGTTACGTGAAGCCCCCCAACCCGAAGCAATACATGGAATCGATCGAAAAGGCCGATTTCGAGCCTGACAGCCACGAGGTTACGGCAGCACAACGGCTGTTCGAATTCATGCTGAATGTGTTGCGGCTGACAGAGGGCTTTCACGAGAGACTGTTTGAACAGCGCACCGGGCTCGAAGCCGCGCTGCTGCGGGACAGAATGCAGCCGGCCGTCAGGAAGGGGCTCATCGCCTCTCCCGGAGACGGAACCTGGCTCGTAACGCCGCTGGGCCGACGATTTCTGAACGATTTGCAGGCCGAATTTCTGCCCGAATAGAGTGTCGCTTACACCCGGGCAGCTTGTTCCTTTATGCACAATGCGGCGCGGATGCCTATATTTTCAGTCCCAGAGGCGACACAATTCATTTCAAGTGTCGAGAGGTGGCTCTAACACATTGTTTTTAAATAATTTATTAAAGTGGACACAAAATAGTCATATTAACAACGGTGCTTGAAAATCCGCACCTTAGGGCACTGACTCAATTTTCTTCCACAGACTTATCCACAGGATCTGTGGATAAGCCAGACGGTCTCGCGGGGGCTTGCGACGATGGCCGCTTAGCTATATATTACGCGCCCTTTTCGCACTCTCGAGTGCCCCTGGAGAGCAAGACATGAAAGCCGACACACATCCCAACTACGCCGATATCAAGGTGACCTGTAGTTGCGGTAACGAGTTCACGACGCGTTCCACGCTCGGCGAAGACCTCCTGATAGAGGTTTGCTCCTCCTGTCATCCGTTTTACACCGGCAAGCAGAAGATCGTCGACACTGGCGGCCGCGTCGACAAGTTCCGCCGCAAATATGGCTTGAGCCAGGGAAAACCCTAGCTAGGGAAAACCCTGATTGTTCGCGTTCTCGCGGAGCTGCTAACCTGAACTGACTGGTACCGCCCAGCCAGGCGGTGCTCTGCTATGCTCGCACAGCCAACTAAAGGAGCTCGAGAAAGACGATGACCAAGGATGCATTTCGCCTGATAAGCCCAAGCGGCACAGAGACGGAGCTGCCCGTAAGGTCCGGCACGGTCGGCCCCGACGTTATCGATGTTGGCGGTCTTTACCGGGAGCAGGGTGTTTTCACCTATGACCCGGGCTACGTGTCGACCGGCAGTTGTGAATCTGACATTACTTATATTGACGGCGAGCAGGGCGTCCTCATGTATCGGGGGTATCCGGTCGAGCAGCTGGCAAAGCACTCGAGTTTTCTGGAGGTGTCATACCTGTTGCTGCATGGCGAGCTGCCCAGCTCAGACGAACTGCAAGCCTTCGAAAACACGATCCGTACGCATACGATGCTCAACGAAGGCATGCTGAATTTCTTCAAGGGCTTTCGTTATGACGCACACCCGATGGCGATGCTGTCGGCCGTCGTAGGCTCGATGTCCGCGTACTACCATAACGAGATGGATGCGACTAATCCTGTGCACCGCGATATTTTCGCGCACCGCATCCTCGCGAAGCTGCCGACGATTGCGGCGGCAGCGCACAAACTCAACATCGGTCAGCCGTTCATGTATCCGCGCAACGATCTGAACTACTGCGAGAATTTTTTGCAGATGTTGTTTTCGGTTCCGGCCGAGCCCTACGAGATCGACCCGATTTCCGCGGAGGCAATCGACCTGTTGTTCATCCTGCACGCCGATCATGAACAGAATTGTTCGACGTCGACGGTTCGTATGGCGGGAAGTTCGGGCGCAAACCCTTACTCGGCGATCGCGGCGGGCATCTCCGCGCTGTGGGGCCCTGCGCACGGCGGCGCGAATGAGGCCGTACTCAACATGCTCGAGGAGATCGGCGACGTAAGTCAGATACCGAAGTACGTTGCGAAGGCGAAAGACAAGAAGGACCCGTTCCGCCTGATGGGCTTCGGTCACCGTGTGTATAAGAATTTTGATCCTCGGGCGACGATTATCCGGGATATGGCGCACAAGGTACTCGAGAAACTGGGCCGCAGCGACACGCCGTTGTTCGATCTGGCGCGAGAGCTCGAGCAGATAGCGCTCAAGGACGACTACTTCATCGAAAAGAAACTTTATCCGAACGTCGACTTCTATTCCGGCATCATTTATCGGGCGCTGGGTATTCCGACTTCGATGTTCACGGTGATGTTCGCAATCGGCCGCTCTGTGGGCTGGACGGCGCATTGGCGCGAGATGATATCTGACCCGAATGGCCGCATCAGCAGGCCGAGACAGCTCTATACCGGTCCGAAGCAGCGCGACTACGTGCCGATCGAAAAACGGTAGCCCTGATATCCCGCTCACCGGCTGTGTGATTAACTGAGCAAACCTTCCACAGCTTTTCGATCTGCGCGTTTCATTGGCTTGCCGTCGATCGGGGAGATCGGGGATTGCCGAATGCCGTCGACCGGAAATACCGTGGCTTCGACGAACGCCTGTTCGAATTCAAACTGGAAACCCGGAAAGATGTCGGGTGTCGCGCCTCGGCCACGGCTGGTCTTTAGCCGGCGCTCGTAAGGCCGGTAGTTGTAACCGAAAGTCCTTAGCTCCAGCGCGACTGACTCGGGGCTGTCCGCAAATACGTGCAGGTTGACGGCGGAGTTCTCATCAGCGGTGCCGCTCAGCACCGGACCGACCAGTCGCGGCGTGAAGCAAGAGAGCAGTTCCATCGCCGCCAAAGCCACCTCGCGCATCAGGCGTAAAAAGTCGGCGTGCGATTCACGACCGAACAAGAGCAGGTGTTCACTGATCGCACGCTCGATTTCGGCATTGCGCGGCAGTGAGCCGCGCGTATTCAGCCCGAGCCTCTCGGCCGCCTTGATCTTCGCCACGCGATAATCGCGGATGCCCTGATCGACGATGATGCGAGCCGCCTCCTGTGCGAGCATTTCACGCGCGCGGCCGTTATCGTTTGCTGGTTTCCTGGGCATGGCGTCAGAACAGCGGTTCGGCTTCTTCTTCGGCGGACAACTCTTCCGTGCCCGGCTCTTCGACCGGGTCGATGCCCGAGGCATCGTTAAATATGTTCAGTAGCTCCTGTACGTCTTCACACTCCGGAACGTGGTCCTCGCGAAAGTACTCGAAAACGGAGTTGGGCTGGCCGGCGCGAGCCGGGCAACCGGTCGCACGATCGATGCGCCTCGAGACGATACCTTCGGGCACGGGCATCTGGTTCTCGGGCGCGCCGCGTAGCACGATGCGCATGAATTCGATCCAAATCGGCAACGCGGTTCTCGAGCCCTCCTCGCCGGGCCCGAGCGGGAGGTCGTCGTCATAGCCGACCCAGACGACGCTGGCAATGTCGCTATTAAAGCCGCCGAACCAGGCATCGCGCTGGTCGTTCGATGTTCCTGTTTTGCCTGACAGGTCACGGCGTCCGAGGACCATCGCACGTCGCCCTGTTCCGCGGCGAATCACGTCGCGCATCAGGTCCTGAATAAGGAACGCGTTCTGCGCCGAAATGACCCTGGGAGCGGCATTGACGTTTGCGAACAGTTCGGGCGCCGTGGCGGCGTCGGGGCGATACTCGTCGACGACATCGGCCATTTGCTCTAGTGGGAATCCGTCGATCGGGTTGCCCTCTTCATCCAGCGTGACGATGGCGCCCGGGTCAGGCTCGGCCTCACACGCCTCGCATACGACTGCAGGATCGGCGCGGTAGAGGACTTCGCCTTCCGGGCCGAAGATCGAATCGATGACGTACGGTTTGACGGCATAGCCGCCGTTCGCGAGAACGGCGAAGCCCTGCGCCATGTCGAGGGGCGATGCGGCGCCGCCGCCGAGCGCGAGCGACCCGTTGCGCGGCAATGCGGCGTCGCCGAATCCGAATTTTGCGATGTGACGCACGGCGTTGCCGATACCGGTCTCGAACAGCAGCAGACGCACCGACACGAGGTTCATCGAACGAACCAGCGCTTCACGCAGCCGCGTCGGGCCGTAGAAGCGGCCGCTGTAATTGATCGGCCGCCAAACCGCTTCGAGCTCGGACGAGCTGATGACGATCGGCGCGTCCAGAATGACGGTGGCCACCGTGTTGCCGTGCTCGAGTGCCGCCGAATAAATAAATGGCTTGAACGATGAGCCGGGCTGGCGCGCGGCCTGCGTCGCGCGGTTGAACTTGCTCATGGCGAAATCAAAGCCGCCGACCAGGCTGCTGACCGAGCCGTCCTGCGGGTCGAGAGCCACGATTGCCGACTGGGCCTCGGGCGTTTGTGCCAAAGCCCATGTGCCTGCTGTCGTCGGCATGATCATGATTACGTCGCCGGGTTGCAGAACATCTGCAACGGATTCGGGCTCCGGCCCGGTCGTCTCGCGATCGATGAAAGGCTTGGCCCAGGATATTCCAGACCAGGGAATAGTCAGTTTGCTGCCATCGCTGGTGATGGTTGTCGCACTGTTGCTGGCCTCGTCTGTTTCCGTGACCAGCGCAATAGAGAGTCCGCCCGGGGCATACTGCTCAAGCAACTGTCGAATCTCGACGGGCCAGTCTTCGAAAGGAGTCCCGAGAAGTTCCGGGGTCAGCTCGACGGTATCCAGCGGCCCGCGGTAGCCGCGCCGCCGCGAAAACTCCAGCAATCCGTTACGAAGAGCGAAGTTCGCGGCATTCTGCAAACGAGCGTCGAGCGTTGTCACAACCTGATAACCGGCGGTATACGTTGCCTCGCCGTAGCGCCGCAACATCTCACGCCGGGCCATTTCCGCAACATACGGCGCATTGAGTTCGACTGCGGCGCCGTGCATTTGCGACTGGACCGGTACCGTCAGCGCTTCGTCATAGGCCTCCTGGCCGATGAACTCGAGGTCGTGCATCCTGCCAAGAACGTAGTCGCGACGCATTTGTGCGTTGGCCGCGCTGCGTACCGGGTTGTAACGCGACGGCGCCGGCAGGACACCGGCCAACGTCGCCGCCTCGGCGACACTCAGATCTTGCAGGTCCTTATTGAAGTAGACCTGCCCGGCAGCGGCGACTCCATAGGCGCGCTGGCCGAAAAACATCTTGTTCAGGAACAGCGCCATAATCTGTTCCTTGGTGAATTCGCGTTCGATCCTGACGGCCAGAGAGGCCTCCTTGAACTTGCGCTCGATGGTCTGATCGAGGTTCAGGAAGTAGCTCCGGGCAAGCTGCTGGGTGAGCGTGCTGCCGCCACTCTCTATATTGCCGGTGGAGATCAGCTGAAACAGCGCACGCAGGATGCCCCGGTAGTCGATACCCGGATGAACCCAGAAACGCTGATCCTCGGCGGCGACGAAAGCGTCCACGACATGCTTCGGGACCTCGTCGTAAGTAACGAGAATACGGCGCCGCTCGCCGATTTCCGAGATCAGGTGGCCGTCGCGGCTGAAGACGCGCAGCGGGATCTGCAACGGAATGTCACGGATTGTCTCGGCCGCCGGCAGGCTCGGGGCTACGTAGTAGTAGGCCCCGATCACCGCGGCTACCCCGCCAATTGTCGCTGTAATCCCCAGTCCGATGAGGACAATCAGCGCACGAATGAGCCTGCGCTGCGATTTGTGACGCGTGTTGTTGTGGGATTTTTTCGGGCTTTGCATAGTCGCTGGCGGAGTTTCCGACGCTTTATTGGCCAGAAACCGCGCACTTGGCGGCTTCCGGCCGGGTTATTAGATAAGTATGGTGATGTCCGTTGGGTGCAGGAATTGTGGCATATCGCGGGCAAATGACCCGTGATCTCAGGGCCGGTTGGGCAGATGATAGCAACTGAGCCAAGGGCCGCAATACAGGCCCCCAGGGGCATGTGTTCTGGTCGTTCCCCCGGGCCGACGACCAGTTCACGGAATAAGCTCAGCCGGCGGCTTACCATACGGATCGCTGGATCGTGAACAAAGTCACGTTTTATTTAACATTTTGTTGATATATAGTTAAATCGAATTGCTGAGGCCCAAACTACATTTGGCTCGCAACTTACCGACCTAGAAGGAAAAATACGTGTTTTTCGGCAAAAAAACTCAACCATTGTTGGGCCTGGATATCACGACATCGTCGGTCAAGCTGATCGAGCTTTCTCAAAGTGGAAAGCGTTTTCGAGTCGAGTCGTATTCAGCAGAGCCCACGCCACCGAGCTCGGTCAGTGAAAAGGCGATCGTCGATGCCAAGGCCGTCGGTGAAGCAATACGCCGTGCTGTGAAGCGCGCCGGCGCAAAAGCGACCGATGTCGCCGTGGCAATAAGCGGTGATGCGGCCATTACCAAAGTCATTCAGATGCCCTCGAGCCTCTCCGAAAGGGACCTCGAAGGTCAGGTCGAGATTCAGGCTGACCAGTACATTCCGTTCCCGATGGAGGAGGTCAGTTTCGACTATGAAATCGTTGGTCCGAACGAGAAAGACCCGGAGCTGATGGACGTGCTGCTCGTCGCAACTCGTACTGACAACGTCGAGCAGCGACAAGCTGCAGTCAATGCCGCCGGCCTCGCGACGCACGTGGTCGATGTGGAAGCGTTCGCGCTCGAGAATGCGTGCCAACTCCTCAGTCATCAGATTCCCGATGGCGGTATGGGGCAGTCGGTTGCCGTCGTCGATATCGGGGCAAGCAGCACGACGTTCAGTGTCCTCCAGGACCTCAGAGTTATTTATACGCGCGACTTCAACTTCGGCGGTCAGCAGCTGACTGAAGAAATCATGCGCACCTACGGTTTATCGATGGAAGATGCCGGCCGCGCCAAGAAACAGGGCGGCCTGCCCAGCAACTACCAGCCGGAAGTTCTCGAGCCGTTTATTGACGACATGACCCAGCAGGTCAGCCGCTCATTACAGTTTTATCTGGCGTCAGGCGGTGGCCGCGAACAGCCGGACATGATTCTGGTTTGCGGCGGCTGCGCAAACATTCCGGGAATTGCCGATGTAATTTCCAGCCGCGTGGGTATACCGACTGAAATCGGCGACCCGCTAGGCCAGATGAAAATATCGTCCAAAGCCAAATCACAAGGTGTGCACAAAGATGCGACTGCATTACTTACCGCATGCGGCCTTGCACTGAGGAGCTTCGACTAATATGCCACGTATTAATCTACTCCCCTGGCGCGAGGAAGAGCGCAAGAAACGTCAACGCGACTTTGGCGTTGCGATGGCCGGCGGTGTCGTTGCCGCTATCGCCGTCGTCCTGCTGACGATGTTAGCGTTCTCGCAGATGATCGCGAGTCAGGAAGAGCGCAATCAACGTTTGACCAACGAGATCGCAGAGCTGCAGAAAAGTATTACCGAGATCGATGGCCTCGAACGCCAGAAAGAACGTCTGCTTGCACGCATGGAAATTATCGAGCAGCTGCAGAAGAGTCGTCCGGAAATCGTGCACCTTTTTGACGAGGTTGCGCGCCAGTTACCCGAAGGCGTGTATCTCAACGGCATGAAGCAGACAGGCTCCCGGGTCGAAGTTCGCGGTGTTGCCCAGTCGAGCACGCGCGTGTCGGCGTTGATGCGGCAAATCGACGCGTCGGAATGGCTGTCGGACCCCGAGGTTGATCGCGTCGAAACCACGCAGTCCGGCGCATCTCGCCAGGCTGAATTCGTCGTTTACCTCAAGCAGCAACGTGAGGGTGAAGGGGACGATATGGAGATGTCGCGATGAACATCGTCGAAGAACTTAAAAGCCTGGACGTCAATGACGTTGGTCGCTGGCCGCTGATGTTTCGCGCGGCCGTCATCGGCATCGCTTTCCTTGTCGTTGCGGGCGCCGGAATATACCTGACCATCGTCAAAGACAAGGCGCCGCAATTGCAGCGGGCGCAGGATGACGAACAGACGCTGCGCGTCACTTTCGAGAACAAACAGCGTAAAGCCGCAAACTACGATGCTTACAAGGCGCAGCTCTCGCAGATCGAACAGTCATTCGGCACGATGCTTCGGCAGCTTCCGGGCGAGACCGAGATACCGAGTCTGATTGTGGACGTATCGCAAACGGGATTGGCTTCGGGCCTGCAGGAGAAGCTTTTTCAGCCACAACCGGAGATCCCGCGTGACTTCTATGCGGAAAAACCGATCAAGATTCGTTTGTCCGGCGGCTACCATGAGATTGCGAATTTCGTGAGCGGGGTTGCCGCGCTGCCGCGTATTGTGACGCTGCACGACATCAACATCACGCCCGAAGGCGGCGAGGACAGCTATGACCGGTTGAGCCTGGAGGTGACAGCGAAAACCTATCGTTACCTGGATGAGGAGGCAGAATAATGACTAACACTGCTCTCAATATCCGCAACCGCCTGGCTATCGGGCTGATTTTGGCGACAGCCATGTTCGGGCTCGCTGCGTGCGGCGGCGACATGGACGATCTCGATCAGTACATCAATGAAGTCAAGGCGCGTCCGGGCGGCCGCATCGAGCCGCTGCCCGAAATCACGCCGTACGAAGTCTTTACTTATATTGCTGACGCAGAAGGCGTGCGTTCACCGTTCATACCCGACACGCCGCAAGTGGCGACCTCGGGCGCCGGTGGCGGCATCCGTCCGGACTCGGAGCGTAGTCGCGAATTCCTCGAAGGGTTCCCACTCGATACCCTGAGTATGGTTGGAACACTTTATATCGGCGACACGATGTACGGGCTCGTGCAAACCTCTGACGGCCTTATTCACCGCGTGGTACCGGGTAACTACCTCGGACAGAACGACGGACGTATTAACGACATAAACGAATCTGAAATCGAAATCGTAGAAATTATTTCTGACGGGATCGGCGGTTATATAGAACGGGATGCCGCCATAAGTCTCTCGGACTGATGCCTGAATGGAACTGGGAGTAATTGGAATGATGCTCAAAATAAAACAGTCGGTCGGACGTAGCGTGTTGCTCAAGCTGACCGCGTTGGCACAGGTCACGTTCCTGTTGTTTGCAGGGTTCTCTGCAAATGCGCAGGAAGGTAACCGGTTGCAAGACATTCAGGTTCAGAGCCTGCCCGGAGACCGGGTGGAACTGAAGTTGATCATGAGTGGGACGGCTCCCGAGCCGCTCGCCTTTACGATCGACGATCCGGCGAGAATCGCACTCGACCTTCCGGAGACGACACTCGGGCTTACCTCACGCCGGCGCGACGTCAACCTGGGTCCGCTGGACACGGTGCTGACGGCTGAAGCCAATGGGCGCACGCGCGTGGTCCTGAACCTGGACACGATGGTCGCGTACGAAACCCGTGCAAGTGGCAACACAGTGACGATCACTCTCGGTGGCAGTGACGAGTACAGCGCAGGAACCACCCAGTTCGCCAGCAACGTACCGTCCCAGCAGTCCTATGCGAGTTCCGGCGGCGCCCGTTCGATCACCAGCGTTGACTTCCGCCGCACGCGCGACGGAGGCGGCCGAGTCGTCGTTAATCTCACAGATCCTTCGACCCCGGTCGATATTCGCCAGGAAGGCGGACGGGTTGTCGCCATATTCAAGGACACGGGTCTTCCGGCCGAGTTGATGCGCCGTCTCGACGTCATGGACTTCGCGACGCCGGTTACGACGGTGGACACGCTGCGTACGAACCTGGATACGCGTATCGTAATTTCGGCCGATGGCAAGTATGAGCAGCTTGCCTATCAGTCGGACAACGAGTTCACGATCGAGGTGAATCCGGTTGCGGCCGAAGCGGAAGAGGGGTCCACCCTGTTCTCGGAAACCAAAGAATACGAAGGTCAGCGTCTGACGCTGAACTTCCAGGACATCGAAACGCGGGCGGTGCTGCAGCTGCTGGCCGAAACCTCAGGCCGTAACATCGTCGTGTCTGACACGGTGCAGGGCAACGTCACGCTGCGCCTGAGAAATGTTCCCTGGGATCAGGCCCTTGATATCGTTATGACAACGAAGGGTCTGGACATGCGGCAAAACGGCAACGTCATCATCGTTGCGCCGGCCGAAGAGATTGCCGCGCGTGAAACGGCCGATCTCGAAGCCAAGCAGGCCATCAGCGAGCTGGAGCCTTTGTACTCGGAGTTCTTGCAGGTCAACTACGCCAAAGCGTCCGACCTCTCCGCCCTGATCAGTGGCGGCGGTGGAGGCGGCAGCGGTAACGCGCTGCTGTCGGATCGCGGCAGTATCGCCGTTGACTCACGCACGAATACACTGCTTGTCCAGGATACGGCCGAGCGGCTGCAGGACATTCGTCGCCTGGTTACAACACTGGATATTCCGATCAAGCAGGTACTGATTGAGACGCGCATTGTGGTCGTCAACGACGACTTCAGTCGCGATCTCGGCATCAGGCTTGGCGTTTCCGGATATGGCACCGACAACGGCGACATTATCGCGGCTACGGGCTCAAGTGTTGGTGCAAACAACATGGCCGCCTCCTACATCGACAATCTTCTCAATCCGGATCCGACCAACCCCATACTCGAATTTCCGGAGCTCAACAATCGGTACAACGTCAACGTTCCGATTTCGGAGGCGGCGGGACGATTCGGACTGGCTATTCTCGAAGGCGACTTCCTCGTCGACCTCGAGTTGACTGCGCTTGAGGCAGAAGGTCGTGGCGAGATCGTTTCGACGCCGCGAGTGATTACAGCCAATCAGAAGGAAGCTCGCATTGAACAGGGTGTCGAGATTCCATATCAGCAGTCTGCATCGTCAGGTGCGACGACGATTCAGTTCAAGAAAGCTGTGCTGAGTCTCACCGTTACGCCGCAGATTACGCCGGACAACAACATCATCATGGATCTGATGGTTAGCAAGGACAACGTCGGTGACATCATCTCGACGGGCGGCCTTGGTGGTACCGTACCGAGTATCGATACGCGCGCCGTGGAAACACAGGTGCTGGTCTCGGATGGTCAGACCGTCGTCCTGGGTGGTATTTACGAGACGGAGCGTCGCGAGACGTTGAACAAGGTACCCTTCCTCTGTGATATACCGTTTGTCGGCGCCTTGTTCAGAAGCAAGCAGCGTATCGACAACAAGGCAGAGCTGCTGATTTTCGTGACACCGAGGATTCTTGAGGAAGGCACGAACATCTACTAAGCTTCCGCAGGTTTTACCGTGATGAAAGCCAACCCTCGGGTTGGCTTTCTCTTTGAGATAGCGCAAACGACGAGCCGATGAGACACCCACAAAATCTGTTTTTGGTCGGCCCTATGGGCGCAGGCAAGTCGGCAGTCGGTCGGCAGCTTTCGCGCATGCTGCACCTGAACTTTATGGATAGCGACGACGAGATCGAGGCGCGCACCGGCGTCGACATTTCCTTCATCTTCGAAAAAGAAGGCGAGGAGGGTTTTCGCAAGCGCGAAGCCAGCGTGATTGACGACCTGTCCAAGATCGAGGGCATCGTGCTCGCCACCGGCGGTGGCGCCGTCGTCGATCCGCAAAACCGCAGCCATCTCGGCGCGCGCGGCTTCGTGGTCTACCTGTACACCACCGTGGATCAACAGCTTGCGAGAACGCAGCGCGGTCGCAATCGGCCACTGCTCGAAAACGGCGATCCCCGGCAGACGCTCGAGGACCTCATGAGCGTGCGCGATCCGATGTACCGGGAGATTGCCGACCTGATCGTCGAGACGGATGGTCGGAAAGTCAGAGCCGTCGCCAACGAGATACTTGAGCGGCTTTAGTAGATAGGGCCCGCGGCCGATCTATACGTCACACGGCCTGCGGCCGGGACATTCCTCGACCTCATGGCTCGCGGGGCTGCGCTTTACTTCGGTCGAGAAACGTCCCGCCCACAGGCCCTCCTGAGGTAACCTAGCGCTCATGTCCAGCGCCACTACGATCACTGTCGAACTCGGGGAACGCAGCTACCCCATCATCATCGGTAACGGACTGCTCGGTGGCGGTTTCGATCTCACACCGTATCTCGCGGGCGATGACTGCCTGACCGTCAGTAACGAGACGGTTGCGCCGCTGTATCTCGACAAGCTTAAAGAGAACCTCGGCGGCAGTGTTGTCGAGTCGATCAATTTGCCCGACGGCGAGGCGTTCAAGACCGTCGAGACCGCGACGTCGGTGCTGGACAAGCTGGTCGGCTCGGCGGCCAACCGGGATACGACAGTGATCGCGCTCGGTGGCGGGGTTGTCGGCGACATTGCCGGTTTTGCGGCGGCCTGTTACATGCGCGGCGTCGCGTTCATTCAGGTGCCCACGACCCTGCTCGCACAGGTCGATTCCTCGGTGGGCGGCAAAACGGGCGTCAATCATGCGCAGGGCAAAAACCTCATCGGCGCATTCCATCAACCGCGCATCGTGCTGATCGACACCGAAACGCTGGACACGTTGCCCGATCGCGAGCTGCGGGCAGGCATGGCCGAGGTGATCAAACACGGTGCGATCGCGGACCCGGAGTTTTTTGGCTGGCTCGAGGAGAACATGCCGGCCCTGCTCGCAAGGAGACCGGAGGCTCTGGCGCACGCGGTGCAGCGCTCCTGCGAAATCAAGGCCGATGTCGTGGCGTCAGATGAACGCGAGGCCGGCCGTCGCGCGATTCTGAATTTCGGCCACACGTTCGGGCATGCCATCGAACGCTGTCAGGGCTACGGCGAGTGGTTGCACGGCGAAGCTGTTGCCGCGGGAATGGTGATGGCCGCGCAACTGAGTGGCCTCGAGTCAACAGAGGTTGGCCGGCTGCAGGCTTTGATCGATTCCGCCGGATTGCCGGGTCGGCCGCCACGGATTTCTGCGACCGCTATGCTGGGCGCGATGGGCATGGACAAGAAGGTGCTGCGGAACAAGATGCGGTTCGTACTTTTGAATCGGCTGGGCGATGCGAAAGTCACATCGGAGTATGACCAAGCCCGGCTCCGGCAAGTGCTCGAGGCGGCCGACTGATGTCCGCCGGGCTTGCTCCCTACGCGGCCAGGGAGTCGCACAGCAGGGGTAGGCGCTTCCCGGAACCTGCCGCGAAGTACCGCGGCGAGTTTCAGCGCGATCGCGACCGCATTATTCACTCCACGGCCTTTCGCCGGCTCGTGTACAAGACGCAGGTTTTCGTCAACCATGAAGGCGACCTGTATCGCACGCGTCTCACACACTCTCTGGAGGTCTCGCAGATCGGCCGCTCCGTCGCCTGCGCTCTGCAGCTCAACGAGCCGCTCACCGAAGCGATCTGCCTGGCCCACGATCTTGGCCACACGCCGTTCGGCCACGCCGGCCAGGACGAATTGAATGCCTGCATGCGCGACTTCGGCGGCTTCGAACACAACCTGCAGTCGCTGCGCGTTGTCGACGAACTCGAAGCGAAGTACGCCGATTTCCCGGGCCTGAACCTGATGTTCGAGACGCGCGAGGGGATTCTCAAACACTGCTCGGCACGCAACGCCCGTGAGCTCGGCGACGTAGGCGAGAGATTTCTCAATCGGGAACAGCCCGGGCTCGAGGCGCAGCTTGCCAACATTGCCGACGCGATTGCCTACAATAACCACGACGTCGACGACGGCTATCGTGCCGGCCTGCTGAGTCTCGAGCAGCTGCGCGAGCAGCCCTTATTTGCGACTGGATATAACGACGTGCAGCAGCGGTATCCGGACCTCGAGGACCGCCGCCTGATTTACGAGACCATTCGACGCATGATCGGCACCGTCGTCACCGACCTCATAGAGACGACCCAGGGCAACCTCGATGCGTGCCGTCCGAAGTCGATTGATGACGTTCGCCAGGCCGGCAAACCGCTTGCCGTGCTGTCCGACGAGATTTACGAGCAGCACGTATCGCTGAAGCGATTCCTTACCCGCCACCTGTACTCACACGAGCAGAAGCTCGAGATGACGCGCAAGGCCCAGGCAATTGTTCGGCAGTTGTTCGAGCTTTACTCGCACGACGTGCAGACGATGCCGGTTGATTTCGCCGAGCAGGCAGCAGGTGAGGATGAGGCTGGCCGCGCCAGAGTCGTCGCCGACTACATTGCCGGCATGACCGATCGCTATGCGATTTCCGAACACGAGCGGCTTGTCGGCTCAAACTGACCCGACGGCTCTGCTAGAATGCGCCGGCGCCCATCCAGGGTTAGCCAACAGAGAGGCTGGCAAGTGACCGACAAAATGATTCCCGCCAAAGACCGATTGATCTTCGCGATGGATGTGCCCGATTGCGATCGGGCGCGGGCGCTCGCCGATGAGCTTGGCGACGCCGTGACCTTCTACAAAATCGGCCTCGAGCTGATGATGAGCGGCGGCTACTTCGAGCTGCTCGACTGGCTGCTCGCCAAAGACAAGAAAGTCTTTTGCGACCTGAAACTCTTCGATATCCCGGCAACGGTAGGGTCGGCCGTCCGCGCGCTCAAGGATCGCGGCGCCACGTTCCTCACCGTGCACGGCAACCAGTCGATCATGGAAGCTGCGGCGGAGAACAAAGGGGACACGCTCAAAGTACTCGGCGTTACCGTTTTGACGAGCCTGGACCGGGGCGACCTCGATGACCTGGGCTTTGACTGTGATGTGGGCGAACTCGTATTGTCGCGGGCCCGCCGCGCGCTCGAGTCCGGCTGCGATGGGGTCATCTCGTCGGGGCTCGAAGTGCCGCAACTGCGCGAGCACGTCGATGCGAAGCTGCTCGTGGTTACGCCCGGAATTCGTCCGGTCGACAACAAGCCCGAGGGAGATCAGAAACGCGTGGTTACGGTCGAAAAAGCGTTCGCGAACGGTGCCGACTACATAGTGATAGGCCGTCCTATTCGCGATGCCGAGAGTCCACGCGCTGCCGCCGAAGCCGTCCAGGCGACGATTGCCGCACAGGTGGCCGGCCAATGACCGAGCTGAAGAACGACCTGTTGCTGCGCGCCTTGCTGCGCGAACCTGTGGAGCGCACGCCGCTCTGGATCATGCGCCAGGCAGGCCGCTATCTGCCCGAGTATCGCGAGGTGCGCGCGCAGGCCGGCGACTTCATGAGCCTGTGCCGAAACCCTGAACTGGCCTGCGAAGTGACGATGCAGCCGCTGCGGCGCTACAAGCTCGATGCCGCTATCCTGTTTTCCGATATTCTCACGGTGCCCGACGCCATGGGCCTCGGGCTCTACTTCGTGACCGGCGAAGGGCCGAAGTTCGAACGGCCCGTGCGCTCGGCAAGGGAGATAGCGAAGCTTCCCGAAACGGATGTGGCAGAAGACCTTGGCTACGTTTTCGATGCCGTCAGGACCATACGCCGTGAACTCGACGGACGCGTTCCGCTGATCGGTTTTGCGGGCAGCCCCTGGACCGTCGGGACGTACATGGTAGAAGGTCGCTCGAGCCGCGACTTCAAGACGATTAAAGGTCTCGCCGCCGAGGAGCCGAAAGCGCTCGAAGAGCTGCTCGACACGGTAGCGCGAGTCACGACGAACTACCTGAACGCACAGGTCGAGGCCGGCGCGCAGGCGATAATGGTATTCGATACCTGGGGCGCGGCGCTTGAGCCGGACGACTATCGCCGTTTCTCGCTCGAGAGCATGCAGAAGATCGTCGACGGACTGACGCGTGAGCGCGATGGCAGAAAGATTCCAGTGATCCTGTTTACGAAAGGCGCGGGCCCGTTGCTCGCCGACATGGTCGGCACGGGATGCGACGCGCTGGGTGTCGACTGGACCACGGATCTCGCAACTGCGCGCGGCTACGTCGAGGACAAGGTGGCGCTGCAGGGCAATCTGGATCCGGCAACGCTGCGCGAGTCGTCCGAGGTCATTCGCCAGGGCGTTGCGGACACGCTGGCCAGCTATGGCACGGGACCCGGGCACGTCTTCAATCTCGGCCACGGCATCACGCCCGATATCGACCCGGACAAGCTCGCGGTGCTCGTAGATGCGGTGCATGAGATGAGCCCGCAATATCATAAGTCGTAACCCGCAGGCAGCTGTTCGTATGGCCGCATGCGGCCTAAACTGGGCGTCTGCAATTGACCCATGGCGATACGTTTACGCAGCTTGCAAGGAGACATCGGTGAACGACGATCACAAGATGAATGCGAATCCGGATGACAGGACGAGTCGGGGCTTTTTTGCCGAACTTCTTATGGGGCTGGTTCGGGATGCCGTCAAGTTCGTCCTGGCCTTCGCCATTGGAACAGGCGTGAGCGCGATCGCTTGCTGGTACTACGGTATCCCCCTGGTCTTTTCCTTGCTCGGCGGCATCCTCGTGCTTGGCCTCGCACTCGCACTATCGTCGGATAGCCTGTTTTCCTGAAGAGAAGGGCCGGGCGCGCCCGTTGAGCTGTTTCGTACCTCAACTGGCGAAGCGCAAGAACCGGACGTGGTGTCCGCTTCTGGCTGGAAGCAGGCATTCCAGTAACCAGCGAACTTTCAGGACAGCGCAGAGGCCAGAAAATCAAATACCATCCTGACTCGCCGGCTGGTTTTCAATTCCCGATGTGCGACGAGCCAGACTTCGACCGGAAACGGGTCGAGGCTCGGTAACACGCGCTCCACCAGAGGTTCAGCGTCTCCGACATCCTCCACCATAAATCCGATGCCCAGCCCATGTTTGACAAGCTCCCATTGAACAAGATGGTTCTCCGTTACGACCGGGAAGTTGCGTAGTGTCAGCGCAATACCACGCTCGTTGAACGCATCGATAAGCAGGTTCGTCCTGTCAAAACCGAAAAAATCGGCGTTGCCAAGATCCTTGGGCGATGTCGGGTTACCAATTCGCCGGAGATAGCTCGAAGAAGCATAGGGATGAAAGTTTGCACCCCGCACTCTTCTTGCAATCAAATCCGATTGTGTCGGGCGAAAGGCGCGTATGGCGATATCCGCCTCTCTGCGTTTCAGGTCGCTCGTGCTGTTCGATGCAATAAGCTCGATTTCAATGCCCGGCTCCAATTGTCGGAGTTTGCCGAGGATCGGCGGCAGGACAAACGCTGCCGCGACCTCTGTGGCAGTGATACAGATGCTTCCCTCGATCGACGTCGATTGACCGGAAGCGGTCAGCGAAAGACGGCTCGCCGCATCCCCCATCGCGCGTACATGTTCGAGAAGGTCCAAGCCACTCGGCGTGAGTTCAAGTCCCCTGCCGCCGCGCTCGAACAACGCCACGCCCAACTCTGTTTCGAGCGCAGTCACCTGGCGCCCCAGCGTTGGCTGCGTCATGCCCAGGGCGCGCGCTGCCGCCGACAGGGAGCCCTCTTCGGCGGTGACGAGAAAGGCCCTGGCGCGGTTCCAATCGAAATCTACTGATCGCCAGTCCATGCAAATATGTTTATCTGAGATACAAGCCTGAGCATTCTATATTAATTTTCGCATGGATATGATGTCGCCCCTGATCGGACACAGTGCATTTGAACCAAGGAATTACCATGATCGGATACCGTTTGTTTTGCCGTCGCCTCTGGAGTGGATGGCATGCTCTA
>Ga0316201_10000571_pt1 | contig 21476 bp, 12 predicted proteins | sample CS6wburrow_MG_FD_204516 | JGI IMG/M metagenome (GOLD analysis project Ga0316201, IMG submission 204516) | Coastal sediment microbial communities from Delaware Bay, Delaware, United States - CS-6 worm burrow | ecosystem: Environmental > Aquatic > Marine > Coastal > Sediment | place: USA... | reverse complement strand
TAATTTAAATGATAAAATTTTAATAGAAGGAATTTCTATATTAGAATCTTCAGGTATTGGATATAATTCTAAAAATTACAATTATCAACTATTTACAGTAAAGGAAATAAGTTCTGCGGGACCAAATCCAACATTAAAATATTCTTTAGAAAATTACCTTACAGGATCTCAAATTCCAGGTACATTCGACTCAGAGAATTCTTCGGGTTCTATTATTCCGGAAAAATATTTCCCTATTTTTGATGTAGAATTAATTAAAAATTCTTTTAGTAAAGGTGAAATTGTAAAATATGGAAATAAAACTGGAAAAGTTTTAAATTGGGATTCTAATAATGAGATATTAAAGATAGAAACTGCATACCCAATAAAAGATGAAACGATAATAGAGGGATTTTCTTCAGGAACAAAAGGAACTATCAAAGAAAATTTATCCTATGAAGATTATTATACTATTAAATCTTCTTCTATAGTCAAAAATGGTTGGAAAGATAGTGTTGGTTTCTTAAATAATTCTTTGCAAAGAATTGCTGATAATGATTATTATCAATATTTCTCATATTCTGTAAAATCTGAAGTTCCGATAGAAGATTGGAAAAACGCTGTAAATGATTTAAACCACACCGTAGGATTCAAGAATTTTGGTGATTTGCAAGTTGTTTCTTCCACACAGGAATTTAGCGGAATAACCACAAGTCAACAGAGAGAATCTATTGACATAAGTATAGACTTAAATAGTGAGGTGGATATAAATTGTACATTTGACTATGATCTTGTGAGAGAAAATTCTTTTTACATTGATAATGTTTTATCGTCAGATGAAATATTTTTTGATTCTAGAATTATACAAGATTATTCAGAATCGGTAGGAAATAGAGTTTTGCTCATAGATGATATAAGTGACCAATTTAATACTAGCTTACCATCAACTTTCGTAACCTCATTCAATATTTAAAGTAAAATGGCAACAAAAATAAGATCTCAAAAGTTATTTTTAAACGTATTGGATAATAGATTTGGTGATAGAAAGCAAATATCTATTCTTTCTTTATTAACTAATGGAAGTCAAATATTTTCCAATAATTATGCCAAAGTTTTTACTCAAGATGAGATTGGATCTTTTGATATTGTAAATTCTGGTGGAACAAATAACCTACAATTTTTTCCGATAGATGGAAGAATAAATGAGTACAATTATAGTTTTTTCTCATATGAAACAAAACAATTAATTACGGATACAGGTTCTTATGGTCTGGGAGATATTGTAAGTATTGGATCTTCAAATAAAATTTTTAGTTCTGGAAATCCAGAAACAATTTCTCAAATCTCTACAGATTTTACATCATCGAAAATATTAGTAGAATTGTCTACATCAAATAATTTTTATGAGTATAAAGAATTTAATATAGTAGTCAATTCCGATAATGAGATTTTATTAGCAGATTATGGAACAATTTGCTTTGATAATGATTCGTCAATTTCTGGTCTTGGTACATATGATGTTTATGTTTCTGGTTCCAACATTAATTTAGACTTTTATCCCGACGATTCTTCTTTAGGAAATGTTTCCGCAAATGTAATTAATGTTTCATTTGCAAATACAAATTTCAGTCAAGAAGGATCATTAAATCTTAGATCTGGAAATATAGAGTCCAAAAAAACATCAATAATAGCAAGTCCATCACCTTCTCCAACCATAGTATCTTCTTATGACTCAAATTACCAATCTTCATATGTAGTAGCTCAAGTTACTGATTTAGATTCTGGAAATATTCAATTTTCGGAATTAATTGTAATAAATGATAGCGGAGAAACTTACTCTATAGAATATGGGAATGTAGAAACTCAAAATTCTTTAGGATCATTTAGTACAAATTTATCATCAACTACAGACATTTTATTTACTCCAAATCCAAATACAAATGTAGAAGTTTTAATATATCAAAATAAGTTAACTTACTTCCAATTTACTAATTTTTCTCCATCTTTAAATTTAAAAAATGTAGAATTAAAAACGGGAGTTTCCGTATTTGGCAGTCAAGATAGGACTGAATTTGACTTAAAATATAAAGGAGATTTTATATTTGAAAAATTGTTTAATGGAAGTCTATCTTCAGTAGTTGATATAGATGAAAATTATATAACAATACCAAATCACTTTTTTGTTACCGGTGAACAAGTAAATTATAGATCTCAACAATTAGATCATGATTCTACAGACAATTCTATTGGTATAGCAAACACAGTTATAACTGGAGTTGGTTTAACCAATAAACTCTCTGGAGAACTTTATATTTACAAGGTTGATGAAACTAGAATTAAATTTGCATCATCTGCTCAAAATGCATTATCTGCACAACCAAATCTAATAGATATTACCTCAGTTGGTATAGGAATAACTCATTACATAACATCAACAAAACAAGATAGAAAATGTATAATAGCGATTGATAATGTAATACAATCTCCTATTTTAGTAAGTTCATCAACTTCAAGTATTTTACAAAATAATATAGACAATGGTTCAGATAATATTTTAATATTCTCTGGAATTTCATCATTTTCTTCTGGCAACTTAATTAAAATTGATGATGAAATACTAAAAATAAATTCTATAGGAATTGGAAATTCTGTTGATGTTGATAGAGGATTTCTCGGTACTGGAATATCATCTCACCTTTCAAATTCCATAATAAGAAAAGTTGAAGGAAATTATAACATAATTGGAAGTAAAATTTATTTTGCTTCTCCTCCATATGGAGAGACAAAAGGAGATCCAAATGAATTTGGAAGTGTAATTACAGAAAATACTATAAAATCTTCTTTTCATGGTAGAGTTTTTGTACGTTCAGGAATTCCTGATGGCAATTCTGAAACCTATGATAGAAATTATCTATTTGATGATATATCAAGTTCATTTAATTCTGTAAATAAAGATTTTGTTTTAAAGTCTAATCAACAAAATGTATTTGGAATTTCTACAGATAGATCTATAACATTAATTAATAATGTTTTACAAATTCCTGATGATGATTTTACTCTTACGGAAAATTTGTCAGGAACAGAAATAAGTTTCACGGGAACAGCAACATCAGTATCCTATGATCCAAATAATGCATCAGTTCCTAGAGGTGGAATACCAATATCAATTGGATCAAGTAATGGACTTGGTTATCAACCTTTAATTACTGCTGGAGGAACTGCAGCAGTATCTATTTCAGGAACAATATCGGCAATAAGCATTGGAAATAGTGGTTCTGGATATAGATCTGGAATACAAACAAATATAAGAGTTGGTGTACAAACTTATAGTTCAGGAATTCCAAATATAGAATTTATTGGAAATGCTGTCGTTTCTAATGGAAATGTAGTTTCTGTGAATATTACAAATCCCGGATCTGGATATGATCAATCAAATCCACCAGATGTAGTTTTTGATTCACCACTATCATATTCAAATATTCCACTAATTTATTCTCCAAGTTATTCTTCAGGTGTTGGAACTGAAGCAAAAATAGACATAGTTGTTGGGCAAGGATCTAGTGTTGTAAGTTTTGAAATAAAAAATTATGGTTACTCATATCTTCCAGGAGAAATATTAACAGTAGAAACTGGAGGGTCTACAGGAATACCTTTAGACCCATCAAAATCTTTTGAGGAGTTTTCTATAATAATTGATAAGGTTACAAAAGATAATTTTTCGGGTTGGTTTGTCGGAAACTTAAAATTATTGGACGATTTTAGTTTTAGATTTGATGGATCAAGAAAGACATTTACATTAAGGGATAATGGAAACATATTTTCCATTATCGCAAAAAAAGGTTCTAACATTGATGTAAAAGCAACTATCTTAGTAATTTTAAATGATGTGATACAAATTCCAGACGAAGCTTACCTATTTAATGGTGGAAGTAATATAACATTTACCGAAGCACCAAAAGAAGGTGATGAATGTAAAATATTATTCTACAGAGGAACAGAAGGAATTGATGTTATTGATGTTGATATAGAAGAAACTATAAAGGTTGGAGATATTCTTAATATTGATAGTGAAGATTTTAATACAGATCAAAAAAATAGAATAGTTAATGTTATTACTTCACCAACTTCAGTAGACACTAATTTATATTCTTCTGTTGGAGTTTCTTCTGATTTAGATCTTTTAAGGCCAATAACTTGGTGCAAACAAAGAAATGATATTAGAGTTAATAGCGCAGATGTAACAAAAGATAGAATAGAGTATGAACCAAAAATTAATCCTGTGGGCAATCTAATAAAAGGTGTTGGAATAGGAAGCACTATGATATTCGTAGATTCCTTGAAATCTTTCTTTGACTATAAAAATGAAAATGCTTCAGATTCTTACACAAGTAAAATAGAAATTGTAGATGGAAAAGAAAACATTGTAGCAATTTCAACTGCTTTAGTTTCTTTTGCTGGTACAATATCGTCGATAGACATAACTAACAATGGACTTGGATACGATTTCATACCCGAAGTATCAATTACAAGTCCAATCGGAATAGGATCTACAGGAAAAGCAACTGCAACAGCATCCGTTTCTTCTGGAGTTGTTACTTCAATACAAATAGTAAATCCTGGATTTGGTTATACAAATTCTTCTCCGCCACTTGTAATTATAGAATCTCCAAAGGTTAAGAAGGAACAGATTAATAATGTTACATATAGTGGAGATTATGGAATTATCACTGGAGTTTCTACTATTTCTGTTGGATATGCTCAAACTGGAATAGTATTTGATTTATTAATTCCAAGAGATTCGCCACTTAGAAATTCGGCGTTTACGAACCCAATAGTAACTGAAAGTGGCATACAAGAATCGTATTATCTTAATGTTTTTAATACAAATATTGGAAATGGACTAGTTTCTTTAGATAGTAATGGATCTACCATAAGTGTTGGAACAAAATTTATGGACAACGTTTATCAAGTTGCTTCAGTTTCTATTGTGCCGGTCACTGGTGTGTATGGATATGAGAATTTTATTACAGTAAATGTTGCAAGAGTTGTGGTTAGTGTTCAAGATTATAATCTTTTAAGTGATATGGGAAGCAATAGATTCTTTGGGGAATTTAGTTGGGGATTAATCGAAACAAACTCTAGACCACAGGAGAGGGAATTTGTAGTTGGAACAAGTTATCAAAATTCTGGATTAACTACTGCACCAATTGTAAGGAGAACGAATCCTTTAAAATTTAATTCTTATACAATTATATAATAAATAGTTCTAAAATTTTAAGATAAATGTCAGCAATTATAACTGATCAATTTAGAATACTAAATTCTAGCAATTTAGTATCTTCTATTGGTTCTTCTTTATTTTCTTATTATAGTTTTGTTGGACTAACAAATTCTTCTGAATACAAATCAGATTGGGATTCTTCTCCCCAACCACCGATAGATTCTTTTGATTATCAAAATGATATTTGGGATACTATTATTGGATTGAAAAAAATTAATTCCGGTGATGTTAGGCAAGTAATTAGAAAAATTACTTGGACATCTGGAACTACTTATGACATGTATAGAAATGATGTAAGTAGGGATAAAAGATCAGTACCATCAAATCAGTCTAGCATTTATTCTGCAAATTATTATGTCGTAAATAGTGATTTTAATGTTTACATTTGTCTTTATAATGGAATAGATCCGGAAAATACTGAGGGTAGACCATCTTTAGACGAACCTACATTCACTGATCTTGAACCAAGATCAGCAGGTACTAGCGGAGATGGTTACATTTGGAAATACTTATACACAATAAAGCCTAGCGATGTTGTAAAGTTTGAGTCTTTAAATTATATACCAGTCCCTGCAGATTGGAATGATGATCAATATTCTTTGGTTAGAAACAATGCAGACACAAGTGGACAATTGAAGATTGTTACTGTAACAAATAGAGGTAGTGGGTTAACTCAAGGAACATATACTAATATTGATATAATTGGAGATGGAAGTGGTGCAAAGGCATCGGTCGTTGTTGGTGAAGATTCTACTGTAGAATCTGTAAATGTAACTTTAGGTGGATCTGGATATACTTTTGGAAAGTTAGACCTTGCTTCTGGAGGACTACTTTTAAATTCTGGTTCAGTTGCTCCAAAATTTAATGTAATAATTCCTCCTCCCGGAGGTCATGGAAAAGATATCTATAAAGAACTTGGATCTTACAATTTGTTATTGTATTCGAGAATAGAAAATGATATTGAGAATCCAGATTTTGTTAGTGGAAATAAAGTTGCTAGAGTGGGGATAATAAAAAATCCAAAAAAATTCCAAACAAATGAATTGTTGTCAGATAGTATCGTAAGTGGTGTATATGCATTAAAATTGAAAGGAATTACAAATCCTAATGACTATCAAAATGCAACTTTTGCAGATAATGCAGAAATTATACAAACAATAGGTGCTGGTATTACTGCAGTCGGTAAGGTTGTATATTATGACAATAAAACTGGAGTGTTAAAATATTGGCAAGATAGATCTTTAGTTGGTTTTAATACTGGAACTTCAGATTTATCTACACAAATTCCAGCATATGGATATAAACTTAATAGGTTTACTTCATCACCAACTGTAGACGGATCTTTGGTTATCGAAGGTGGGAGTATAAATCTCCAAATAGATTCTAATTTTAATGGTATTACTACTACCATAAATAATACGACAACGTATAATCTAGGACAAAACTTTGATTCGGGTTTGTCAAATCCAGAAGTAGAAAAATATTCTGGAGAAATAATTTATATTGATAATAGACCATCTGTTATCAGATCTACGAATCAAAAAGAAGATATTAAGGTTATTTTACAATTTTAAGTAAAAAATCATGCCACAGGAAACTAACTTAAACGTATATCCATATTTTGACGATTATGGTGCGAAAGATTTTCATAAAGTATTGTTTAAACCAGGTTATCCTGTTCAAGCAAGAGAACTGACGACTTTGCAGTCAATACTGCAAAGTCAACTAGAAAGATTTGGATCTAGTATTTTTACCGATGGTTCTAGAGTTCTTGGTGGACAATTAACATATAATAATAGATTAGAATATGTTATATTGGAAGACCAATATTTTGGAGTGGATGTTGAAGTTTATCTAAATTTTCTTGTTGGTGAAGTAATTGTAGGTAGAACTAGTGGAGTAAGAGCGGAAATACAATCTTTTATCACAAAAAATGAATCTTACTTAGGAAAATCTACAATATATGTAAAATATCTGAGTCCTGGCACAGATGATGTAAAGAGTGAAAAATTTATTGGTGGTGAGGTATTAGAAGTAGAAAATAATGTACCCAGCGACGATAGTGGACCATTAATTATAGACGGAGTTCAAAGATTTTTGACCTCTGGAGAGGGATTTTCAATAACAAGAGATGTAGATTCAACAGGAAATGCCTCAGCAGCATCAATTGATGCTGGGGTATTTTTTGTTAGGGGATATTTTATACAAGTTGGTTCTAGTGGAATTCTTTTAGACCAGTATAATAGCATTGGAAATTTCAAAATTGGTTTGAGAATAATTGAATCTATAGTAAACTCAGATGAAGATTCATCTTTAAATGATAACTCCAATGGATTTTCTAATTTTGCGGCTCCTGGAGCTGACAGATTTATTATATCCGGAAGACTGGACAAGATAGATCTAAATGAAGTTGAAACAAACGATTTTATCACAATAAGTGAAATAAGAGAAGGAGAAGAAATAACTTCAAAGAATTTAACAAAATACAATGAGTTGGCAACAGAATTCGCAAGAAGAACGTTTGACGAATCTGGAAATTATTATGTAAAATCTCCAAATCTTTCTATTAGAGAAACTTTAAATAATTTAAAAGGAAATAATGGAGTTTTCTTTGAGGGAAGAGATACTTATAATGGAAATAAACCAAGTGAAGATTTGGGAACTTATATCATATCTCCAACAAAAGCCTATGTTATGGGATATGAGATAAAAACTTTAGGATCAACTTACTTAGACTTTAAAAAACCAAGAACTACAAAAAGTTTACAAAATCAAAATATAAATTATTATACTGGACCAACATATACTCTCAATAGAGTATTTGGTTCTCCAAAAGTTGGGTTCTCTACTTATTATGTAAGTTTGCATTTGGATAGAGTTGGTTCAAATCAAACAGAAAAATCTGGTAAGGAAATTGGTCTTGCAAGAGTTTATGATTTTGCATTAGAATCTGGTTCATACGATACATTAAATCCCGATTCTAATGAATGGGACATCGCTCTCTACGATATTCAAACTTATACAGAAATATCATTAAATGAACCAGTAACATTAAGCACACCAACTTATATTAAAGGAAATTCTAGTGGAGCAGTGGGATTTTTAAGATATGATGTTTCAAATTCCGGAATTATAACCGCATATAATGTTAGTGGAAAATTTGTAATTGGAGAAACTTTTGAATTTGATGGTATTGATAATAGTAGAATATCAACTTCCATAAATTCTTATGGTTCAAGCGATGTAAAATCGGTTTATGGTATAGTTGGATCTGCATATACATTTACTGCAGATGTAAAGCAGTCTACTGCATTTGATGTTGGATTTGTATCAATCGGAGGAGAATCTGGAGGAATAAGTACAGTATTTTCTGCAGACTTTACCTTTAATAGTTCGGTAAAACCGGGTCAAATTGTAGCATACACGAATCCAGGAAATCAAGTTCCAACATTCTCTAAAGTAGTTACAGTTTCCCCCAACTCTTTAAGTATTGCTGGAATTCAGACAGTTTCGGGTGTTTGTGATGGTAGTTTGCCTGTAACAACAATTAACCCCTCAGATTTTAGAATTCTAAAATCGGCATATCAAAGGTCGGAAGATAACACTCTATATACAAAACTTCCAAAAGTAAATATAAGTTCTGTAGATTTATCAAATTCGGATTTAATCGTAAGAAAGCAATATGATGTTATTGTCAGTGGAGGTTCTTTAACTCAACCTGCCGGAGATGATTTGGTTTTCTTACCTTTCGATGAAGAGAGATATTGTTTAGTTAATGAAAATGGAGTAACTGAAGAATTAACTTTAGATAAAGTTGATACCACAGGATCTTCTACAATAACAATATCTGGTTTGAGCAATAATGGAAATGCAAAGTTAATTGCAACTTTAAGAAAAACAAATATAAAGGAAAAGGTAAAAAATAGAAACAAAGTCAATTCTATAGTAATAGACAAATCCAAGTATGCTTCTTCTGGCATTGGTTCTACTACTTTAAATGATGGATTATTGTTTGGAAATTATGCCTATGGAACTAGAGTTCAGGATGAGGATATTTGTCTGAATGTTCCAGATGTAAATAAAATTCTTGGAATATATGAGTCATCTTCAATAGCAAATCCAGAAATTCCATCTATAGTTTTATCTACTATAGATGGGTCAACAGGAACAACAATAGATTTGATATTGGGTGAAGAATTTGTTGGAATGGATAGTAATTCTATTGGGGTTCTTGTAGAAAAGGTAAGTAATTTGAAGGTTGGATATGCAAAACTATCTTCAAATTCATTTAATCCAGGAGAAGTAATCAAGTTTAAAGAATCTGGTGTAAACGCTGTAGTTTCTACTATAGACTCTGGTGATAATGATATAACATCAAATTTTGTACTTAATAGTCAGCAGAGAAACACAATTTATGACTATTCGAAAATTGTCAGAAAAGCATCCAAAAAAGAACCAGCAAAGAAAATAAAAGTTGTATTTGAATCCTCAGGATTTTTAGATTCAGATTCTGGAGACATTACTACAAGAAATAGTTACAATCAGTTCTCATATTGTATGATACCAAAAATAAATGGTATCAGAAATACTGATATTATCGATATAAGACCAAGAGTTCCATCATATACAGTCTCTGAAAATACAAGGTCTCCATTCGAATTTCTTGGTAGAAATATTAGTGAAGATAAAAATTCTTCTAAGCATATTTTGGCGTCAGATGAATCATTTGCGATAAATTATTCTTATTATTTGCCAAGAATAGATAAAATATATCTTTCCAAAGATGGAAAGTTTCAATTGAGCACAGGCGATGCTTCAGAAAATCCACAACCACCTCAGGCAATTCAAAATTCTATAGAAGTTGCCAGAATTGATCTTCCTTCATATCTTTGTGATATCAAAGATGCAAAGATAACTCTTACTGATTATAAGAGATATCAAATGTCTGATATCAAAAAACTTGAGGATAGAATTAAGAATTTAGAATACTACACTTCACTTTCTATTTTAGAAACAAATACGGCAAATCTTCAAATAACTGATGCGGATGGTCTAAACAGATTCAAATCTGGTTTCTTTGTTGATGATTTTTCGACTACAAATACTCAGAAAAAATCATTAGGATCTAAAAATTCAATAGATATTTCAAATGCACAATTAAGACCTTCTCATTATTCTACTGAGATAGATCTTTTGATCGGGTCAAGTTCCTTATCAGGAATTGGTTCTTCTCCAGATCCAACAGCAGACTCGCAGTTTGTTACTGATTTGATAGGATCCAATGTAGTAAGAACTGGTCAATTATTGACATTATCATATCAAGAGATTGAAGAAATAATTCAACCATATTCTAGTCAAATTACAAATGTTTCTGCATATTCTTCTTCATTCTTTGGTGGGTCTTTAAAATTATTCCCATCTTCAGATATTTGGGTGGATCAAATTAGAATAGAACCTAAGACGGTTAATGTTGAAGGTGATTATGTAAAAACTGAACAGGAACTGGAAGATGAGGGATATGACCAACAATCTGGTTTTAGTCCAACTGTCTGGAATTCTTGGGAAACTGTGTGGACAGGAGAAACTATTAAGAAGTCTTCTGAAGAAGTTACTTTGGGAAACCAGGTAATTAGAGAAGATTATGAGCAAGTAACAAAAACAGGAACATCAAAGAGAACAGGAACAACTAAAATTGTCAAAGAAGTTTTTGAAAATACTTCCTTTGGAGATCAAGTTTTAGAATCGAGAGTTATTCCATATTTGAGATCGAGAAATATAGAATTCACTGGAAGAAGATTAAAACCATTCACTCAGGTATATCCATTCTTTGATGGAGTAGATGTTTCTAAATTTGTATTTCCAAAACTGATAAGAGTGACAATGCTACAAGGAACTTTCCAGGTAGGAGAAAATATTGTTTCTTATTCTGGAAATGGTTCATCTTTATCTGACATAAGAGTAAATAGTAGTGCTCGTAGATGTGGATCAATATTGAAGTTTAGTGCCAGAGTTTCAAAACAAAATCATAAATTTGGTCCCTATAATGCCCCAACACAAACTATCACTAAAAATCCATATAATAGAACAGATTCTGTATCAGATACTTACACTTCGACTTCTACCCTTGTTAACATTGACACATATTCTCTTGCAAATAATTCTGAAGGAAATTATTACTCAAAACCAAATGTTGGCGAAATTTTAGTAGGAAGAACAAGTGGTGCTACTGCTAGAATAGAATCTTTAGATTTGTTTACTGATCAATTAGGAGATGTTCTGGGATGCTTATGGATTCCAAATCCCAATGTGGGTTCCAATCCAAAATTCGAGGCTGGAACTAAAGTATTCAAATTGACCAGCAGTTCTACAAATTCTTTATTGCAGGGCAGCACAAGTTGTTCTGCAGAAGGACAATATTATTCTGAGGGTAAAGTCAACACATTACAGGAAAATATAATAGTGACAAGAAATTCTACAGTTGTTATCGAAGATGCATCAGAAACTCAAGAAGCATCTGAGGTTGGTCCAAATGAACTTGTAAATAGTACAGTGGTCAGCACTATCGCTCCTGAAACACCTGTTTATATTCCACCAGCAACAATTAGTATACCAGATACCACAGTTACTGGATCATATCCAACTACAACTCCAGAAACTCCACAGAATCCACCAATTCCACAAACCACACCATCAAGAGAAGTGACGATTATAAACAGAGCTGGAAAGAATATTGGCGCACCTGCAGCATTGAGAGGAAATGAGTTGTTGGCTGAAGCAGGAATATCTGGTAAGAAGTTCAAGCAAGGAATGCCATTTAGCGAGGCAAGAGACCTGTACAGGTTGGCTATTGCAAGAAGACCAGACCTTGCAGAATTTTATCAGTTTACTGTTCCACAAAATACTCAACCATCTCTTACTAGTAGCACTGGCAGTGGTCCTTCTCCTTCGTTTACACCAGTACTAACTGTTCAAGGAGTAGGGTCTGTATCAATATCAAATGAGACTGGAATAACTGCAAATACAGGCGGAGGTTCCGGTGGATCTGGTGGTGGATCTGGCGGCGGCGGCAGAAATAACAAAACTAAAGAAAAAAATAAAGCTAAGAATAATAAAAATAAGCAAAAAGATCTTACAGTGAAATTTGGAGGTACAAAAATTAACTTGATTTGATTATATAGATTAATCTACTAAATACTTAATAAAGTATAAGAGATGAAATTATTAAATCCTTTAGCACAAACATTCTATGTTGATCATAGCAATGGAATGTTTGTGACTTCTATTGATCTATACTTTTATGGTAAAGATGAAAATTTGCCCGTTACAGTTCAACTGAGATCCATTGAATTAGGGCAACCATCAAGAACAGTATATCCTTTTGGTGAAGTAGTTTTAACATCAGATGAAATTGATACCACAGAATTTGGAATTATTCCAACTAGAGTTAGATTTCCTTCTCCAGTTTATTTGGAAGGAAATAAGTTTCACTCTATAGTTCTTTCTTCAAATTCTGACAAATATTTGGTATGGATTGCAGAAATGAATCAGTTAGACAGTGCTTCAGATAATTCTGTAGTAATAGATAAGCAACCATTGAGTGGTGGACTGTTTAAGTCTCAAAATGCATCAAGTTGGATAGAAGAACCATTCCAAGACTTAAAATTTACAATTTACAGAGCGAATTTTAATTCATCTTCTGGAGATGTAAACTTTTTTAGTCCAGAATTAAATGTTGGAAATAGTCAAATAGCAAATCTTACTCAAAATGCTCTAGAAATGGAGTCAAAGAAAGTTAGATTGAAACTAGATCAAAACGTAACCGACTTAGGTTTAACATTAGGAAATACTATACTTCAAGATGGCATTAATGTTTCTGGTGATTATATAGATTCTGCTGGTTCTGCAACAGGCACTCTCAATATTATCAATAGTGGAATTGGATATGTAGCAGGAACATATACTAATGAATCTTTAACATCAATAACTGGTTCTGGAAGTGGCGCAACTGCCGATATTGAAATAAATGGTGATGGTGTTGCAATAGCAGCAACCATAATCTCTGGAGGAAGTGGATATGTTGTTGGAGATATTCTTTCAGTAAGTACTTTGGGAGGTAGTCCTTTAGGGAGAAACCTAAGACTTTCATTAACTTCTATTGGAGGAATAAATGAAATTATTGTAGATAATGTTCAGGGTGATTTTTCTGTTGGTGCAGGAAAATCTATAAAATATATTAATAATTCTGATACAGAAGTTTTTCTTAATGGTGGTGGAGTTTTAATAAACACCGATGGAATAGTTTCGTTAAATGATGGACTTACTATAAAAGTGAATCATAGAAATCATGGGATGCATTCAAGAACAGATAGAGTAGAAATTTTTGACATTATAAGTGATATAAAACCTACAAGTTTGTCTGTAGAACTTTCAAAAAATGAAAATGTAGAGATTTCTGTAGTTTCTACTGTTGGATTTGATACTTTTGAGAATTTATCGGTGTCTTCAGGAAATCCTGGATACATTAAAATTGACGGAGAAATTATTTCATACACAGGAACTACTGCAACAACATTAACAGGAATTGTTAGAGGTATTGACTCTACAGAAGTAGTCAATCATGTTAAAGATGTTTTGGTAGAAAAATACGAATTGAATGGAGTATCTTTAAGGAGAATTAATAGAATCCACTCTTTGGAGCAAGCAACAGTATCAGATCCAATTGGACTTGACTACTATAATATAAAGTTGTTAATGGATGAAAATGGCATAGATAGGACTGACGGCGTTTCCGATCCGAAACTTTATATTAAAGAATCAAAATCTACAGGAGAAAGCTTTATAAAGGCAACTCAAAACATTCAGTTTAGTTCTTTAAGACCAATAGTTCAAACTTTAACTTTGAGTGGAACAAGCATTATTCCAAGTGTCAGAACTGTTTCTGGAAAAAGTATAGACGGAACTGAGGCATCATTCCAAGATGAGGGATTCCAGTCCATAGATTTAAATTCCAATAATTATTTTTCATCACCAAGATCTATATTTTCTAAGTTGAATGAGTCGGTTGGATTAAATGATCTTCCTGGAAATAAATCTTTAACATTAAATCTGCAGATGTTTAGTGGTGATGGTTATGTTTCTCCTGTAGTAGATTTGGATAGAGTTGGTGTTATTTTAACCTCAAACAGAGTAAACAAAAGAATAACAAATTATGCCACAGATAACAGAGTTTCTAATTTGCAAAAAGATCCATCAGCATTTACATATGCTTCAAACATAATTTCATTAGAAGTTCCAGCTACTTCTATTAAGTTGCTTTGCACTGCATATGTAAATGTTTTTAGCGACCTTAGAGCTTTCTATGCAATTCAAAGAGATCCATACGAAGAACCAATCTATCTTCCATTCCCAGGTTTCAATAATTTAAATAACTTGGGTCAAACTATAGATGAATCCTTATCTGATGGTACACCCGATAGAGATGTTCCGAAAGTTGATATTTTAACAACAGAAAGTCCACTCAATCTCTTCAAAGAGTATGAGTTTACTGAGAATAATATAGAATCATTTAGATATTTTAGCATTAAGTTGGTTGGAACATCAACAAATCAAGCTTATCCACCAAGAATTAAAGATCTAAGAGTAATTGCTGTTGCATAATGAAAAAAGTAAAAGACAATTTAAGTCTCATTAGAGATGAGAATACAAATGCAATTATAAACACAAATCATTTGGAATATCAAAATTACTTAAATTTAAAAAGAAGCAAGCAAAATAGTGCAAAAAAAATTGAAAACTTAGAAAATGAAATGGGCGAAATTAAAAATAATATTGAAGAAATAAAGTCAATGCTTTCATCTTTAATGAATAACATGAAATGATAGATATTATAGGAAAAATAAACTGTAAAGAATAATGGCACAACCATCATCAAGACAAGAACTAATAGATTATTGCAAAAGAAAACTGGGACATCCAGTATTGGAAATTAATGTTGCTGATGAGCAGATAGAAGATCTTGTTGATGATGCAGTGCAATTTTTCCAAGAAAGACACTTTGATGGAGTAATTCAAACTTATTTAAAATATAAAGTTACTCAAGAAGATATTGATAGGGGAAGAGCGCAAACAGGTGGGGTTGGAATTGCTACAACCTCAGCAACTTCTACAACAAGTGAAACGTTTAACTTCTTCGAAAATGCAAATTTCCTCCAAATTCCAGATCATATTATAGGAATTAATAAGATTTTTCAGTTTGAAGGATCTAATGATATTTCCCGAAATATGTTTAGTTTGAAATATCAATTATTTTTAAATGATATTTACTATTGGGGTTCAACAGAACTTTTAACTTACGCAATGACTAAAACATACCTTGAGGATATTGACTTTTTACTTACCACACAAAAGCAAATAAGATTTAATAAAAGACAAAATAGATTATATCTTGATATTGACTGGAGCAGTCTAGTTGTTGGTGAATACTTGGTTATTGACTGTTACAGTGCATTAAATCCAAACGATTATTCTAATGTTTGGAATGATTCTTGGTTAAAGAAATATCTAACTTCTCTAATTAAGAGGCAGTGGGGACAAAACTTAATCAAATTCCAAGGGGTTAAACTTCCAGGTGGAATTGAGTTTAATGGTAGACAATTGTATGATGATGCCCAAAGAGAAATAGATATGATAATGGAGCAGATGTCATCTTATTATGAAATTCCACCATTAGACTTCATAGGATAATTATGCTTAACCCATTTTTTCTTCAGGGATCAAAAGGAGAACAAAATCTAGTTCAGGATTTGATAAATGAACAGATAAGAATGTATGGTGTTGAGATTTACTATATTCCTAGAAGATATATCACTAAAAATACAGTAATCGCTGAGGTAATACAATCAAAATTTGATAAGGCGTATCCAATTGAAGCATATGTTTCTTCTTATGATGGATATGGTGGACAAGGAACACTTCTATCTAAATTTGGAATTCAAGATATTGACGATTTAACTCTTGTAGTATCTAAAGAAAGATTTGAAGATTATATTTCACCACTAATAAAACCTATTAGTAATATTGAATTATCAAGTAGACCAAAAGAAGGAGACTTAGTTTATTTTCCTTTGGGTGATAGAATATTTGAAATAAAATATGTTGAACATGAATCTCCATTCTATCAGTTGCAAAAAAACTATGTGTATGAATTAAGATGTGAACTCTTTAGATATGGTGATGAAGTTGTAGACACGGATATTGAACAGATAGATGATAATTTTGTAGATCAAGCATACACTCAAACATTCAGATTAGTTGGTTCAGGAAGAACTGCAACTGCGGTGGCAAATATTTTTGATGGGGCAGTTTCCTCTATCACAGTAACAAATAGAGGTAGAGATTACACATCTGCACCAAGAGTTGCAATATCTTCTTCTCCATCTCCAGGAGGAACCGCAGTTGGTGTTGCAACTTTAATTACAGGTATGTTTGATTATTGCGCAGATTCCAAAGAAAATTATAAGGTTCAAGGAGTAGAAATTGCAAATTCTGGTTACGGATATACTTCCGTTCCAATGGTTGCATTTATTGGTGGTGGAGGAGTTGGTGCAGAAGCAAAAGCAACCATTTCAGATGGAGCGGTTGGTGTAATTACAGTAACTGATGGAGGATCGGGATATGATTCAGCACCAATAGTATCTTTTGTTGGAATAGCATCTACATCTGCTTCTGCTGTTGCAATACTTACTAATGGATCTATTACTGCAATAAGGATTTCAAACACTGGTTCTGGATACACAGAAGCACCTACTGTAAGGATTTCTGATCCATACTTACTTGGATCTGGATCATTTACCTTTAATGAAGTAGTTACAGGATCTGCAAGTAGCGCAACTGCTCTTGTAGAGTCTTGGAATTCAGTTACAAATGATTTGGAATTGAAGAACTTTACAGGGGAATTTGTTGTTGGTGAAATTATCACTGGAAGCGAATCGGGAGCAACTTATAAGGTTCTAACTATAAATACCGTAGATTCTGATGATGCTTATAGTCAAAATATAGATATTGAGACTGAAGCAGACCAAATATTGGACTTTACAGAAAAAAATCCATTTGGAACACCTTAAATAGTTAAATAATCAATAGTATCTGGGAAAATGTATGTTTGAGTATTTTTATAACGAAATAATACGAAAGACCGTAATCGGATTTGGAACTTTATTTAATAGTATAACAATTAAGAGAAAAGATTCTTCCGATAATGTTTTTTCTATTGTTGAGGTCCCAATTGCATACGGACCAACTCAAAAGTTTTTAGCAAGACTTGAGCAGTCACCAGACTTAAACAAACCAGTCCAGATTACTCTTCCAAGACTTTCATTTGAAATGGTAGGATTAAACTATGATCCAACCAGAAAAGTTACTCCAATACAAACAATTATATCATCCACAAAAACTGATAAGACAGACCTAAGAGTCACTTATATGCCAGTTCCATATAATGTTTCTTTTGAATTGTCTATCATGACAAAGAGTAACGATGATATGCTTCAGATAGTTGAGCAAATTTTACCATACTTCCAACCCTCATATAGTATAAGTATAGACTTAGTAGACGTGATTGGAGAAAAGAGAGACATTCCCATCACTCTTGATAACATCAATATGGATGACTCATATGAAGGAGATTTTAGCACAAGAAGAGCATTAATATACACACTAAGATTTACTGCGAAAACTTACATCTTTGGTCCAACATCTTCCGAATCTTCCAAAGATGTTGTCAAGAAAGTTGCTATTGGTTTTGTTTCTGGAGAAAATACAGGATCTCCTACAAGAGATATTACTTATAGAGTAGAACCACAAGCAACTAAGAAATATATTGATCAGGTATCAACTACACTTTCAGAAGATATTAATCTAGAAACTACAATTTTTGATGTTGCAGATTCTTCGGCAATCGCAAAAGGATCTTATATTACAATAGACACCGAAACATTATATGTAAAATCTAAGACTGGAAACAAACTTACGGTTAGAAGAGGTGAATATGGCACACCAATATCTCTCCATGTATCTGGTTCTGGCGTAAGTGTTATAACAGAAGCGGATAATGCTTATGTTCAAATTGGTGATGATTTTGGATTTAGCGACAGCTTCTGATAATCATGAGTAATAAATTTGACAATTTGGATGAGACCTTTAATGTGGAAGAAACAATGAAACCAGTAGTAGAAGTTGAGAGTGTTGACGTAGAAAGTTCAATAGATAAATTTGAAAAGGTGTCTGAGGATATTAGAAAAGATTATGAATATAGTAGGGGAAATTTGTATTCTATTATAGAAAAGGGGCAAGAAGCACTTAATGGTGTCATTGAACTTGCCCAAGAAACTGAGATGCCAAGAGCATATGAAGTTGCTGGACAGTTAATCAAAAGCGTATCTGATGCAACTGAAAAGTTAATTGACTTGCAAAAGAAGTTGAAAGAAATTCAGTCTGATGATAAAAAGAAAGGTCCAACAAGTGTTACAAACAATGCTTTGTTTATAGGTTCTACTGCTGAACTCAGTAAGTTGCTTAAGCAGCAAAAAGAAGATGAAAACGTTTAAACAATTTAAAGAAAGTTGGTCTAATAAATATAAAAAGAGTATAGATTGCTCAAATCCAAAAGGATTTTCTCAGAAAGCACATTGTGCAGGAAGAGATAAAAGAGCTAGGGGTGAAGAAACAAAATCCAATCCAGTAAAATGAACGAAGATCTTAGAAAATGGTTCGGAAAAGGCGGCGAAGGTGGCGTCGGTGGTGGTGGATGGGATGAATACAATACCAAAGGTGAAAGAACTGGAAAATGTGCTCGTGGAAAAGATGATGATGGGAAAGGTCCAAAACCAAAGTGCCTTTCAAAAGAAAAAGTAGCAAAAATGTCTAAGGACGAAATTGCTGCTGCAGTAAGAAGAAAAAGAGAAAAAGATCCTGTAGCAGATCGTCCAGGTAAAGGAGGAAAACCCAAAATGGTTTCTAATAATATTGGTGAAGCTTGTTGGAAAGGATACAAGCAAGAGGGACTAAAAAAGAAAGGAAAGAAAATGGTCCCAAATTGTGTTCCAGAAGGAGCAATGCCCGGATCTATTGATCCCAAAAAACATAGAGAGCAGCAACGTGCTGCTAAAATTAGAAACCTTGCACAGAAAGGTTCTACAGAAGGAGAAAAGAAAGCAGCGGAAAGAAAAACAAAAGGTCCAAAACTTTTTGGGGAAAATATTTCTTTGGTAGATAAAATTCTACTTGAAATGGAAGCAGAAGTGATTAGTGAGAAGAATGTTCCTACCAATCCTTCTCTTTGGTCAAAAATGAAAGCAAAGGCAAAATCAAAATTTGATGTGTACCCTTCTGCTTATGCAAATGGTTGGGCAGCAAAAGAATACAAAAAAGCGGGTGGTGGATGGAAATCTGTTAGTGAAGATGTAACGATCGAAGATGCAAATGGAAATACTTTTGCTGAAGTTATTGATATTATAAAAGTAGATTCCATAAAAGAAACTTGTGGAACTAAAAAGCATGGTGGAGATGCTGGAAAACCAGGAAAAAATAAAAACTATGTAAAAGAAATTGAAGAATCTGTAAGAATGCCTGCAAAGAATGGAAACATTATTTTTGCAATGGTTTCTTGGAGAGGTAAAGTTTATTCTCTTCAAATGTTCTTCCCATCAGGAAAGAAACCATCAAGACAAGAAGTTCAGGATCAAGTAAGAAAAGTATATCCAGATTCTAGACTTACATATTTTAATATGAGAGACTATGAGCCTGGTCAACCACTTCTTCAAGTTGAAGATTGGCAAAAGGTGAATAAGTCAGATAAAACTGATGGAATGAGTCCTGCCGCAGTCAAAGCATATCGCAGAGAGAATCCAGGTTCTAAACTTAAAACTGCTGTAACTGGAGATCCAAAACCAGGAAGCAAGGATGCCAAGCGTCGTAAGTCATTCTGCGCGCGCTCTAAGGGTCAGCAAGACATGCACAACATTGATTGCTCATCAACACCAGATAAACCAGTTTGTAAAGCCCGTCGTCGCTGGAAGTGCTAGTATGAAAAGTTTTAAAGAGTTTTTATCAGAATCAGTAACTATTTCTGGAGACTTTAACGGAAATCTTTACATCAATTCTCAACCAGAACAACAACAAGTTGGCGAAAGTTACATTGCAGATGTAGTCTGGCAAGGAAACTTGTATAGATTTGAGATGTTTACTAAATCTGAGGTTCCTTCAAAACAAAAACTTGGTGAAGAACTTCAAGGTGATTATCCGGGCGCAGTTGTTCATCAAATATATCCAGCAAAACAAAAGAATATCAACATAAAAAGTACAAGTAGATATCACCCATCAAAATTAGAGTGGATTTGAGTTATGGCGCAGTGGAATAAAAATAATCAAGACTATCTAAATCAAGAAAGAAGTCTTTTTGAAGTTTACATGTGTGCCGATAGATACGGCAATATTGATGGGTGTCATGGAACTGCAAGTGGAAGTAGTGCTTTTGGAGAAAACGTTTCTGTTCCTATTACTCCAGTATTTCAACTTGATGGTCTTTATGGATTAAACTCAGATAGGTTTGAAACATATTCATTTGGAACTGGTGCAACAACTTCCAATACCTTAATGGAGGCATCAACAGGAACTGGTGCTTATGGATATGGTGTTATTCGTTCTAAAAGGTCGGTAAGATACCGTCCAGGACAAGGTGCTCTGGCAAGATTTACAGCACAATTTTCTGGGAGTGTAGAAGGATACACTCAAAGAGCAGGATTCTTTGCGCAGGAACAAGCACTTCAAGTTGGTTTTAATACTAATGGAAGATTTGGTATTCTTCGTGAGAATGGTGGTAAGGCACATATTCATAGATTTTCTATTACAACGCCAACAAGTGGAACAGAAAATATAACCGTTACTCTTGCTGGAGTTGCAACTACAGTTACTATTCAATCTGGCACAGCGACACAAAATGCAACTGGTATTGGCACCAATACGTTTCCTGGTTGGATTACTGATTATAGCAATGGATTTATTGATTTTCTATCCACAAGTGTAGGTCCAAAGTCAGGAACATTTTCCATTGTAAGTAATGGAGATTTTGTAGCAACCTCCACAACTGCACAGTCGGGAGTAAATCATACTAGCAACTGGACATATCAAGAAGATTGGAATTTTGATACTCTTACTGGTG
>Ga0316201_10000570_pt1 | contig 21500 bp, 30 predicted proteins | sample CS6wburrow_MG_FD_204516 | JGI IMG/M metagenome (GOLD analysis project Ga0316201, IMG submission 204516) | Coastal sediment microbial communities from Delaware Bay, Delaware, United States - CS-6 worm burrow | ecosystem: Environmental > Aquatic > Marine > Coastal > Sediment | place: USA... | reverse complement strand
ACCGGAAGAACTGGTCGTTTATGGCGGCACCGGTAAAGCGGCGCGGAATCATGCCTGCCTTGAACGGATTATTACCACACTCCAACGACTTGAGAACGATGAAACATTGCTTATCCAAAGTGGTAAGCCAGTTGGGGTTTTCCACACACACGAAGAAGCGCCGCGGGTCCTGATTGCAAACTCCAACCTGGTACCACGCTGGGGAAACTGGGATGTCTTCCGGGATCTGGAAGCCAAGGGTCTGACCATGTATGGCCAGATGACGGCCGGATCATGGATCTATATTGGTTCGCAAGGCATCGTACAGGGAACCTACGAAACCTTCGCCGAGTGCGCACGTCAGCATTTCAATGGCAGCTTGCGTGGCCGCCTGACGGTAACTGCCGGTCTCGGCGGGATGGGTGGAGCCCAGCCGCTGGCATGCACCATGAACGAAGGCAACTGCCTGGCAGTTGAAGTGGATCCCTGGCGTATCCAGCGGCGTGTGGAAACAGGCTATTGTGACCGAATGGTAGAAAGCCTTGATGAAGCGCTGGAAATTTTTGAGACTTCGAAAGAACCGGTTTCAGTGGGCCTGCTGGGTAATATTGCAGAGGTTTTACCTGAGCTGGTGCGGCGTAACTTTGTACCAGACATCATTACTGATCAAACATCTGCCCACGATTTGCGTGAAGGCTATATCCCGATGGGTTATTCGCTCGAAGAAGCTGCGAGCCTGAGGAAATCAGACCCGGTGACATATGACAACAAGGTACTGGACTCCATGGTGGTCCACGTACGTGCCATTCTTGATATGAAATCACGCGGCGCCATCTGCTTTGATTACGGTAACAACCTCAGGGGGCAGGTTGCCGACTTCCGTGACATGCCGGAAGCTTTTGATTTCCCTGGTTTTGTACCGGCTTACATACGTCCGTTATTCTGTCGTGGTGCAGGGCCGTTCCGCTGGGCGGCGTTATCCGGTGACCCCGAGGATATCCGTGTCACAGACGAAGCCATACTGGAATTGTTTCCCGACAAGCCCGCGCTGCGACGCTGGATCGAAAAGGCGCAGAAACAGATCAGTTTCCAGGGCTTACCTGCAAGAATTTGCTGGCTGGAATACGGGGAAAGGGCAAAAGCGGCACTGAAATTCAATGCCCTGGTACGCGAAGGCAAGATCAAGGCACCCATCGTGATTGGCCGTGATCACCTGGACACCGGTTCAGTTGCCTCGCCCAACCGAGAGACCGAATCCATGCTGGACGGTTCAGATGCAATCGCTGACTGGCCATTGCTGAACGCCATGTTAAATACAGCTTGTGGCGCCAGTTGGGTCTCCATTCACCACGGCGGCGGTGTTGGCATTGGCTATTCTCAGCACGCGGGCATGGTCTGCGTCGCTGATGGCACGGAAATGGCTGACAGACGCTTACAGCGAGTGCTTACCGCAGACCCCGGTACGGGTGTCATGCGTCATGCAGACGCCGGCTACACGGATGCCATCGATATTGCCAATGAACGGGGTGTGGACCTGCCGATGATTAATGGCGAGTGATACCCGTGAGCGCTGTAAACCTTCGTCTGGATCACCTGTATTCTGACCTGGACAAAAGTATGTCAAAACTGCGTCAGCAGTTTGACCCTGTCAAACATTCCCGGAAAATTGTTGAGCGTGCGCTGCTTGATGGACTCGCACACTATGGCATCAATACCGGCTTTGGCGTTTTGGCCAACAAACGCATAAGCAGTGATGATCTGGCCATCCTGCAAAAAAATATTCTTTTGAGTCATGCCTGTGGCATGGGCGAACCGGTACCACCTGAAATAACCCGGCTGATGTTACAACTGAAAATTCACTCACTCAGTCTTGGTTATTCGGGTGTTTCCGAAGAAACCTTCAAGCAACTCCTCAAATTGGAAGAGCAGGATATCCTGCCCTGGATACCCAGTCGCGGCAGTGTTGGCGCATCGGGTGATCTCGCACCACTGGCACATATGTGTCTGCCGTTGATCGGCCGGGGTGAAGTATGGGACGAAAACCTGTCCGCCAGGATTCCTGCAGAAGCGGTACTGGAAGCAAAGGGTGTTAAGCCGATCAGCTTGCAGGCAAAAGACGGACTGGCGCTGATTAATGGTACCCAGATGATGGCGGCCTACGGTGCTTATGTACTTGAACGCACACTGGGTTTACAACGTGAAGCCGACTTACTGGCCGCCATGAGTCTCGAAGCACTCCAAGGCAGTGCAGCACCTTTTGATGAGCGAATTCACGCGATCAGACCGCACCACGGTCAACAGATCGTTGCATCCAACATCAGGAAACTGCTGGAAGGCAGTGAAATTCTTGCTTCACATCGCGACTGCGGCAAGGTTCAGGATCCCTATAGTCTGCGTTGTGTACCCCAGGTACACGGGGCCAGCAGGGATGCACTGTCTTTTTCTCGTCGCAGTATTGAAATAGAGCTCAATTCAGTTACTGACAACCCACTGGTTTTTGAGCAGGGTGATATCCTATCAGGCGGAAATTTTCATGGTCAACCACTGGCACTGGCGATGGATTTTGCCGCCATTGCGCTGGCCGAATTGGGTAGTATTTCCGAGCGTCGGACTTACCTGTTGCTGGAAGGACATGATGGTCTGCCCAAGTTGCTGATGCACGATACCGGTGTTAACTCCGGATTTATGATTCCACAATATACTGCGGCAGCACTGGTTTCCGAGAATAAAATCCTTTGTCATCCGGCCAGCGTCGATTCGATCCCCACCAGCCTTGGGCAGGAAGATCATGTCAGTATGGGTTCGATCTCCGCCTTCAAGTTGCTCTCGGTATTGAGAAATGTCGAACGGGTGCTGGCAGTCGAGTTGCTGACTTCCGCACAGGCACTGGATTTCCGCGAGTCCTTCGCACCCGGTCATGGTGTTTCACTCGCCCATAAAGCATTACGCGAGGAAATCCGGCACGCGGATAAGGACTATGAAGTAAAAAACGACCTGGATCAGTGCGCTGAAATACTGCGTAGTGGTGCCTTGTTAAAAGTCGTTGAGGAAGAGTTGGGCCCATTGCATTAATGACCGTATTACGTAATATCGCCCAATTAGCGACCTGCCCGCCTGACGCGCCGCAACAGGATGCTGGCTTGATAGACAATGCAGCCCTTGTATTTGACGATAGCGGGATCCTGTGGGTGGGCAGTGAGTCACAATTACCAGAAGCCTTCATTGATCACGCATCCATTGACTGTGGACACCGACTGGTTATTCCCGGCCTGATTGATTGCCACACCCACCTGTGCTTTGGCGGTTGGCGTGGTGATGAGTTTGAGATGCGTCTGCAGGGCCGCAGTTATCAGGATATCGCTGCCTCCGGCGGGGGTATTAGAAGCACCGTTGCAGCCACGCGTGCAGACTCCCCGAAACGACTGCTGGAAAAAGCCTTGCACTCGCTCGAAGGAATCCTCGATCTGGGTATAACTACCCTGGAATGCAAGTCGGGATATGGACTTGAACATGGCACCGAGCTAAAGCAATTGAAAGTGTATCGCGAGCTGAATAATGTGCAGCCGGTTGAGCTCATACCTACCTTTCTTGGGGCCCACATGGTACCGGATGAGTACCGGGAAGATCGTGAAGGGTACATTCGATTGCTATGCGAGGTTTTGATTCCGGAAGTCAGTGAACAGAAGCTTGCGCAATTTTGCGATGTATTCGTAGAGCAAGGCGCCTTCAGCATACCCGAGGCAAGGACAATTCTTGACGCCGCCAGACTGGCTGGACTGGGACTGAAGGTACACGCAGATCAACTCAGTAACGGTGGCGGCGCACTATTGGCTGCTGCCATGGGAGCAGTATCGGCTGAGCACCTGGAATATGCTGATGAGGATGGTATTAGGGCAATGGCGCAGGCTGCTACAGTTGCTGTCAGCCTGCCGTTGGCTTCGCTTTATCTAAATGAGCCCTACTTACCCGCACGGAAAATACTCGACGCAGGTGTCAGGGTCGCGGTGGCAACAGACTTTAATCCGGGATCGGCGCCCAGCTATCACCTGCCACTGGCCATGACCCTGGCTTGTTTGAATCAGAAAATGACACCACAAGAGGTCATCATGGGTGCCACTACGGTGGCTGCCAGGGCACTGTCGGAAGAGCAGCGCATCGGTTCCTTGCTACCCGGGTACGAAGCAGATATCGCTATCATGGATGCACCATCAGTCAACCACTGGCTTTACCACTTCCGGGCCAATGTCTGTTGTGGAGTGATCAAATCCGGACAGTGGGAACGAAGATCCTGCGAGCTGTAAATTCCAGAAGCTTTGTATACATTTTGATGGCTTCGATTCAGACCGTGCGCTCAAGGGCCCGGGTGGTATTTACTTCCCATACCAATCCGGCCCTGCGGGCTACCCTCAGCCAGGATCCCGCCTGATCGGGACCGCGCCGGAGGTGCATCCCTGCACCTTCGACTCTCGATTTTCGTCCTGAAAATCGCCCCGGGCGAAATCCCGTCTTCGGCGGATAAATGGGAACTAAACACCACCCGGGCCCTTGAGCTTCTCAGCAGAAAGTCGTGCACCATGGTTGAGACACGGCGGACGCTTGCGGCCTGTGCGAACTTTGAAGCGCCGAGTAGCCGGACGGGTTAGGGGCGATCGGGCACGACTGCAGGGATGCAGGAGGTAGAGCCATGCCGGGAGCAATTGCCGAGGACGCCCGATCGAGGCCGACCAATACAGGACAAGGTGAGACCGCAGTGCGGTCGAGAGGGTAGCCTGGGCTATGTTCTGTGAGGCCGGTCGCGTTAAGACCCGGCCGGCTGCGAGGGCAGTCCCGGATCTTGATCCGGGGCCGCTGGCCAGAGAGCACAGGCCGCAAGCGTCTGCCGTGTGCCCCGCCATCACGTTTCTGTCAGGGCTATCTGTTTATCCCCGTAGCCTTGCCTTGGAGCTTAAGATTTTGCTGGAATTCACACCTGGCATCGACTCCGAGGCTGAAATCAACGCTAAAACCGTATTTCGCTCTACCGCATCGATATTCTTAATTCGAAATGATTCACATTTAGTTGATCTGGATTATGTATCTCGCACATTAAGATGCTTTACAATACACCTGTTAATGCGAATCACTCTCATTTACGCTTTAAGGATCAATATGACACTTGCAGACCTCGTTCCCGGCGATACCGCCATACTTGAAAAAATTGACACCCGTGACCCCGGTGTCATTAAGTTAATGATATTGGGTATGGTTGAAGACATCACCGTCCGGATGGAAAATATTGCAATTGGTGGTGACCCCCTGGAAGTTGGTTTTTTTGGCAGTTCCGTTTCTTTGCGTAAGGAGCAGGCACGTCATTTCAAGGTTTCACGGATAACTCGTACTCCTTCCATGTGATGATTAGGGAACATCCGTGACTGAAAAAACTGAGGTCAAAATACCCGTAAGTGGTATTGGCATCAGACACAAAGCAAGAGCATCCATAGCACTCATCGGCAATCCCAATGCCGGTAAAAGCACCCTGTTCAATCGTTTGACTGGTTTGCGTCAAACAACCGGGAATTTCCCGGGAGTAACGGTTGAGAAGCACCAGGGTACCGTGGAACTGACCCACAGCGCCTTCAACCTGATCGATCTCCCCGGAATCTACAGCCTGGATGGTACTTCGACAGATGAACGCATCGCTGTTGATGTAACACTTGGGCGAGTGCCTGGTACCGAGCGCCCTTCCGGACTCCTGGTGGTTATTGATGCCACTCACATCTACCAGGGACTTTATCTGCTTGAACAATTACTGGAACTGCAGCTACCCACGATAATTGCATTGACAATGATTGATGCAGCCACAGCAAACGGTATAAGTATTGATACCGATGCACTCCAAGATGCGCTCGGTGGTATTCCAGTCTATCCGGTAAGCAGTATCAGCGGACATGGTCTGGATGAGTTAAAAGAGGGTCTTGAGCATATAGCGACCATTCCTTCACCACCCATTCCCGCTTCATGGCCGGAATTCAGCGAAACAGCACAACAGCTGTCGCAGCAATTGGGCGAAGACTGGCAACGAATAGATGTCATCCAGGCGTTACTGCAAACGCATCCGGATTTTGCAGGCAGGTTGAGCCGTCAATTGGGCACTGACGTGGTTACAAATTTGCGTACAAAATTGTTCGGAGACGAACCACCAGCTGCCGTCGAGGCGCGTCACCGCTATCAATGGGTAAAAGGTGTAATTGCTGATATCCAGGAGCAAGCGCCTCTTTATAGCAAAATAGGGGCCCGCCTGATTCGCTGGACAAATCGGCCCTGGCCAGCCACCTTGCTCTTTTTCGCGGTTCTTCTATTGGTATTTCAAGCAGTATTTACCTGGGCCACACCGATCATGGATGCCATAGATAGTGTCGGTTCCGGATTGGGCCGAATAATCATCGCGCAATTGGGGGAGAACGCCTTTAGCAGCTTCCTGGCCGACGGTGTTATTGCAGGAGTGGGAAGCGTCATAATATTTTTACCTCAAATACTGATTTTATTTCTATTCATCATAATTCTCGAAGATACCGGTTATCTTGCACGAACGTCTTTTCTTATGGATCGTGTCATGAGAACGGTAGGTCTTTCCGGGCAATCTGTAATCCCGATGCTGTCCAGTTTTGCCTGTGCCGTGCCATCAATAATGGCAACCCGTGTTATCCCGGATCGAAGAGACCGTATCGCGACCATCCTCGCAGCTCCATTTATGACCTGTTCAGCCAGACTTCCAATTTATGCATTGTTGATAGCAGCATTTGTACCGAATCAATCCGTAGGCTGGATGAATCTGCAGGGATTGGTACTTTTTGGACTTTACCTGCTGGGAATTTTGGGTGGACTGGGAACTGCCATGCTGCTTAAATCGTCGGCACTCAAAGGGCCCAAGCCTCACTTCATGTTGGCTCTTCCTGAGTTTCGCACACCTAATTTGCAAACCGTCGCAATCAAGCTTTTTGACCGTGGACGAATTTTCCTGAAACGAGCAGGTACAGTCATATTTGTTGTCGCAATTCTGGTCTGGACACTTGCCTACTTCCCTCGTATGGAGACCGCCGATTACCATCCTGACCTTCGTATTACCGAATCGGTTGACCAGGCATTTATAGACAACACGAGGTCCGCTGCGCAAATGGAGCAAAGCTGGCTGGGGCGCATTGGTCGGACCATTGAGCCCGTGTTCAAGCCACTGGGTTGGGACTGGCGGGTCTCATCAGCGGTGGTAGCCGGTTTCCCTGCCCGTGAAGTGGTCGTTGCAGTTATGGGTACAATTTACGCGGTTGGCTCAGAGGCTGATGATCAAAGTCTTTCTGAAAAACTCAGGTCAGCAAAATGGCCTGATGGAAGACTCATTTTTACGCTGCCAATGGTTCTTGGTCTGCTGGTTTTTTATGCCTGGTGTTTACAGTGCGCGGCGACCCTCGCGACCATCCGCAGAGAGACCAATAGCTGGCGGTGGCCTATATTCGCATGGGTTTACATGACAAGTATTGGTTACGGTGGCGCCCTGGTAATCTATCAGGTGGGCAGTTTGCTTTAGTTAAAGTTATTGCCCATATTTACATAAAAAAAGCCCGGATATACCGGGCTTTTTCATCGCTTTTGATAATGAACTACTCTAATTCATCCTGATCATCATCCGCACGAGGACGACCAACCAGCTCAACATAAGCCATTGGAGCTTTATCGCCAGTCCGGTATCCGCATTTCATGATGCGCAGGTATCCACCTGGACGTTCCACATAACGGGGACCAAGTTCATCAAATAACTTGCCCACCGCACCCTTATCACGCAAGCGGTCAAAAGCTAAACGACGGTGAGCCACGCTATCGCTCTTTGCAAGAGTAATAAGCGGCTCTGCGACACCGCGCAACTCTTTTGCCTTGGCCACGGTTGTCTTGATAATTTCATGCTCAAACAGTGAGTTTGCCATGTTACGAAACATGGCCTTTCTATGACTGCTGTTGCGGTTTAGTTGACGTCCTGACTTTAAATGACGCATTTCTCGTTCCTATTTCTGTGTGCTGATATAAAATGCTGCTTAATTCAATTAAGCGTCTGTCAGCGCGGCCGGTGGCCAGTTTTCAAGTTTCGTACCCAATGACAACTCGTGCTGAGCCAGCACGTCCTTGATTTCAGTCAGAGACTTCTTACCAAGATTTGGGGTTTTTAATAATTCCACTTCGGTTCTCTGCACCAGGTCACCGATGTACAAAATACTCTCTGCCTTCAGACAGTTGGCTGAACGAACCGTCAGTTCAAGATCATCGATAGGACGGAGTAGTACAGGGTCAATTTCCTGGAACTTTTCTTCTTGAACGATTTCGGTACGCGCCTTGAAGTCGACGAACACGGCCAACTGGTCGGCCAGGATATTGGCAGCCATCTTCACTGCAGCCTCGCAATCCATGGTTCCGTTGGTTTCAATATCAAGAATCAATTTATCCAGATCAGTACGTTGTTCCACACGTGCTGTTTCAACACTGTAGGAAACGCGACGTACCGGGCAATATGAAGCGTCCAGCATCAAACGGCCAATAGGACGGCTTTCTTCTTCGCTGACCAGATACTGATTTGCAGCCTGGTAGCCAACACCCCGGCGTACTTTCAATTGCATATTGATGCTGCCGTTTTTTGACAGCGTACAAATCAAATGCTCCGGGTTAATCACTTCAACATTGTGATCAAGCTGGATATCACCAGCGGTCACCGGACCCTGGCCCTTTTTACTCAAGGTCAGAACAGCTTCTTCACGTTCAAACATCTGCAGGGCTACACCCTTGAGGTTCAAAAGAACTTCAATGATATCTTCCTGCACACCTTCAACCGCAGTGTACTCATGCAATACACCCTCAATTTCGACTTCGACGATGGCGTAGCCGGGAATTGAAGACAACAATACACGACGCAAAGCGTTACCCAGTGTGTGCCCGAAACCCCTTTCCAAAGGTTCGAGAGCAATACGCGCTCGATTGGGGTTGATAGCTTCAACACCAACAGCTCTGGGCCTTAACATGCTTTCAATCACATCCATCATGGGATGTACCTCACTCATTAGTTAATCTGATGAAGTTTTTCCGTCAAAGTAAGACGGAAAAACCAGGGTATTACTTGGAATAAAGCTCAACAATCAAACTTTCATTAATGTCAGCCGGTAAATCAAGACGATCAGGATAGGTCTTATAAACACCTTCCATTTTTTCATTACTGACTTCCATCCACACCGCGACCAGATCCATTTCCTGGCTCAACGTAATCGCTTCTTTCACACGTAACTGGTTTTTGGCTTTTTCAGAGATACTCACTACGTCACCTGGCAGAACCTGGTATGACGGAATGTTGACCTGTTTGCCATTCACATGAATTGATTTGTGAGAAACCAGTTGCCGTGCCTGTGCACGTGTAACTGCGAAACCCATGCGAAAAACTACGTTATCAAGACGGCTTTCCAGTAGTCGCAACAGGTTTTCACCCGTAGCGCCCTTTTGTCCGGCCGCTTTCTTGTAATAGTTGCTGAATTGCTTTTCCAATACACCATAGGTACGGCGAACTTTCTGCTTTTCACGTAACTGCAATGCATAGTCTGACAAACGCTGGCGTCTTGAGGCACCATGTTGACCAGGCATCTGGTTAAGTTTGCACTTGGACTCAAGTCCACGTGCAGGGCTTTTAAGACCCAGATCCACACCTTCGCGACGCGCGAGCTTACAGGTTGGTCCAATATATCTAGCCATTTCTATAACTCCTAAACGCGACGTTTCTTAGGTGGACGACAGCCATTATGTGGAATCGGCGTAACGTCAACAATGTTGGTGATTTTGTAACCCAGCGCATTGAGTGCACGAACAGAAGACTCGCGACCGGGACCGGGTCCCTTTATGCGAACTTCGAGATTTTTCAGGCCGAAATCAAGTGCAGTTCTGCCTGCGGCTTCCGCGGCTACCTGTGCAGCAAACGGGGTACTCTTACGTGAACCACGGAAACCGGCACCGCCGGATGTGGCCCAGGAAAGAACGTTACCCTGCCTGTCACTGAGGGTAATAATCGTGTTGTTAAAAGAAGCATGCACGTGGGCAATGCCATCGACCACGACCTTTTTGACCTTCTTTTTCGCTTTTGTATTTGGCTTTGCCATTTTAATTTACCTGCAACCGCTTAACGCTTGATCGGACGCCGAGGACCCTTACGGGTACGGGCGTTCGTTTTTGTACGCTGACCACGCACCGGCAAACCGCGGCGATGGCGAAGACCTCTATAACAACCCAGGTCCATCAATCGCTTAATATTCATTGCTACTTCACGGCGCAAATCACCCTCGACGGCGATCTTCGCAACTTCTGCACGAATATTTTCGACTTCCGGTTCCGAAAGGTCTCTGATCTTTGTGCCAGGCGTCACTTTGGCCGCCTCGCATATTTGCAAAGCGCGCGTGCGTCCAACACCGTAAATGGTGGTTAACGCAACCCATGCGTGCTTCTGATCTGGTATGTTGACTCCCGCTATGCGAGCCATACTACGTACTCCTGCTACTGTTGGTACTGCTTAACGTAAACAGTACATTATATCGAATCTTCCTTTCCGGCAAAAGCTACAAATCACAAAAATGTGAATTGATTCACCCTTGTCTCTGCTTATGTTTTTTATCCGAACAGATGACGAAAACCACGCCTCTGCGACGAACAATCTTGCAATTCCGGCAAATTTTTTTAACTGAAGCTTGCACCTTCATTGCAGCTCTCCTTAGATAACAAAGGCGGTGACGCTGTTCCGTTTGACCGGCCCGGCGCATCCCGCCGACAACTGCATGACTATAGCCATGCTCTCAAAAATCAAATTTATCGGCGTACTACACCCGAGCGCCCATAGGACTTCAGGTTCGCCTTTTTCATCAGGTTATCGTACTTGTGCGATATCAGATGAGCCTGAACCTGGGCGATAAAGTCCATGATTACAACCACAACGATAAGCACTGAGGTACCGCCAAAATAAAATGGCACTGCCCATACTACCCTCAGAATGTCAGGTAACAGACAAACTGACACCAGGTATAAAGAACCAACCATCGTTAACCTGGTTAGTACATTGTCAATATATTCTGCGGTATGACGACCAGGACGAATACCGGGTATAAACGCTCCGGATTTCTTCAGGTTGTCCGCTGTTTCCTTGGAATTGAAAACCAGCGCGGTATAAAAAAAGCAGAAAAATATAATCAACGACGAATACAAAAGCGTGTAAGGCAAATTTCCCGGGGTTAATGCTGCCGAGACATCCGTTAACCAACCAAGGTTCTCTGAAGTGGAAAACCATGTCGCCAAAGTCGACGGAAAAATGACCAGGCTTGAAGCAAAAATGGCTGGGATCACACCAGACATGTTCAATTTCAGTGGTAGATGCGTCGCCTGGTTCTGGTACGCAACCCTACCTTGACGCTGTGCATAATTAACCGTGATACGACGCTGGCCGCGTTCTACCCGAACGATAAAGTAAACCACGCCAATAACCAGGGCCAGGATAAACAAGGTTGCGGGAATACTTAATTGACCCGTATTGACCAATTCCAATGTACCCGCTATAGCGCTTGGCAAACCGGCGACAATACCTGCGAAAATGATCAGGGAAATACCGTTGCCCACACCTCTTTCAGTAATTTGTTCACCGAGCCACATCAAAAACAATGTGCCTGCTGTTAGCGTAACCGTTGCCGTGAATATAAATCCGAAACCGGGAGAGAACACCATCGAGGCCTGGCTTTGCAGAGCCAGGGCAACACTTCCTGCCTGGACACCGGCCAGAACCACGGTAAAAATACGCGTGTACTGGGTAATCTTCTGGCGACCGCTGGAACCTTCCTTCTTTAACTGCTGTAACTGCGGTATCGCACTGCTCATTAACTGCATGATGATTGAGGCCGATATATAAGGCATCACACCCAGGGCAAACAACGAGAAACGTTCCAGCGCGCCACCGGTAAACAGGTTAAACACATCGATGATGGTACCCTGCTGAGAATCCATAAATTGCAACAGTGCTTGCGGATTTACACCGGGAACCGGGATAAAGGTGCCGATACGATAAATAATCAGCGCCGCGAATACGAATAGTAAACGCTGGCGTAGCTCGGTCAACCGACCAATGCCACCAAGTGTGTCTGCTACTTGTGAGGGCGTCTTCGCCATTACTCGACCTTTCCACCCGCTGCTTCGATCGCCGCCTGTGCACCCTTGGTGACCGCGAGACCCTTAAGCGTCACTGCACGACCGACTTCACCCGTATTGATTACTTTCACTTTACGGGTGTCGTGTTTAACGAGACCGGCTTTTCTCAATACGTCGATATCAATAACGTCCGCATCGATAGCAGCGATGTGATAAAGACGGATTTCAGCATTATATCGTGCTGAAAACGAGGCAAATCCACGCTTGGGTAAACGACGTTGCAAGGGCATCTGTCCACCCTCGAAGCCGACCTTGTGAAAACCACCGGAGCGTGATTTCTGACCTTTATGTCCGCGTCCGGCAGTCTTACCGTCAGTTGAGCCAATACCCCGGCCTACGCGTTTACGGTTTTTTTTGCTGCCCTCAGCAGGACTTATCGTATTCAATTTCATGTTTGTACTTTCCTTTTAAACAGGCTCGCAGTAGCGGTCTAAACCTCTTCCACTCGTACCATGTAATAAACTTTATTCACCATACCGCGCACTGAAGGCGTATCTTCCAGTGTCACTGTCTGGTGCATGCGCTTCAGACCGAGGCCGCGAACGCACTCTCTGTGTTTGGGCTGAGCACCAATCGGTGAACGTACCAGCGTTACATTTATTTTTTCTTTCTTAGCCATTTTTCTACTCAGCTGTGGTTCGCCAGGATCTCATCAACTGACTTGCCACGTTTGGCCGCAATTGACTCCGGGTTGTGCATGTTCATAAGGCCCTTGATGGTCGCTCTAACCAGGTTGACCGGTGTGTTGGAACCGACGCTTTTAGCCAGTACATTATGAACACCAACGGTTTCCAGCACGGCACGCATCGCGCCACCAGCAATAATGCCGGTACCTTCTGAGGCAGGCTGCATATAAACCTTTGAGCCGCTGTGAGTGGATTTAACCGGGTGCCACAAAGTTCCATCTTTTAGAGAGATGGTTACCATGTCACGGCGTGCCCTTTCCATGGCTTTTTGAATCGCGACGGGGACTTCCTTCGCCTTTCCATAACCAAATCCGACTTTACCGTTACCATCACCAACAACTGTCAGTGCTGTAAAGCTGAACACACGTCCGCCCTTCACAACTTTGGCAACTCTGTTGACGGCTACCAGCTTTTCCAGCATCCCGTCGCCAATTTCTTTGTCCATTCTCGACATTTTTATACCTGCTATTCTGATTCAGTCAGTGGGGCGAATTAAAACTTAAGCCCGCTTTCGCGCGCGGCATCGGCCAATTCTGCGATTCTACCGTGATAACGGTAGCCGGAACGGTCGAATGCCACATCGGTTACGCCTGCAGCCACTGCTTTTTCAGCTATGGCTTTTCCTACGGCTTTGGCGGCGTCCTTATTGCTGGTGCTACTCAAGCCAGATCGCAAATCTTTCTGCACGGTCGAGGCTGCAGCGATTACGCTGCCGCCCTGCGCGGCAATGACCTGCGCGTATATATGACGTCCACTACGGTGCACGGTCAAACGGGCTACGCCCAAACGACGAATGTGTGAGCGGGTTTTTTTCGCCCTGCGCAAACGTGCTGTTTTCTTATCCATTACTCATTCCTCTTAAGCAAGCCGGGTCCATACAAGACCGACCCATTAAAGACCTAATTAAGCCTTCTTGGCTTCCTTCCTGGCCACTCGTTCATTTGCGTAACGCACACCCTTGCCCTTGTAAGGCTCAGGTGGCCGGTATGCACGTATTTCTGCGGCAACCTGGCCGACTTTTTGTTTATCACAACCACTGACTACTATTTCTGTTTGTGACGGCGTTTCAATCGTGATGCCCTCAGGCGCGGCGTAATCAATCGGATGCGAGAACCCCAGTGCGAGGTTCAGCGTTTTACCCTGCATCTGTGCGCGGTAACCAACACCAACCAGTTGTAACTTCTTCTGATAACCAGTGCTAACACCTTCAACCATATTACCGACCAGGGCCCGGAACGTACCGGCCATGCACAGATCTTTTTCGTTTTCGTTTTTAACCAGGTACTCGCCATTGACTTCATCAAAGCTGATGCCAGGATATAAAGCCAATTCGAGATTACCCTTCGGCCCTTTCACATTAATTTGCGAACCGCTGATGTTTATGTCCACACCGGAAGGCAGTATTAACGGATTTTTAGCTACGCGTGACATAGGTGTCTCCTAATTCTGAACAGGCACTAGGCCACGTAACAAATGATTTCGCCGCCGTGACCAGCGGTTCGCGCTGCCACGTCAGTCATAAACCCACGGGAAGTACTTATAATCGCAATACCCAAACCGTCAAGAACGCGTGGCAACTCGTCTTTTCCGCGATAAACACGCAGACCAGGACGACTCGCTCGCTTGATGTTGTCGATTACACCACGACCTTCAAAGTACTTAAGTGTTACTTCAAGGTTCGGCTTGCCATTGTTCTCATCCACACGAAAGTCAGTGATATAGCCCTCGTCCTTTAAAACGGCGGCTATACCTACTTTTGCTTTCGAATTCGGCATACTTACCGAAACTTTATTGGCTGACTGTGCGTTCCTGATACGGGTCAGCATGTCGGCAATCGGATCACTCATACTCATGATTTAATACCTTGTTTCAAATTTATAGCCTGGTCAAAGACCGGCTTGATACCTGTTACCAACTGGCCTTTCTGAGGCCTGGTACATCTCCGCGCATGGTTGCCTCGCGCAGCTTGTTCCTTGACAGGCCGAACTTGCGATAGAAACCACGTGGACGCCCTGTAATTTGACAACGATTCCGTTGCCGTGCCGGGCTTGAATCCCTCGGTAACTTCTGCAACGAGAACATCGCTTGCTGTTTCTCTTCAAATCCGACTTCCGGATTCGATATGATTGCTTTGAGTTCAGCACGCTTGCTGGCATATTTCCCAACCAGTTTGGTGCGCCGCTTCTCGCGATTAATCATGGATACTTTTGCCATGCTAAGGTCCTTACCTATTTATCTTTAAATGGAAAGTTAAATGCCTGCAACAGCGCAAGTCCTTCCGCATCGTTTCTTGCACTCGTGGTGATGGTGATATCCATACCGCGAATAGTGTCAATTTTGTCGAAGTCAATTTCGGGGAACATGATTTGCTCAGTAATACCGAAACTGTAGTTACCATTTCCGTCAAACGATTTACGGTTGAGGCCACGAAAATCCCGAATACGAGGGATAGAGATATTCACCAGACGGTCCAGGAACTCGTACATGCGTTCACGTCGTAATGTGACCTTGCAACCGACCGGCCATCCATCACGAATCTTGAACGAAGCCACTGATTTACGTGAAAGAATAACAATTGGTTTCTGACCCGATATAACTGACATATCCGCGGTCGCATGACCCATAACTTTCTTGTCGGTTACAGCCTCTCCTACTCCCATATTCAACGTAATCTTGGTGATTTTTGGCACTTCCATGATGTTCTTAAGCTCAAGATTTTCCATCAATTGTGGGACAAGCGTATCTTTGTATTGTGTTTGTAATCTGGACATTTTACTGATCTCTAGATATCAACGGCTTCGCCGGTAGATTTGTAAACGCGCACTTTGTTACCGTCTTCCAGTGACTTAAATCCGATTCGGTCGGCCTTGCCGGTTACCGGGTTAAACATAGCCACGTTGGAAACATGAATCGGCGCTTCCTTTTCAACAATACCACCGGGCTTGTTTCGGCCAGGATCCGGTTTTGTATGCCGCTTGATCATGTTCACGTTTTCAACGAGCAAACGTTCAGTATCCAGAACCTGCAGTACATGACCCCGGGTTCCTTTGCTGCGACCAGTTATGACGATGACCTCATCGCCTTTGTGTATACGTTTCATTTCTTACTCCTCCCGCTTAAAGCACTTCGGGCGCTAGCGAGACAATCTTCATAAACTGTTCTGAGCGCAGTTCACGTGTAACCGGTCCAAAGATACGGGTACCGATGGGTTCAAGTTTGGGATTCAGCAACACGGCTGCATTACCATCAAACCGAATGAGGGAACCATCATTACGACGCACACCACTTCTTGTACGTACGACAACAGCATCATAAACCTCGCCTTTTTTAACTTTACCGCGAGGAATTGCATCCTTGACGGTCACCTTGATGATGTCACCAATTCGTGCATAACGGCGCTTGGAGCCACCGAGCACTTTTATACACATCACCCGGCGTGCACCGCTGTTGTCCGCGGCTGTCAACATGGACTGCATTTGAATCATTTTAGTATTCTCCGGTTCTAACCGATGGCCGGGCTATTGTGCCCGCTCCAGAATCTCAATTACCCGCCAACTCTTTGATTTAGAGAGAGGACGGCACTCGGCGATAATAACTTTGTCGCCTTCACCACAACTATTTTCTTCGTCGTGTGCAAGAACCTTGGTCGAACGCTTAATATATTTACCATACAGCGCATGCTTAATCTGACGTTCAATCAGCACAGACACACTCTTGTCCATTTTGTTGCTGACAACCCGACCGGTTTGCGTGCGCTTGATATCTTGTGTAGTAGTCATGCCGCATTACCTTCTACTGATTTTTGAGTCATGACAGTCTTGATCCGCGCGATATCGCGGCGCACACGACGCAGCTCATTAACATTGGTCATCTGACCCATTCCTTTTTGCATTCTCAAGTTGAACTGCTCCTGCAACAAACCTTTAAGCTCGTCACGCAATTCAACCACTGTCTTGGTTTTCAATATATTCACGTCCATTACATCACCGACCTGGATACAAATGTTGTTTTGACCGCCAGTTTCGCTGAAGCCAGGCGAAATGCCTCACGGGCCAGTTCTTCCGAAACACCCTGGATTTCATAAAGCATACGGCCCGGTTGAATCGGGGCAACCCAGTATTCAACATTACCCTTACCCTTGCCCATGCGAACCTCAACGGGTTTCTTGGTCATCGGCTTATCTGGAAACACACGTATCCATAATTTTCCACCACGTTTTACATAACGGGTAATGGCACGACGTGCGGCTTCGATCTGACGTGCAGTAATAAACCCACGTGTCGTCGCCTTAAGACCATACTCACCGAAACTGACACGGTTAGCCACCTGGGCCATACCACGGTTCCGACCTTTCATTTGCTTTCTGAATTTTGTTCGTTTTGGCTGCAACATCACTCAGTCTCCTAATTGGCGCCTTGCTTGCTGCCAGTTTGTTCAGTTTTGGGCGCATACAGATCGAATACTTCGCCCTTGTAAATCCATACCTTCACGCCAAGAATGCCGTACGTCGTTGCTGCCTCAACAATTCCGTAATCAACGTCGGCACGTAAAGTGTGCAACGGCACCTGACCTTCACGGTACCACTCGCTACGCGCAATGTCGGCACCGTTCAAACGACCTGATAGTTTGACCTTGATACCCAGTGCACCCAGGCGCATTGAGTTGCCTACTGCACGCTTCATCGCACGGCGAAACATGATACGGCGCTCAAGCTGTTGTGCGATACCTTCTGCAACCAGTTGTGCATCCAGTTCAGGCTTGCGAATTTCTGCAACCGAAATGTGGGTTGGAACGCCCATGCGTGCAGAAACATCGCGGCGAAGACGCTCAATATCTTCGCCTTTTTTACCGATCACGATACCTGGCCTTGCCGTATGGATTGTGATACGTGCCGTTTTAGCCGGCCGTTCAATCTGTATACGGCTCACCGCCGCCTGTTGCAGGTGTTTTTGCAGATATTCCCTGACCGCAAGATCAGAATTCAGCATCTCTGCATATTCGCCGCCTTCAGCATACCAGGTTGAATTCCAGTCCTTGGATATGCCAAGACGGATGCCGATTGGATGTACCTTTTGACCCATAATATTTATCCCGGTCTATTCGCTATCGGCCACAGTCAGTGTTATATGACTGGTCCGTTTCAAAATTCGTGTACCGCGCCCTTTAGCACGCGCTCTGCCCCGCTTCATTGTTGGGCCTTCATCTACCATAATGGTAGAGATGCTCAATTCATCAATGTCCGCACCATCATTATGCTCAGCGTTAGCAATGGCTGAAAGCAGCACTTTTTTAACAATATGAGCTGCCTTTTTGGTGCTGAAAGCCAGTAGTTGCTCGGCCTTCTCTACCGGCATACCACGTACCTGATCCGCCACCAGGCGTACCTTTTGCGCAGAAATTCTTGCGCCTCTTAATTTTGCTGTTGCATTCATGGCTATTACCTACTTGGCCTTGCGGTCGCCGGAATGACCTCGGAAGGTCCGGGTTTGCGCAAATTCACCGAGTTTATGGCCGATCATCTGATCATTGATCAGGATTGGCACGTGCTGTCTTCCGTTATGTACGGCAATGGTCAAACCAACCATTTCCGGCAGAATCATTGAACGTCGTGACCACGTTTTGATCGGACGTTTATTATTGGTTTCAATGGAATCTGTCACTTTCTTTGCCAAATGATGGTCAACGAAAGGTCCTTTTTTAATCGATCTTGCCATGTTCGCGATCCGTTATTTTCCTGACCGACGGACGATATATTTGTCCGTACGCTTATTACTGCGAGTCTTGTATCCCTTGGTGGGAACACCCCATGGTGAAACCGGATGACGACCGCCCGAAGTACGACCTTCACCACCACCGTGCGGATGATCCACCGGGTTCATGGCTACACCACGAACAGTAGGACGAACACCGCGCCAACGCTTCGCACCGGCTTTACCCAGTTTCTCCAGGTTGTGCTCGGAGTTAGAAACTTCACCAACTGTTGCACGACAACGTGTAGGAATTTTGCGCATTTCACCGGAGCGCAACCTTAAAGTCGCATACTCACCTTCACGTGCTACCAACTGGACGGCTGCACCGGCACTACGTGCGATTTGTGCACCCTTACCAGGTCTCATTTCGATGCAATGCACTACAGTACCCACTGGAATGTTGCGTAATGGCAGGCAGTTACCCGGTTTGATAGCCGCATCACGACCGCTCTTGACGGGGTCTCCGGCACGCAGGCTCTTCGGCGCAATTATGTAGCGCCGCTCACCATCAGCGTACAGAACCAACGCAATGTGTGCGGTACGGTTCGGATCATGTTCAATGCGCTCAACGCGGCCATCAATACCATCTTTATCACGTTTGAAGTCAATTACACGGTAATGCTTTTTATGACCACCACCGATATGACGTGTAGTGATACGACCAGTATTATTGCGACCACCTGTACGTGATTTTTTCTCCAACAGCGCGGCATGTGGAGCACCTTTGTGCAGATGATCATGCTTGACCTGCACAACGCCACGACGGCCTGCTGAAGTTGGTTTTGCCTTAACAATTGCCATAACCAAATATCCTTAAACTGTTTCCCCGCCCAGGAAGTCAATTACCTGACCTTCCTGTATGCGAACGTATGCTTTTTTCCAGTCGTTGCGCTTGCCGGCACGGGCCTTGAACGTCTTACTCTTGCCTTTAACCCTAACAACGCTAACTGACTCAACATTGACCTCGAACAGCTTCTCAACAGCGTCCTTGATCTCTTTCTTATTGGAGTCCGTAGTTACCTTGAAAACGTACTGGTTACTACTTTCACCAACCCTGGTTGACTTTTCTGTCATCCGAGGAGAAAGCAAAACCTTGTATAAGCGTTCACTGCTCATCCCAGCCACTCCTCAATTTTTTTGACCGCATCCACGGTAATGATCACTTTGTCCGCAGCCACCAGGCTCACCGGATCCAGACCCGCAACGTCCAACGCGTAAACATTGGGTATGTTTCGTGCTGCCAGGAACAGGTTACTTTCAACTTCCGCTGTGATTATCAAACCTTTCTCAAAACCCAGCTGAGACAGCTTTTTCAGCAACTCGCTTGTTTTCGGTGCGTTTAGCTCGAGTCCATCCAGCACGATCAGGCGATCCTGACGAACCAGCTCTGAAAGGATTGTCTGCAATGCACCGCGATACATTTTCCGGTTTACCTTTTGCGAGTGGTTCTTAGGACGAGCAGCAAATGTTCTGCCACCACCACGCCACAACGGGCTACGAATAGTACCGGCACGTGCTCTACCAGTCCCCTTTTGACGCCAGGGTCTTTTACCACCGCCACGAACATCAGAGCGGGTTTTCTGAGCCTTGGTTCCCGCGCGACCGCCTGACAGATAGGCAGTCACGACCTGGTGAACCAACGCTTCGGAAAAATCGCGTCCGAATGTCGCATTTGATACTTCAATTGCGTTTCCGCCTGCAACTGCGAGTTCCATCATCATTCTCCTCAGTGCATCTTCACGGAAGGCCGAACAGAAACCTGGCCATTCTTTGCGCCCGGCACCGCGCCTTTGATTAATAGCAGATTTCGTTCGGCATCAACCTTAACCACTTCAAGATTTTGCGTAGTTACACGTTCATTACCCATGTGACCAGCCATTTTCTTACCCTTGAATACACGTCCCGGGGTTTGGCATTGACCAATTGACCCGAGCGCTCTATGTGAAAGAGAGTTGCCGTGGGTTGCATCCTGCATTGAAAAGTTGTGACGCTTTACACCACCAGCGAAGCCCTTACCAATACTGGTACCGGTGACATCAACTTTCTGACCGGTCTCAAACTGCTCAACGTTCAGCTCAGCACCTGTTTCCAGATCGGTACCTTCCGCGTCATTCAATCGGAGTTCCCACAGGCCTTCACCTGCCTCAATGCCAGCTTTGCTGTAATGCCCTTTTTGCGGCTTGTTGACCAGGCTGTTTCTTTTTTTACCTATGGTCACTTGCAATGCGCTGTATCCGTCCGTTTCGACAGTTTTTACCTGCGTAACCCGGTTCGGGCTGACCTCGATGACCGTTACAGGAATACTTTCTCCATGTTCGGTAAACACCCGGGTCATGCCGCGTTTGCGGCCAATTAATCCAATCGTCATTGTTCTGCCTATCGTCCTGTTCTATTCAATCTGATCAGTACAACTTGATCTGTACGTCAACACCAGCTGCAAGATCCAGCTTCATTAGCGCATCCACAGTCTTGTCATTGGGATCCATAATATCCATCAGGCGCTTGTGTGTTCGTGTCTCATACTGGTCCCGCGCATCTTTATTTACATGCGGGGAGGTCAAAACGGTAAAACGCTCAATACGGGTGGGCAATGGAATTGGACCACGCACCTGGGCGCCAGTCCGCTTCGCTGTTTCCACAATTTCACTAGCCGAACGATCGATCAAACGATGATCGAATGCTTTCAACCGGATACGAATTCTTTGTTCAGCCATTTCTTTAGCTCGCTCTACTCGTCTTATTCAAAGATCTTGGCAACAACGCCAGCACCTACCGTGCGACCGCCTTCACGGATCGCGAAACGCAAACCTTCTTCCATCGCAATCGGGTTGATCAGCTCTACCTT
>Ga0316201_10000569_pt1 | contig 21512 bp, 16 predicted proteins | sample CS6wburrow_MG_FD_204516 | JGI IMG/M metagenome (GOLD analysis project Ga0316201, IMG submission 204516) | Coastal sediment microbial communities from Delaware Bay, Delaware, United States - CS-6 worm burrow | ecosystem: Environmental > Aquatic > Marine > Coastal > Sediment | place: USA... | reverse complement strand
AACGAAAGTTGCCGCATAGGACTTAGGAAATGACCACGAAAAAAGTAACTCGCAAGAAAGCCGCCCCGAAAAAAACGGTGTTTGACAAGCTGGAAGACAGCGTAATCGGGGTACCGTTCAAGTTTGCAAACAAGACATTCCTCGCCAGCCTGGGCCTGTTCTCAGTTGCGCAGAAAGAATTCAGCAAACAATTGGACAAATACGCCAAAGACGGCGAAAAGGTTCGCGACGAGATTCAAGCCTCATTCAAAGACTTCCGCAAGGAAATCAAGGAAGAAGTGGAAGATGTGGTAGAGGAAGCCAAGGACGTAACCGAAACGGTTCGCGAAACTTTGAAGAAAGCAGCTTAATTCTCCCCCCCCTGTTAAGTTGCTTCACTCCTGAAGGGCCACCTTGTGTGGCCCTTTTTTATTCCTGGTAGTGAGATACGAGCTCCGACATGTGCTCCGCCGCATCTCCTGACGTAAATGGCTTCAGCACACTCAGAATAGAACCCGCGACACTCAGCGCGGAATCGTCTGCGGATTTCACATGTCCTGCTAGACCGTCAAATCGTTCGGAAAAAAGTGCGATCACGGCGAGGTTGCGGCTCACCAGAGATGCATCGGAATCACTGAGGTTGAGATAACGCCCCCGCGCCAGTTCCCGCAGGTAAATCTCGAAAACTCCTTGCAGCACTTTGGCGAACTTGCCAAGCACGCGTCCCGCGCGCGGGTACGTATCGGCGAGAGCCTCAATATCCCGAAAGAGAAACCGGTAAGCCGCCGTGCACTCAAGCAGCGAATGCAGAAACACCCAGAAGTCATCGAGGGAAATGCCCTCAACGTGCGGCGGCTGAAGTACGTGTTGTGCATCTGCCTGGAAGGCGTCGAGCAACGCCTCAACGATTTGTTCCTTTCTTCGGAAATGGTAGTGGAGATTACCAGGGCTGATATCCACCTCGTTGGCGATTTCATTGGTTGTCGTTCTGGGTTCGCCTTTTTCGTTGAACAACAACAAGCTCGCGACCAATACTCGGTTTCGGGTATTTCGACTCATTTTCCTACGATGGGGCAAAAGGCCTGCTGATTCAATGGATACATCAGCCGCCCGGTGATAGGTAAAAGTCCTTACGCAAATTCCCAGTCAAACGTATTGCGATTTTTGTCAACTAAAGGAACATACGTCGCGGATCATTAGTACATGCGAATCTACTCATGAACTAATGCCGGGTGGTTGATTAAATACGAAATCTAATGTTCTACGCGTACAAGCGCGCGTTAGCGAATCCTGCCCGAGCCCCGCATTTTGCCGGGCCGATTCTGTTCCTGAATCCGCTCGACTCCCGTTTTACTCAATCACTTTGGGAGAAATCATAATGACACCAAAAAGCTATAGCCCTCAAAAAAAGGCCATTCTCCTGCTGATCTCGTTGTTGGCTATCGGATTGGCAGGCTGTGACGGTGACGATGGCACCGATGGCGCTGATGGATCTGATGGCACGGACGGCGCAGCCGGTGCTCCAGGTGCGCCTGGCACCAACGGCCAGGCCTGCTGGGACCTTAACAACAACGGCGTTGGCGATCCGGAAGAAGACATCAATGGCGACGGTGTCGTCGATGTTTACGACTGCAACGCCTACGCCAGCGGTGCGTACGAAATTGACCAGCTGCATGCGGGTTACTTCACAGAGCATCCGTACGAAGGCACAGCGTCATGCCTCAATTGCCACGGCAAACTGGCGGATGAGATCCTCGAAACTGCCCACTTCAAGTGGGAAGGTCTGGCGACGAACATCGTAGGGCATGAAGGTGATATTCACGGCAAGAACGATATCCTGAATAACTTCTGCATTGCCGTTCCGAGCAACGAAGGCCGTTGTACACAGTGTCATGCAGGTTATGGCTACAAGGACGACACGTTCGACTTTGGCGATACGGAAAATATTGATTGCCTCGTCTGCCACGACCAGACAGACGGGTACGCCAAAGATCTCAAGACAGCCGGTCTGCCCAAAGACACTGTTGATCTAAACGCAGTCGCTCGGAGCGTTGCCATGAACGGCGGCAAACCGACGATCGAAAATTGCATCGACTGCCATGCGTTCGCAGGCGGCGGCGACAACGTCAAGCACGGCGACATCGCACTGGCACTCGCAGACACGACACGCGAATACGACGTGCACATGGGCACTGATGGGGTGGCGCAGTTCGATTGCGTAGACTGCCACCAGGTCAAACGCGACCTCGACGGCAACCTTCTGTCACACGGTATCGGTGGCATGCCGTACCACTCGGTTGACGAGGGCAAAATGAAACAGTGCGACGACTGCCACGGCGAAGTGAATAACCTTCATGCAGGAACCTCGGTGGAAGTCGTTTTCCAGAACAACAACCATCAACGTCTCGCTTGCCAGGTTTGCCACATTCCGACATTCGCGCGCGAAACATCCACGAAAGTGGAATGGTATTGGGAAGACGCGGGTCAGGATATTGAACCGATTCCTGTCGACCCTGCCACCAATCGCCCGACCTACGATAAGAAGAAAGGCACTTTCGTGTGGGCTAATAATGTCCGGCCAACACTGCTATTCCACAACGGCAAATGGAACAAGATGTTGATTGGTTCCGATGGCCACGAATCTGATGTATACGAGTCCGAACCCGTTATGCTTGGTGGCCCTGCCGCAACGTATGAGGATGAGGATGCCATGATCTATCCGTTCAAGAAGATGATCGGCAACCAGGCTGCGGACACCGAATTCAAACGGATTCTCGTGCCGCATCTGTTTGGTATGGCTGGCGGACCGAATCCTTATTGGGGCAAGTTCGACTGGAATCTCGCCCTGCAGGATGGCGCGGCATATACCAACCGGCCGTACAGCGGCACCTTTGGATTTGTTGATACCGAGATGTACCTGACGGTCAACCACGAAGTCGCGCCAAAAGAAGCCGCCTGGGGCATGGGCGGTGATTGTGGCGATTGCCATTTCGGTGACCAGATCGACTGGGTCGCCCTCGGCTATGACAAGGATCCGGCCAATGGAGGGCAACAACCGTAACATCCCCTTGCCGTAACAATTACAGAAACGGCAACTCCGGAGGCGCCTGCAATGGGCGCCTCTTTTTTTCGCGACCGGTTAACCCTCAGCGCGGGGTCCATCGAGTTACGGCCTTCCCTGACAGCTCCCTAGCGTGCGCGCTCCGAACCCAGTTCGGTCAGAACCTGGTACCAGTAGTCGAGTGCCGTAAAGAATGAATCGACCGGTACGCGCTCGTTCAGCCCGTGCGCAAACATGTCTTCCGGACGCATGAAGAGGCCACCAGTACCGTAGGAGGGCATACCCGCCAGTCTCGTATATTGGCTGTCCGTTGCGCCTGCCGACATGTTTGGAATCAACGGAACCTCGCCATAGTGGTCATTTGCGGCCTTCGAAACGGTGGACGTTACGTCTTCCCGCAACGGCGACATCGGACCCTCGTTAGCCGGGTAGATCGACACTATCTCAAGCGCAGGATTGGCCGCAGCGCGAACCAGTTGCGCTTCAACTTCCTCAGGCGGGACGCCTGGGAAAATGCGGCAATTGACTGTCGCTGTTGCCGATTGCGGCAGGGCATTCTCAGCGTGGCCGGCCTTGAGCATCGTTGCTATGCAGGTCGTCCGTGTATTACCTATTTCTTCGGGATACGTATCGAGAACGTCCTGGGCATCCGGGTCGCCGGGACTCCTTGCGTAAGCGCCCATCGCCTCACCGAGTTCGCCCCCGACCAGTGTCGACATCTCTTCGAAATAGCCACGCGTTACGTAATTGACGCGTGACGGAAATCGGTATTCCTCGATATTCTTGAGGACGGTGGCAAGTTCGTAAATTGCGTTGTCAGCGCGCGGCCTCGAACTGTGGCCGCCCGGGTTCCGTATTGTCAGTTCGTAGGTAACATAGGTCTTCTCAGCCGCCTGCAGCAGATACGACACGGGGTTGTGGTCATGATCGCGATACCCACCACCCCCGTCGGAGTTAAGCACGAACTCCGCATCGATCAGATGCCGCTTTTCATCGATGAGCATCTGGATCGACTCCATGTAGGTCTCTTCATCGCCCGTAAACGCGATTACCAGATCTCGTGTCGGTGTGAAGCCTTCGCGCTGCAGTCTCGCAAACGTCGTCGTCAGCATGGCTATGCCCGTCTTGTTGTCCGACGTACCGCGACCAAAAAAGAACCCGTTTTCCTCGATCAGGGTATACGGGTCACGCTCCCAGTCCGAGCGAACCGCATCGACAACGTCCATGTGAGCAAGAAGGAGAACCGGCTTCTTGTTGGCAAGTCCATTGCCGCGATAACGAACGACCAGCGCGGCAACTTCCTCGCCAGTCGAAATGACCTGCGGGATTACATGAACGTCTTCAGCATCGAAACCGGCATCAAGGAACCGCTGTGCCAGGTACTCAGCCATTACGGGCACCATCGCATGCCCTTCCGCTGTGCGCATAGCGATGATATCGCGAAATATTTCCAGCGCTTCTCGCTGATAATCCTCGTCATAGTCCGAGCTTTTTCCCTGCGCCATGCCCGCCCCGGCAATGAGTACGCCCAACAATGCAATCGTAATTCGCAACATTTTCTCGCCCTATGCCTCTGTTCCTTGCAGCCTAGCACGATAGTATTGGCTAAATTAAGAGCGTGAAATTGGCGAAGGATTACATGCGCCATCTGCCGCCGGGCCTTTGCATTTCCCTTGTTTCATTCGCCGCCCATGCTGACGCGGTATTGATAGCGAATGTCCGTATTTTTGATGGCGTAGACGAAAGACTGACTGGCGAAAACGTATCGCAGACCGCCGGCACGGCAATTTTGGTGAGATTCGTGAGGCTTGGGTCGCCGACCTGCTTCTTCATGAAGGCGAATTGCTCGAGAATTTGTCTGAATTAGCCGATCCTGAGGCCAATCTGGCGCTTATAATGAAGGCTGGCGAAATCATAAAAAGAACGCTTTAGCGCCGGCGGAGTCGCAGGATCCGTAGCCCGCCACGTTGGTGATAAACCGAAATGTTCGGTTCTGGTTCAGTGCGCTAAGCTTGCTTGAAACAAGACTGAGAGGACACGCTTATGCCCTATTCTACTGCCGAAATCCGTAACATCTGCCTTGTCGGACCGAGCCACGCGGGAAAGACCCTGCTGACTGAGGCGCTGTTGTTCGCAGGTGGAAAAATCGCGGAAAAGGGCTCGATAGAAAAAGGAACCACGGTTTCCGACTACACACCGCGCGAGAAGGAAATCGGCCACTCGCAATTCAACTCAGTCTGTCACCTCGATCACGAGGGAATTCACGTCAACCTGATTGACACGCCCGGATACCGCGACTTCTACGGTCGTGCCAAATCGGTGATGCCCGCGGCTGACACGGCCGCTATCGTCATCAATGCCCAGGCCGGCGTCGAGGCACCGGCGCGCCGCATGATGAACGCCGCCCATGAGCAGCGCATGTGCCGCATGATTATTGTCAACCAGATCGACGCCGAGGATGTCGATCTGGAAAAGGTTTTTCACGATATCCAGGAAGCGTTCGGAGCCGAGTGCCTGCCGATGAATCTGCCTTCTGTGGACGGCAATAGCGTCGTCGACTGTTTCTTCCAGCCTGAAGGCGAGGAAACTGCGTTCAGTTCCGTCAAGGAAGCGCACACGCAGATCGTCGACCAGGTTGTCGAGGTCGATGAGGAACTCATGGAGTTGTATCTCGAACAGGGCGAGGAACTTCAGCCGGAGCAACTGCACGACCCGTTCGAAATAGCTCTGCGTGAAGAACACCTGGTACCTGTCTGCTTTGTCTCCGCTGAAACTGGCGTCGGCATTCGTCAGTTGCTGCAGATATTCGAACGTCTGATGCCGAATCCGACCGAAGCGAATCCACCGATATTTCTTAAAGGCGAAGGTGCCGATGCCGAAGAGGTCGAGGTATTACCGGACCCGTCGAAACACGCAATTGCCCACGTTTTCATGGTAAATATCGACACGTTCAAGGGTCGACTGGGTGTATTCCGCATTCACCAGGGAACGATCAATGCCGGCAACCAGCTATTCGTCGGCGACGCGCGCAAACCATTCAAGGCAACGCAATTGCTCAAAGTTAATGGTGAGACGCATTCGAAAGTCGAAACGGCCGTACCTGGCGATATCTGCGCTGTCCCGCGTGTCGACGAGGCGCATTACGATGCCGTGTTACATGACTCACATGACGAGGACCATTTCCACCTGAAGCCAATCCAGCTGCCACGACCGATGTTTGGCCTCGCCATCAGGCCACAAAATGATGCCGACGCACAAAAAACCTCCGATGCTCTGCACGTTGCCGAAGCCGAAGACCCATCGGTACAGATCGAACACAATGCATCGCTGAACGAGGTCGTGCTGCTCGGCCTGGGTGAACTCCACCTGGCAACCTTATTGCAGCAAATCGAGGATCGTTACAGTCTTGACCTCGTGACGTCGTTGCCCTCTATTGCATACCGCGAAACGATCACGGCGAAAGCCGAAGGTCATCATCGTCATAAGAAACAAACCGGCGGCGCCGGCCAATTCGGTGAGGTGTACCTTAGAATAGAACCACTTCCCCAGGGCTCTGGCTTTGAGTTCGGGAGTGCTGTAGTTGGCGGATCCATTCCGAGCCAGTTTATTCCTGCGGTGGAAAACGGCGTGCGCCAGGCCATGAAGGAAGGCGCAATAAATGGATACCCGATGCAGGACATCAAGGTCGTCGTATATGACGGCAAGCATCACAACGTTGACTCGAAGGAAATTGCGTTCGTGCAGGCGGGTAAGAAAGCATTCCTCGACGCCGTAGCAAAGGCCCGCCCGATCGTTATGGAGCCGATTGTCAACGCGGAGTTTTCAGTTCCGACCGACTGCGTGGGAGGTGTCACAGGTGATCTGTCGGGAATGAGAGGCATGATTACCGGTACCGACGCCCTTCCCGACAACCGCGCACTGGTTTCCGGGCAGGTGCCGCTCCAGGAGTTACAGGGTTACCACTCTCGCCTCAAGTCGCTGACGGGCGGCGACGGTAGCTTCACGATGGACTTCAGCCACTACGCGGAGATACCGGCCAACGAACTCAAGCAAATACAGGCAGAGGCCGAACAGGCATAGCCGAAGGGCGCCGTAAGGCGCCCTTTTTTCATTCTTTCCTGTTAGTAGCGACCGTGCTGCTTGAATATGTAATTGCTGAGCTCGACGAACTCGGTATTCATCCGGTGCACGATCCGATGCGCTGAGCGCGCCACGGCACGCATGACCTTGTATACCAGTTGTGGGTGCGAATCGATGATGGTCTCGAATGCCGTCCGGGTCAAAGACAGAACGTGTGTCTCACAAAGCGCCCTAAGTCCTACCGTGTGCGGAGCCCCATCGACAAAGCTCAGCTCCCCGGCCAGCTCACCGTCCCGAAGAACAGCAAGACTGGCGAAATCGTCAGCGCCAGTGCGTTTTACGACCTCGACTTTGCCAATCAGGATCACGTGCAGGGCGTCGTCGCTGGTCCCGTCTTTGATAAGAAAGTCACCGTCGACCAACTCGCGCTCAGTCATGAGGGTACCCAGGACCTCAACCTCCGTATCTGTCAGCTCGGCGCCCAGTGACGAATGGACTATCAGTCTCGCTATATCGTTCATGGCACCTACTATCCGCTGCGGAAAATACAGGGTCAATTGGGGTTAGCCACATTACTCAAATACCGGAAATATCAGGACAATACTGCCATGATTACACTAACAAAAAGCTATATGACCGGCGAAGGTTCCGGGCAGCTGCTATACGAAACGATCGGCAATTGTTTCGACCGCGTGGTCGAAAATAATCCTGATAATCCAGCCCTGATAGTCCCTTTCCAGGGCATCCATTGGACGTATCGCGAGTTCCAGGAGCGCGTGGATCGGCTTGCCATGGGCTTGATCTCACTCGGTATCGAAGCCGGGGACCGCGTGGGTATCTGGGGTCCCAACAGCTACGAGTGGGTTCTGACCCAGTTTGCGACTGCGAAAATTGGCGCAATCATGGTGTGTATCAACCCGGCCTACCGCCTGTTCGAACTCGAGTACGTCATGAACAAGGTTGAGTGCAAGGCAATCATCTCGGCCGAGAAGTTCAAAAGCAGCGAGTACCTGCATATGTTGAACACGCTGGCTCCGGAAATCGCAACTTGCGAGCCAGGATACCTGCGTGCCGAAAAACTTCCCCATCTGACCACTGTTATTCGCATGGGTGATGAACGCTCGCCGGGGATGTTCAATTTCGAGGAGGTGTGTCAACTGGGCGGCCGACATGCTGAGAAGCGACTCGCCGAGTTCCGGACGGAGTTGCAGCCTGACGACGCCATCAACATCCAGTTTACGAGCGGCACCACGGGAAACCCCAAAGGGGCGACGCTGACACATTGCAACATACTCAATAACGGCTACAACGCAGGTAAGGGCATGCGTTTCACACCCGAGGACAAGCTTTGCTTGCCGGTGCCGTTGTACCACTGTTTCGGCATGGTTCTCGGTGTACTGGCCTGCGTTACCACCGGTGCTGCCATCGTTCTGCCGAGTCCGGTCTATGACCCGGAGTCGACGCTCAAAGCAGTCGAAGCAGAGCAGTGCACGGCCCTGCATGGCGTTCCGACGATGTTCGTCACCGAACTCGACCATCCGGACTTCGAATCTTTCGACGTATCGAGTTTACGGACGGGCATCATCGCAGGCGCGCCCTGTCCGGAGGAGTTGATGAAGCGCATCATTGCGGACATGCACATGGGCCAGGTACTGATCGGTTACGGTCAGACCGAACTGAGCCCGGTCAACCATATGACGCTGCCGGAGGATTCACTGGAGAACCGAACACAAACTGTTGGGCGCCCCATCCCCTATGTCGAAGTTAAGATTGTGGATGCCAACAATCGTGTCGTGCCTATTGGCGAACAGGGCGAAATTTGCACGCGCGGCTATTCGGTTATGAAAGGCTACTGGAATGACGAGGAGAAGACTGCCGAGACTATCGTCGACGGCTGGCTGCACTCGGGTGACCTGGGCACGATGAACGAGCATGGCTACGTGCGCATAACCGGGCGCATCAAGGACATGATCATCCGGGGCGGCGAAAACATTTATCCGCGGGAAATCGAGGAATTTCTGTTCACGCACCCGGATATCCGCGAAGTGCAGGTCTTTGGCGTAGAGGATCTGAGGATGGGCGAAGAGGTCTGCGCCTGGATTCAGCTGAGGAAAGGCAGGTCCGCGACTGAAGCGGATATCCGAGATTTCTGCAAGGGCCAGATCTCCCATTTCAAGATCCCCCGGTACGTCCGTTTTGTTGATGAATACCCAATGACTGTGACAGGAAAGATCCGTAAGATCGAAATGCGCGCTATGATGGCCGAAGAACTAAGGGGAGCCGCCTGATTGAGGACATAGACAGTCGTGTTTAGTAGTCGCCTGAAAAGACTGGAAACGGCCATGCGTGAGGCCGAAAGTTACGATGAGTGGAAAGAAGTCGCGCTTCTCCATGACGAGGAGTCTGGTGCGGAAGACTGGAAATCTGTCGACCGCTCCGAGCACTACGATAATGACTCGATTCGTGCGCGCCTCGATCACCTGCGCGCCTGCCGGGAGAAACAGGACGACAGTGGCCTGCTGTTTGCGCTCAATGAAGGAATTCACGGCAACATGGGCGGCATGGGGAGTGCCGCGCTTTACGAACATGCCAAGCTAGGCACGAAGCACCTGATCGTCGACTACGTCGAGGAAATCGCACTGGCCCTGGAACATCTTGCCAGCCCCGACGTAGACAGTTTCAACGTCGAGGAGAAACTCGATTTCTTCCGCCGGGCCAGCCATTGCTTCGGCCGCTCGGCACTGATGTTGAGCGGATCAGGAACGCTGTTATTTATCCACCTGGGCGTTGCCAGGGCGCTGTGGCAGGAAGGCCTGCTGCCCGACATCATTTCCGGTTCCAGTGGCGGATCCTTGGTCGGCAGCATTATGTGCGCAAGCACAGACGAAGAACTGCACAAGATCTTTGATGCGGGACATATCCCCGGCAAAGAAGTGCCGGAGAGCTGGCTCGAACATATCGTTTCCAAGATAAAGCCGGACAGAATTACGAGGGAGGACACCTGGAACGTACTGGAAAAACTCCTTCCTGACTTTACGTTTCAAGAAGCATTCGAGCATACGGGGCGGCACATGAATATTTCCGTTGCACCGGCAGAAATGCTGCAAAAGTCGCGCTTGCTGAACGCCGACACGTCGCCCAATGTTTTCATGCGCGAGGCCGTGCTCGCCTCCACGGCGATTCCCGGGTTTTTCCCGCCTGTCGTACTCATGGCAAAGAACGACAAGGGCGAGCGACAGGAATACCACGGATCCAGAAAATGGGTTGATGGCTCTATCAGCGACGACCTGCCGGCGAAACGACTGGCAAGGCTATACGGCGTCAACCACTACATTGTCAGCCAGACAAACCCTCTGGTGATCCCGTTTATCGACCACCGCGAACGCAAGTCCGATCCGCTTTCAGCACTCAAGCATGCAACTGTCAGCAGCGCAAAAACCTGGTTCAATGCCGGTGTAACCATGCTGAACAAGCCTCTTTCAATCGTACCTGAGGCCAAGCGCCTCACAAGTACTCTGCTCGCGGTAATCAACCAGAGTTATGTTGGCGATATCACGATCATGCCACTGACGAAATGGCACAATCCTCTCAAAGCACTTTCGTGGCGTACCGAGGAAGAGATCGTCGAACTCATGGATGAGGGCGAACGTGCCACCTGGCCACATTTAGAGAGAGTCCGCATACAGACGAGAATCAGCCGGACACTGGACCCGATTCTGCACAAGTACGAAGACTTGCACGTTGAGCACTTCGGCAAGCCCAGCAAGGCAAGGAAGACCAGGGGCGGCCCCAGAATCCGGAGAAAGGCAAGTTGAGGCATTCTGAGGGCTACCTGGACGTGCCGCACTCGCGAGCGCGCGGCACGAGTCACCTCTATCAGCAATCGTGGCTTCCCGACGATGAAACGCGCGCCGCGTTGTTGCTCGTTCACGGACTCGGCGAACACAGCAGTCGTTATGAACACGTTGCCAGACATTGCACCCGGCGCGGGTTCGCGATCTACACGCTCGATCATTACGGCCACGGCAAATCAGATGGACATAAAGGCCATGTCCAGAAATTCAGCGTCTACCTCGACGGAGTGAGCGCCCTGCTCGACAAGATTAAACAAGAGCAACCAGGCAAACCGATTTTCCTGGTCGGCCACAGTATGGGCGGTCTGATTGCAGCAACTTATCTTCTCGATAATCAGAAGGATTTTGCCGGTTGCGTTTTGTCGGGCCCGGCACTGAAAACTGATGCCGCACCTCCAGGGATTGTGCTGGCCTTCAACCGCCTGTTGTCCATTCTTGTTCCGACCGCGCCCGTAGTTCAGCTGGACGCGTCGGCCGTAAGCCGCGACCCGGAAGTAGTCCGCGCCTATGTGAGTGACCCGCTGGTCTTTGACGGTAAGTACACTTCACGCCTTGTCAGCGAAATGACGGCAACAATGCGAGATACGCTGGCACGTTCGGCCGACATTCGGCTACCGGTGATGCTCATGCACGGCGAAGATGATGCACTGACATCGCCGGCAGGTTCGCGCGAGCTGTTCGAGAACGCAGGCTCGGAAGACAAAACGCTCAAGATCTATGCTGGCCTGTACCATGAGGTTTTCAACGAACCCGAACAAGACCAGGTACTGGCTGACATGAGCGACTGGCTGGAGGCACACCTGCCATGAAGACCAAAGAACTATTCCGCGACGACTCGTACCTGAGATCCTGCTCAGCAACCGTTACGGCAACGGATGGGAATTGTGTTTTTGTTGACCGGACCACCTTCTATCCGCTGGGTGGCGGCCAGCCGGGAGACACCGGCACGATCAGTTGGGACGGTGGCAGTGCCAGGATTGTCGATACGCGATACGTTGACGGCGATATCGGGCACATCCTTGATGACGATGCGGAGTGTCCTGAGGTTGCTGCCAACGTTGAACTCGAGCTCGACTGGGATCGTCGCTACGTACACATGCGGATGCACACGGCCATGCATCTGCTTGGCTCGATCCTTAAGTACGGCGTCACGGGTGGCAATATCAGTGCCGCCAAAAGCCGCCTCGATTTCGATATGACCGATACCGTTGACAAGGAGGCCGTTGCCACGTCACTTGCCGCTCTTGTCGAGGAAGACCACGCCGTCAGTTGCCGCTGGATTTCGGAAGAAGAACTCGATGCAAACCCGGAACTCGTTCGCACGATGTCTGTGCAGCCACCACGCGGCAAGGGCGCGATTCGCCTCCTCGAAATCGAGGGCGTCGATCTGCAACCGTGCGGAGGCACCCACGTTCGATCGACCTCCGAGGTTGGCGCCGTACGCATTGGAAAAGTGGAGAAGAAAGGACGTCAAAACCGTCGTGTTAACATCCACCTCGACGGATGACCGACAAACCAGACATTACTCGCCGTGATTTTCTGAACGGCATGGCGCTGAGCCTTGCGGCCGGGGGTACGTTATCGCCACTCGAACTAATGGCGATGTCCCGCAATTCTGCGAATTACCCGCCCGCCCTTTCCGGCCTGCGCGGCAGTCACCCTGGCTCGTTTGAGGTAGCGCATGCCGTTGCCAGGGAAAGAAAGACCTGGCCGCGACCGGACTCCCTGACAGATGACATCTATGACCTTGTGATTGTTGGCGGCGGCCTTTCCGGCTTGTCAGCTGCATTCATGTACCGTCAACAAACCGGCCCAAACACACGCATCCTGATACTCGACAATCACGATGACTTCGGCGGACATGCCAAGCGTAACGAATACTCAGTCGATGGCAGGACGATTATCGGCTACGGCGGCAGCCAGTCGATTGATACGCCTTCGAGTTACTCAAAGGAGGCCTCGGCAGTGCTGCGAGATATCGGCATCGACACCGAGCGCTTCTACGACTTTTTCGACCGAAGTTATTTCTCCGACCGAGGGCTGACCAACGGCGTGTACTTCAGCAAAGAGCGCTACGGCAAGGACACCGTTGGTCCCGAGGTGTTTCGCCCTTATGAAGGTACACGGGCCGCTAATCCGGCGCGCATCATCGACGATTACCCAATAGCCGATGCGGCGAAAAAGAATTTCATACAGCTCCTGACGGAACCTCGTGACTATCTCGCCGGCATGGATCGGGAAGAGAAAATTGCGTTGCTGAAGCGCATCAGCTACTCGGACTACATGCGCAAGTACGTTGGCGCTCACGAGGATGTCATCGCGTTTTGCAGGGACACGCTCCGAGGCTTATGGGGATTTGGCTTTGACGCTCTTTCCGCACTCGAGGGCGCGCGGTATGGCATGCCCGGAACCGAAACCCTGGGGTCCGTGGAATCCGCGGAAACGGTCCCTGACGGAGACGAGCCGTATATCTTCCATTTTCCTGACGGCAATGCGGGTATAGCGCGCGCACTTGTTCGGCAACTTATTCCGGCCGCAATTCGGGGAGAGAACAGCATGACAGGCCTCGTGGCCGCGCGAACCGATTACGAGCAGCTTGATCATCGCTCCAATTCGACCCGAGTTCGACTGAACAGCACTGCCGTCGACGTGCGCCACGTTGACGGGAAAGACGCCGTTGACGTTACCTATGTATTTGATGGCAAAGCGTTCCGCGTTCGAGGCAGGCATGCCATTCTCGCATGCTACAACCAGATGGTGCCGCACATTTGTCCCGACTTGCCAAAGGAGCAGGCAGAAGCCATAGCGGTGGCTGAAAAGATCCCACTTGCCTACATCAATATACTGCTACGCAACTCGAAAGCATTTGAGAAACTTGGCTACCATTCCTTCTATGTGCCACAGGCAGACCTCATGCACTCATTTGGCCTGGATTTCCCGGTTAGTATGGGCAACTATCGCTTCGCTCAGTCGGCTGGCGATCCCGTCATAGTACACGGCTCGTTTGCACCTACGGTACCGGACCAGGGCCTGACTGAACGCCGGCAGCATGTCATCGGCCGCCGGCGCATGTACGAGATGACGTTCAAGGATTTCGAGACGCAGATCATAGGTCAGATGAACGGCGCACTGAGCGGTGGCGGATTCGACGCCGAACGTGACGTTGCGGCAATCACGGTCAATCGCTGGCCGCACGGCTATGCTTACGAATACAACGAACTGTACGACCCCCCGGAGTGGAGCCGGAAAAGTGGCCCGCACCGGATCGGCGCCAGGCAAGTCGGCCGCATATCGATTGCCAATTCTGACGCCGAAGCATACGCCTATGTCAACGGCGCCATTGATGCCGCCGTCCGAGCCGTTACCGAACAGTTGGAGTTCTGACCAGCTGTAGAAACCCACCAGATTGTTCACAGCAGGTGCGAACCGACTGACACTTCGCACACGGGTCGCAGCGGACAACACACCCTCACACGCCTGCGGCTATAGATTCGGGTATGTTGTCCACTGCACCCCGTCGAGAGCATCACGAGTTTGTGCGCCAACTCCTCGCCTTGATCAGGGCGAGGAGGGACAGGTAGCCGAATCCATAGCCGAGCTGGCAGGCCGGTGAAACTACGTGCCGAAGAAAGAACTCGCGAGGCGTGTTCGGCTACCTGTCCGTCCTCGACCTCACAGGTGGAGTGTCAGTCGGTTCGCACCTGCTGTGAACGACCTGCTGAGAGGTCACACCTGGCCTATCGCGTCCGCGGCCGCCCTGGCCGTCAGGATGCAGCCGGACAGGAAGGTGCCTTCCAGTGATCGCCGCCCGCTCGCACCACCGCCACCAAAGCCGGCCGCTTCACCGATCGCGTAGAGCCCGGGAATCGGCTGCCCGTCGGCGCCCAATACCCTGCTCTGCAGATCGGTCTGTATTCCACCCAGGCTCTTGCGAGTGATCAAGCGCAGCTTCATGGCGATGAGCGGACCGTGGTCGAGCAGCGGTTTCGGCTTGCAGGTACGAAGACGGTCAGAGCGCCATGCGCGCGCATGCTGAATCCGCCGGAGCTGATCATCATTCCACTGGCCAGGGCCGCGGCGCACATTGTCATCGAATTCCCTAACGACGCACTCTACGTTATTCAGCTTCACAAAATCGTCACCATCCAGTGCGTTCATTTGCTGCACGAGTTCGGCCAGCGTGTCGGCGACGATGAAGTGATCGCTTTCCTCCTGCATCTGCCGCACCAGCCGATGATTCCCAAGCAGGGTTTCCCTGAGGAAGGAAAAAGTACGGCTATCGCGGATATGCGGATTGTGCTCGGCACCCGAGATGGCAAACTCCCTGGCTGCAATACGCCAATTGAGTATCTGCCAGGTCCAGGGTTTTTCCATCGCAGACAAACGGCCACACATGTCGTTGGTGTCGAAGCCCGTAATCAGCGGCTCCGGGCCGATGCGTTTGCCTGTGTGATCCAGCCAAAGTGCCGACTTGCATGGAATAAGGCTCAGGCCGTGACCATCAAACTGCGGAAACGGATGCGGGATGCCCGCCGCGTAGTTCCACATGTTTTCGAGGTGCGTGACGACGCCGCCCTTGCCTTTGACGACATCGTGCATATAGCCATCGCAAAATGGATGTGAGCCGTTGAGAATATCGACAGGCGGGTTTCCCCAGTACCAGTTGTCACGAACTTTTTGCAGGTTCCCATTGATACCGCCGGTTGCGACGACGGTCTGCTCCCCGAAGAATTCCACCTGTTCTCCGGTCCCCTCGATCTCACCGCGGCAACCGCTGATCCGGTCTCCCTCTTCGATCAGGTCAATGACACGACATCCAAAGACATAACGCAGATTGTCCGCGTTCGGATGCACGGCAAGCAGCTCGACAAAACGCTTCACCAACCCCAGGCCAGTACCCCACAGGATGTGATACCGGGGCACGCTGTTGCCGGGCACGAAGTTCCCGCGCTCGACCCAGTTCACGGCTGGCATAAAGCGCAAGCCTTTGTCCCGCAGCCAGTGGTATACCCGCTCGGCACTCTGCTCGACGTAGGCTTTTGCCCAGGACTTCGGCCAGGCATCGTCATCCGGGAAATCGGCGAAAGAATGCCAGTCCGCCAACGCCAGGGCCGGCGAATCCTTGACGCCCATACGCCGCTGGACCGGCGTGTCAATCAGCGCCATGCCGCCAAACGCCGTCCGCGCAAGGCCGCCGACATTGGCTTCATCATGGCGATCGACCAGGGTCACGGTCTTGCCCCGCTCAAGGCACTCATGCGCGGCCACAAGTCCCGCGATACCTGCGCCAATTACTACTATGTCACTGCGGCAATCGGACATACAATAATCCTGTACTTGTTTTTATTTGTACATTTGTCCAAACTTTACAATTCTTCGATAGTGGCATTTTCGGGACTGTCTCACAATGATCTCACGCCTGCAGAAAATAGTATTCCTGTTACTCCTGTCACCAGGGTTTGCTCTCGCGGGTGACGCCGAGGCGGGCAAAACTTTGTACGCTACCTGTGTCGCCTGTCACGGTGCCAATGCCGAGGGCAATGCAGATCTCCTGGCGCCTGGCCTGGCAGGCCAGTCAGAGTCCTACCTGATCCGCCAGCTCTGGGATTTCAAGAACGGTAAACGCGGCGCAGATTCAAACGACACGGCCGGGGCTCAGATGCGCCCGATGGCGTTGGTGCTTGCTGATGGTGAGGCGATTGCAAATGTCGCCGCTTACCTCGCCTCGCTGCCGGCCAATATGCCTGTCGCCACTGTCGATGGTGATGTCGAGAACGGCGAAAAGCATTTCACGAATAAGTGTGGCGCCTGCCATGGTGGAAAGGGATGGGGTAACGAAGCTCTTTACACACCGCGATTGACTGTCATCGGTGATAGCTATCTCGTGCGACAGGTCAAGAATTTCCAAAGAGGCGTGCGGGGCGCTCACGAGGATGCCAAGTTCGGCAAGCAAATGAAGATGATGTCGATCGTTGTTACAGATCAGGAACTCAACGACATCGCTGCATTCCTGAATGCGCAGTCCAGGGAGCAGTAACAAAGTCCTTGCCGGATTCCTTGTTACTGCTTTGAGCGTGGTGGCGTTTGCCGATGAGCACATCACCTTACGCGACTATTGCCCGCCCGGTTTCGAGCTGACAGACAGTAACGTCTGCGAACTCCATACTCTGTACGATGGCTACGACTCGCTGAATGACGCCGGCGTCGGCGGCCTGAAGACCGCGCTGCCCAGGGCGCGCGACGGATTCTCTCCGCAACAGATCGACCTCGGCCGCTACCTGTTTTTTGATCCCTTACTCTCCGGCGACAACAGCCTCTCCTGCGCCAGCTGCCATCATCCCGACCTCGGCTTTACCGACGGACTGCCGCGCGCAATCGGCATTGGCGGCGCGCAGGTAAAGCGCGCGGCGCCAAGCCTCTGGAATGTCGCGTTTCTTGCAAAGTTTTTCTGGGATGCCCGCGCGAGTTCGCTCGAGGAGCAAATGCAGGGCCCGCTGTATTCACCTGATGAAATGGGAACGAGCCCGGCTGATCTCATACGGAAACTTGGCGAGAACGCGGCCTACGTGCGCTTGTTTCAGCAGGCTTTTCCGGGCAGCGAGGGCCCGCCGAGCCTGGCCAATGTGTACACGGCAATTGCCGCGTTCCAGGCATCGTTGATCTCTCTTAACAGCCGTTACGACCGGTACGCACATGGCTATCATGACGCGCTCACAGACAATGAAATCGAAGGCATGAACATCTTTCGTTCGTTTGTCGCCCGGTGTGCGGAGTGCCACACGCCGCCGCTTTTTACGAACCAGCAAATTGCAGTCATCGGTGTACAGGAACCGGAAGGCTACCGCTTTGACGAGGGGGCCGAAACGGTAACGGGCAATCCGGGTCTGCGTGGCGGATTCAAGATCCCGAGTCTGCGCAATGTTGCGAAGACAGCGCCGTATATGCACTCGGGCACATTCAACGACCTGCGCGACGCCGCGCAGTTTTACACGCTCGGCCGCGGTCACGCACTCCCCGAGGAAGAGAAGGTGCGTGTTATCGTGCACTGGCACATCTGGGAGCCACGACTGACTGACGATGAACTCGATCGCCTGGTCGACTTTCTCGGCACGCTGACTGATGAGAGTTTTAAGCCACATTTACCGGAGCATGTTCCATCCGGGCTGGCCCCAATCGGAACCTTTCCTGACGCGATAAGCATGAATCAAGGACAGGGATAAATCATGGGTAAAAAATTCTTGATCTACATAGGAATTTTGTTCCTCATCGCGGGCGTTCTTGCGGCTATAAAGTTCGCGGGCGACAATCGCAGCACAGTTGTCGGGGACGCATCGCGCTACAACATCGAAACCAGCAGCGGTGGTGCGCTCACGCGTTCTGTGGGTGGTTCCGGGACCGGTGCAGTGCACAAAGTACGTGATGGTGAGTCGATTCAGGCCGCCGTCGCCGCGGCCCAAGCGGGCGACATTATCAGGATCTACCCGGGCACTTACGCCGAGACCGTCTACATTGACAAGGATGACATAGTCCTGAGCGGCGTGGTAATCGATGGCGAATGGCCTGTCATGGAAGGTGACAAAAAGCTCAACGACGCTGTTCTGTACTCTGGCAATGACATCACGGTCGAAAACCTCCAGATTCAGCATTACAAGGGCAACGCGATAATGGGTCAGGCTGGCAATAATTTCCTGATCCGTAACAACAGGATTATTGACACCGGTATATACGGAATTTTTCCGGAATTCGGCACGAACGGCCTGATAACGCACAACGTCCTGAGCGGCATTGAAGATGCTGCTATTTACGTCGGCATGTGCGACAACATCCATGTGACGAACAACGAAGTATTCGACAACGTGGCTGGTATTGAAATAGAAAATACGCGCCATTCGATCGTCGAGAATAACTATGCGCACGACAACACTGGTGGCATCCTCGTATTCATCACACCAGGGCTGCCGATCAAAACAACGTTCGACACGATCGTGCGCAATAACTTCATCGTGAACAACAACACGCCGAATTTTGGTATTCCCGGTTCAACGGTGGCCGGCATCCCGGCCGGTACCGGCATCCTTAACATGGCGGGCGACCAGACGACCATCGAAGGCAATATCATCACAGGCAACAAGGTCATTGGTATCCTGATCACCGACCATATGAACGCGCCCAATGTGACTCTGGATCCGGACGCAGACCCGAACTCTGATGAAATCGCGATTCTCGACAACATGATGTGGAACAACGGCTACGATACGATCCCGGAGATCAAGGCACTCAAAGCACTTGAACTCGTCGGGGGTGACGTACAGATTCTCAACATCGGCACGAGCACGGACAGCTGCATCCTCGACCACGACAAGTACACGACTGTCGGCCTCAAGGATTTTGGAACCTGTGGCTTTGCGACAACCGCAAACGTGACGACCTACTTGCTGGAGGAACCTGCGGAACGCCGCGAAATAGCCGCCGAAGAGATGGGCAAGCGGGCCTATTATGGTATTTGCGCCGGCTGCCACTCTTACAACATAAAGATGATCGGGCCACCGGCAAAGATCATCCAGGCGCTGTATATGGACAACCCGCAAGGCATCGTCGACTACATCACTAAGCCGACGAAAAAACGCGATGACTACCCGGAAATGCCGCCACAGAATTATCTCTCGGAAGAAGTTCGCATGGCGGCTGCCGAGTACATGCTACAGGTCAAGAAATAGGCTACGAAAATCTCCGCTGTGGTTGAACGCAGTGCTTTATTCAAGCAGCTCGCCGAGCGACGTATCACCACGGTGAGCCGCGATGGCGATCAATAGTTCCGCCGTCGCAATCGCATCGACGAGACAATCATGAGCGTTATACCTTGGCAGATTGTATGCTTCGCGCAAATCAGACAGCCGCAACGCTTTCTTGATTTCGATATGGTGTTTGCGCTGCATTCGGCGATGCTCGAGTGCAAGCGTGTCAACAACAGGTACGGGCAGCCGCGCGCCATAGCAATTCATGCACATGCGGTCGAGCAAGGCTTTGTCGAGCCCGGCGTGATGCACCAGCAGTATGCGCCCCGTCAGTACCTCGACGATCATGCCAAGAGCGGCACCCCAACCCAGTCCGCCGCCGACCACCGTGTCCGTCAGCCCATGCACCGACGCGCTGTCGCCGACTTCGCCGCTGGGCCTGACGATATAGCTCTCGGCCGTACTGAGGTCGATCCTCCCGCGCCGGATGACGACCCAGCCAACGCTAAGCATGTCCGCGTTTGAGGCGTCGAGACCTGTCGTCTCGATATCGAGGCTGACGAATTCGACATCCTTGAATGCGGCTGAAGACGCGGGCAACTCTGCGTCGAGAAAAGCATCGAGGGGGGCAGAAAAATTCTTGCGGCTCATCAACCACCGCCTGGCTTTCAACCAGGAATATTTCATGCCAGGTGAAATCGATTCAACAGTGCCGACTGACTGACGCGCACCTGTGAAAATGCTGACTTGAGATTCTGGCGCACCAGCGGTGAAAGTTCACTCGGATAAAGATGGTTGTCAGGCTTTTTGCCCGCCTGCAGCTGCCGGCTCTGATGTTCAATGCGAAGTTTTTCGATGAAGTCCAGGGCGTCAATCAAATTCGCGGCGTCTGTCTTCGTGATTTCTTTCGCCTTGGCAGCCGCCCGCAGACGATTGCGCGTACTGATACGCAACTCACCGGCTGCAAGCGATCGGATGCGTGCAATTTCAACGATGGGCATGATGCCATGGAGCTTCAGGTCGAGCGTATTCTTATGCTCACCGGACTTCTCGAGGACAAATTGGCGAAAGAAACCCAGCGGTGGCTGGTAATTCATAGCATTTTTGGCCATCAGCGCCAGAAATATCTCGTTCTTGCGCGCCGTGCCACGCACGCTCTTCTTCAGCTTTTCGACCAGTTCCGCTTTTCCTGCAACGCAGCGCAGGTCGAAGAATATGTTCGCGTGCATCAGCGCCTTCTCCTGGGGCACCGTAATCCAGCGATTGAATTGCTCCTTCCACCGATCGAGCGGCACGCGCCACTTGGGGTTCGAAGCCATAACCTCGCCCGGGCAATACACGTAGCCGCAAGCATCGAGACCATCGTTAACGACTTTCGCGAGCGCCGCGAAGTACGCGTCGTCTGCTTCCGTTGCCTCGTTCGACAGCACGATCGCATTGTCCTGGTCGCTTTTGGCCGACTGCTCGAAGCGACCCTGGGATCCGAGCGCAACCCACGCGTAATCGCACGGTGGTGGTCCGTATTGCGATTCGCCAATACGCAACAGCTGGCGAGTGACCGTATCGGTGATCATCGTAATCAGCTTGCCAAGCTGCTCGCCATTCGCATCGGATTCGATCTGTCCGATGATCAGTGCTGGCACACGACGGCAGGCCGCGACCACACCTTCGGCGGTGGTTTGCTTGCCGATATCGCTGACAAGATACAGCGGATGCTCCGTTTCCAGCCGCATGAAATCGCTACGCGAGATCATACCGACCGGCTGCCCGCCGTCGATGATCGGCAAATGATGAATATTGCTC
>Ga0316201_10000568_pt1 | contig 21518 bp, 15 predicted proteins | sample CS6wburrow_MG_FD_204516 | JGI IMG/M metagenome (GOLD analysis project Ga0316201, IMG submission 204516) | Coastal sediment microbial communities from Delaware Bay, Delaware, United States - CS-6 worm burrow | ecosystem: Environmental > Aquatic > Marine > Coastal > Sediment | place: USA... | reverse complement strand
GACGATTGTTGTCGCCCGCCGGAAGTGCCACCAGCGGCGTCCCGGCCGATGTTATTTGCGTCTCGCCTTCCCGGTAGGGAAAGCTCACGACGCCGTCGGTGTTGGCAATGTACAGGCGGTTGCCGATGAGGGTCATTCCAAACGGCGATGTCAGGCCGGACAGGAAAACGGCCTTTAGTTCTGCAATACCGTCGCCGTTCTCATCGCGCAGTAGCGAAATCCTGTCAGCACTTGCTACGCCTGCGCCCGCACGCGCCATCACTATTTTTTCGACGCGGCCGATAATGCCTTTCGGTTTTTTTGGCTGGGCATTTGTCTCTGCGACCAGCACATCTCCGTTTGGCAGCGCGTACAGCCATCGAGGATGGTCAAGCCCGGTTGCGAATGCATTTACGGCAAGACCTTCCGCCGCGACAGGCTTTGCGCCCTCCTTCCAGCGCTCAATCCGCGCGATATTCACGAGCGGTATCAATGCGCTTCGCGGCTCGGGTAACTCAGGCTCCGGACCGGTGCCGGCCGAGACCGGCAGATTCGCATTGCTGCCGCAGCCGGCGGCCGCAAACGACAACACAAAGAGCACATTTCTGAAAAGGCGCATGCGATTTGTCCTCATGGAGCGGGTGAAGGGAATCGAACCCTCATTCTCAGCTTGGGAAGCTGATGTCCTACCGTTGAACGACACCCGCTGTTCAGGGAGCTGGATCTCGAGCCTAACAGGCCGAGCATAATAGTACAGCAGCCCCGATTCCAGGCGATTTTCCATGGTTCGGGGGAACATATCCGAAGCAATTGTCAGCCAATCAGATGCCGTACCACAATGGCAGCGCAATCGAAAAACCCAGCCAAAGGATCACGATCAGCGGTATGCCGGCTTTAAGGAAATCCGCGAAGCGGTAGCCGCCCGTGCTGAGAATCAGCAGGTTCGTCTGGTAGCCGAAAGGCGTGGCGAAACTCATGTTTGCACCGAACAGAACGGCGAGGACGAACGGCAGTGGATCGATGCCCAGCTGCTGCGCTGCTGCGATCGCTATCGGGGTGCCAATGACAGCGGCGGCATTGTTGGAAACTATATTCGTCAACACGGCCATGATCAGTATGAAAGCGCTGAGAATCACGGGCGTCGGAAAATCGCCCGCCGCGCTGACAAATATTACGGCGAGGTATTCAGCCATGCCGGTTGCGACGAGCGCCTTGCCCATCGCCAGGCTGGCGACGATCAGCATGATGACAGGAATCGGCAGGGATCGCCCGACGTCACGCCAGGAGAGACAACCGAGAGCAATCATCATGCCGACGCCGATCAATGCGGAGACGGAAATCGGCAGCAGGCCCAAAGCTGCGGCTCCGACGACCAGTACCATGACAAGAAGCGCTCGCTTGGCGCGGTGTGCCCTGGGTAGATCGGTGGTACCGTCGACGATCATCATCCTGCCGTTGCTTTTCACAGCCTCGAGAGCAGCGCTGGTTCCCTGCACCAGCACGACGTCGCCCGCACGCAGGCGGATGGACTCGGGCTCCGCCGCTTCCCGTTCACCCGGGACGCGCGCCCGATGAACGGCCAACGGGATCAGATCGAATGAAGAACCGAGAGATACGTCCGCGAGCGTTCGATGATGTAAAGGTGAATCTCCGGTGATGACGATCTCCGCCAGCTGCTGGTTGCTTTCGCGGCGCGCCTTCTCCGACTCGACGTCTGCCGGCACGTCCACCGCATCGTAGAGCCTGGCCCCGGTCAAAGTCTCGAATCGCTTGAGATTTTCAGCTGTATCGGTCACCCGCAGCCGGTCACCGGCCTGCAGCATTACGGAAGGCAGCTTCGCCAGGACGAGCGATTCGCCACGTCGAATTTGCGCGACACGCATGTCATGCTGCGTCTTGTCGAGCACCTCTTTGAGGGTTTTTCCGGCAGCAAACCCACCCTCTCGAACCGTAAGCTGCGCGTCGAACAATCGCCGGTGCGTGTCGGTCATCGGCATCGCCCGGTCTTTTAACAAACGCGGCACGACAAGCCATACAAAGACGAGTCCGATGCTGCCTACAAGTAACGCGGGAGGCGTAATATCGAACATTGCGATTTCAGCTACGCCGAGATCCCGGGCAATACCGACGACCAGCAGGTTGGTCGACGTTCCTATCGTGGTGGACATTCCGCCCATGATTGTCGCCAGTCCCATCGGCAGCATGAATCCCGATGCGGGTAGCTTCGTGCGCAATGCGATTCCAACTAGAATCGGAATCATCAGGACGACAATTGGCGTGTCGTTAACGAATGCACTCATTACAAATACGGCGACGAGCATGATCAGTAGCGCCGCTTTCGGCCGCCTCAACCATTGATTGCCGGCGAAACTCGCCACAGGCTGCAATGCCCCGGTCGTCTCGAGCGCCTTCCCGATTACGATCAACAAACCGATGGTAATCAGCGCTTCGTTGCCGAAACCGCGCAGAAACTGCGCCGGACTGACCGGCACGCCGTCGACTTCGTAGGGGAACAGGTGGAACCCTGCCGTCAACACGATGATCACGGCGAGGCTTGATGATTGAAGCGGCAGCTTGTCGCGCGTGAACAGGACCAGAGCCACAACGATCAGAAGCACGACCGCGACCCCGTGCACATCCGGCGTAATCGTCTGCATCCCCGTCTCCACGGAAAGTGCTCCACGCGGGCATCTGTTTTCGCGGCATTCAATCGACCGCTTTCCGGCTCGCGCCAATCCCGCCCGCTATCGTCCTAATAGTCTACCTATGATACCGCGCCAACCGCAGTATTTTCCGCTGTCGTTGCGAAGACGCGTTCGCGCTGTGGCCTGTCGAGGAAACTGACGCCGTACGGTCGAACGACACCTGTTGTCTACTGTGCGTCAGATCAGTCTACAGATTGACAGAATCATGCTAGTGTTTCTGGCATAAACCACGTCAAAGGGAGCACCTGTTGATCGTCGTCTGGATCGCGTTCCTGGTATTGATACTCGCGCTCGTAATGCTCGATCTCGGCGTGTTTCACCGGAAAGCACACGTGATCAGCATTCCGGAAGCGCTGGCGTGGACCGGCGTCTGGATCGTAGTTTCGTTGGCGTTCAACGTTTTCGTCTTTTATCTTTACGATCAGAACTGGATGGGGTGGACCGACGTCGCGTCGCATGACCTGTCGGGCAAGCAGGCAGCCATCCAGTTTTTTACGGGCTATCTTCTCGAGAAATCATTATCCGTCGACAACATTTTTGTTATCGCCATGATCTTCTCCTATTTTGGCGTGCCCCTGGCTGAGCAGCATCGCGTCTTGTACTGGGGCATTCTCGGGGCCGTTGTTCTGCGCGCAATAATGATCGGGCTGGGCGTGACCCTGATCAATCAGTTTGACTGGATCGTGTACGTATTTGGCGGGCTATTGCTGGTATCAGCTGCGAAGATGCTGTTCATTAGACACGACAATATTCACCTGGACCGCAATCCCTTCGTCCGCCTGGTTCGCCGTTATTATCCGATTACGAGTGAGTTTCACGGCAGCCGATTTTTCGTCAAAGAGAACGGCGTCCGCGCCGCAACGCCTTTGTTTCTCGCGCTGGTGCTGGTGGAGACGAGTGATGTCATGTTCGCCATCGATTCAATCCCCGCGATCTTTGCCGTAACTCGCGACCCGTTCCTGGTTTTCACATCCAATGTTTTCGCTATTCTGGGTCTGCGTGCGTTGTACTTCGCCGTTGCCGGCATGATGCACAAATTCCGTTTCCTGAAATTGAGCCTCGTGTTCATCCTGGCCTATGTCGGCGTGAAAATGATTCTGTCGCATCACTACCCGGTTCCCAACCTCGTATCGCTGTCCATTATCGGCACAGCGTTGAGCATCGGCATGCTCGCTTCGATATTGTCTACACCAAGAGACGAAACCAGCCTGGTATCGCCACTCGTCGATGATCTTGAATCTCTGGCAGCCCTGACGTATCGCGAGGCACGTCGTGTCGCGATCCTGACAGTGGGTATGACCATCGTGCTGTTGGGTCTGATCATGCTTGTAACACCCGGTCCCGGGCTGCTCGTGATCATCATGGGGCTGGCCCTGCTTGGCGTCGAATTCGCCTGGGCGCGCGCGTGGCTAAAGCGCGTGCGCGACATGGCAGGCGACGTCGGGGACCGAGTCATGAATGTGTTCGATCACGACGACAAGAAGCCACCCAATTAGCGCCGTCCGGCTGAACAAGTACGCAGACTTTTACCGGGGCGTCAGCTTTAACAAACGACCGCCTTTCTTGTCTTCGAGCAGCCAGATCGCACCATCGGGACCTTGCGCGACAGCCCGAACGCGCTTGCCCATATCGAACCGTTCCGCTTCCCGCGCGTTCTCGCCATCGAATTCGATGCGGATCAACGCCTCGGATGACAAACCCGCAATAAAACCGTCACCCTGCCACTCAGGGAACGTTTTTCCTGAGTAAATCATGAAACCGCCCGGCGAAATTACGGGCGTCCACCAGACTTTCGGCGCCTCGAACTCCGGACGCGTATCGTGATCCGGGATGTCTCTGCCGTCGTAGTGCCGGCCGTTGGAGACAATAGGGTAGCCGTAGTTCTTGCCCCGCAGGACACGGTTGAGTTCGTCACCACCCCGCGGGCCCATTTCGATGTTCCATAGCTGCCCATCGGCGTCAAAAGCGATGCCGAGCGGGTTGCGGTGACCGAGCGACCAGATCTGTGCCGTCACGCCGCCACGCTCAGCAAAGGGATTGTCGGCCGGCACCGAGCCATCGTCGTTAAGGCGAATGATCTTGCCGAGGTTGCCGTCCATGTCCTGTGCCGGATCGAATTTTTGCCGTTCTCCGGAAGAAATGAACAGGTAGCCGTTGTCGGAAAACAGCAGGCGATGGCCATAGTGGCCGCGACCGCTGACCTTGGGGTCCTGGCGCCAGATGACCTCGACGTCGCTGAGCGCCTCGCTGCCGGGGACCAAAGTGAGCGTGGCGCTGGCAACGGCCGCACCACGAGTACCATTATCGCCGGCTTCGGCGTAGCTCAGGTAAATTCGGCCGTTATTGGCGAAGTCGGGGTGCAAGGCAACGTCGCCGAGACCGCCCTGCCCGCCGTAGTCGACGTCCGGCACGCCGCTTACGGCCGTTGACGACCCATCGTCCGCTGACACCACGAGCAGGCTGCCCTGCTTCTCCGTAACGAGCAATCGATCGTCCGGCAGAAACGCCATGGCCCAGGGCTCATTAAAGCTTGCGACCTGTTCCATTGCGAACGGATAGTCGCTTAGCTCACTCGCACACGCGCCGGTGAAAAACAAAAGCACTGGTATCAACAAGCGATTCATCGGGCTCTCCTTAAGGTCGAATGCGAAATATTATCGCGTTTTGAGCTGTTAGACTTTGCTTTATGACCACCCTGATCAAAGTTGGTAAGTGGCTCGCCACGGTTCTGGCAGTGCTGCTGTTGACGCTCTATTTTACTCGAGCCTTTGACGCCCGAAACATGCCTGAACTCAGCCCGGAGCACCGCATCGTATTCGAGCACGAATTCGACGCATCCCGGGAGACAGGCACCGACTGGCTTGCCTACCTTGCCATCGAGGATGAGCTGCAGATAGAACTGGATCGGAGCATCGACAAGGATGCGCGCGCGGACAGCCAGGTCGATCGTTACTCGGCGGACAGCCTGACCTTCCCGGGCAACCACAGCGGGAACTGGAATCGGTCCTACGAAGTGTCGGTGCCGTCGCCACGTGGCGTTGCCGTATTGCTGCACGGTCTGACCGACTCGCCTTACTCGATGCTGGCAACCGCTCAGGCATTGGCGGGTGCGGGCTACAATGTCGTCGTTCCGCGCATGCCAGGACACGGTTTTGCAGTGAGCGGGCTCTTGCAGGCCCGCCACGAAGATTGGACGGCGGCGGTTCGTATCGCTGTTCGATACGCGTCGCAACAGGCGGCAAGCGAACAGTCCCTGCTGGTCGCCGGCTATTCAAACGGTGGCCTGCTCGCCGTTGACTATGCGCTGCGCTGCGATGACGCTGCCGACCTGCCCTGCCCGGACGGACTGGTACTCCTGTCTCCCGGCCTGGCCATTTCCCCGTTTGCAGTCGTCATGAACTGGCACGCCCTCATTTCCTGGATACCGTACTTTGAGAAATTCAGATGGGCAGAAATCCTGCCCGAAGTCGATCCCTTCAAATTTACGTCATTCCCGAAACGACCTGCATGGGAAGTTCACAAAATATCGAAACGCATGCACAAAGCGCTGTCGCAGCCCGACCAGGCCGCCAATTTGCCGCCGATACTGACGTTCCAGTCTGTTGTTGATAACACTGTCAGCGCGCCGGCGATCACCAGCTTGTTGTACGATCACCTGCCGACGAATGGCAGTGAGTTGGTGTTATACGACATCAATCGCGAGAGCACGCTGCTGCAACTTGTCAAGAACGCGGCAGACGAACCGGTTAGTCGCTACCAATCCGCCGCGCCGTTAAACTATGACGTGACCATTCTGAAGAACCGCAGTCCGTCCAGCGTTGCCGTCGATTCGTGGTTCCTGGCCGCGGGCGAAATCGAGCCCGTAGTGGAAGAAACGACATACAGCTGGCCCGACGATATCTATTCCTTATCGCATATTGCGCTGCCATTTCGTATCGACGACCCGGTTTATGGCGATGGGTCTGTGCGCAGCGCCGAGGATCGCGGCATCGCGTTTGGCGCGCTGGCGCCACGCGGCGAACGGGGGGTATTGCTGCTCACGCCCAACTATTTCCTGCGAATGCGCTACAACCCTTTCATGGGATACCAGGAGCACCGTCTGAACCGGTGGCTTGACGAGATTTGACGTGCTGAGCCTCAGCAACATCAGCCTTCGCCGCGGGCGCAAGGTGCTGGTAGAGAACGTCAGCTTCCAGGTACACGCCGGGCAGCGCATGGGCCTGATCGGGGCGAATGGCAGCGGCAAGTCATCACTTTTCGCGATGCTGTTAGGCGAACTGGAACCCGATGATGGTGACCTCGGACTGCAGGCGACAGACGAAATCGCCCATGTCGCCCAGGAAAGTCCGCACGGCAGCGGCTCCGCCATCGACTACGTCATGGACGGCGACACAGAACTGCGTGAAGTCCAGGCCGCCATAGCGGCCAGCGAAGCACATGAACACGGCGCTGCGCAGCACGGCCTGTACGAACGCATGGAAACGATCGACGGGTTCACTGCCGAAGCTCGGGCCGCGAGACTGCTGCATGGACTGGGATTTGCCGATAATGAAATTCGCAACCCGGTCGATGCGTTTTCGGGCGGCTGGCGCATGCGCCTCAACCTTGCCCGGGCCCTGATGTGTCGATCCGACATCCTTCTGCTCGACGAACCCACCAATCATCTCGATCTGCCGGCGATCCTCTGGCTCGAACGCTGGCTGAAGAGCTATGCAGGCATTCTGCTGGTCGTTTCGCATGACCGTGATTTTCTAGATGAGATTTGCACGCGTATTGCGCATATTGAACACCAGGCCATTCACTTGTTTACCGGCAACTACAGTCAGTTCGAAGCACAGCGTGCCGAACAGCTGTCACAACAACAGGCCATGCACGCGCGCCAGCAGAAAGACATAAAACACATTCAAAGCTACGTGGATCGTTTTCGATACAAAGCGTCGAAAGCCCGGCAGGCGCAAAGTCGCCTGAAGATGCTCGAGCGCATGCAGATCATCGCGCCGGCACACGTCGATTCGCCGTTTCGGTTTCATTTCTTTGAACCGAGGAAACAACCGCAGCATCTTCTCGGCCTGACGGACGCCGTGCTGGGCTACGCAGACAGTGATAAGGGCACGATACTCAGCAACGTCAACCTGCATTTATCGGCCGGCGATCGTGTCGGACTGCTGGGCGTCAACGGCGCCGGCAAATCCACGCTCGTCAAGGCACTGGCTACCGGCAGTACGCTACTCGACGGCGAACGAGTACTGAGCAAAGACACGAAGATCGGCTACTTCGCGCAGCACCAGCTGGAAATGCTCAAACCCGAACAGAGCCCGATCGATCATCTGCGTGTCTACGCACCGGCGGATCGTGAGCAGGACCACCGCAATTACCTGGGCCGCTTCGGCTTCGGCGGCGAGCGCATTTTCGAACCTGTTGCACCGTTTTCCGGCGGCGAAAAAGCAAGGCTGGTACTGGCACTGATGATTCGCCAAAAACCGAACCTGTTGCTGCTCGACGAACCGACCAATCACCTGGACCTGGAGATGCGCCAGGCGCTGAGCGTGGCGCTAATCGAATACACCGGCGCGCTGGTCGTCATCTCGCATGATCGCCACCTGCTCCGAAGTGTTTGCGACGAGCTGTTGATTGTTCACGACGGCATCGTCGATCGTTTCAAGCGCAGCCTCGATGAGTACCCGGCCTGGCTGAAAGAGCGGGAGCTCGAGCAAAGCAAAGCCGAAAATGCGAATACAGAAGAGCAACCGAAGTCACTCAGCAAAAAACAGCAACGCCAGGAGCAGGCCCAGCGTCGCCAGCGTCTCAAGCCGATGTATGACAAGGTGCGCAAAATCGAGAAGCAGCTTACTTTGAGTCGCGCGGTACTTGAAGAGCTCGACGAACGTCTTGCCGACGCGACAATTTATTCAGACCAGGACCGCGTAGCGGAACTCACACAGCTGGTCCAGGCTCAGGCCGACAAAAAGGCCGAGATCCAGACGCTGGAATGGAGCTGGCTCGAAGCGAGCGAGGAGCTGGAAAAGGCTAACTAGGCCTTGAGCTTCCTGCGCGGGTTAAGCGCCGGCCTTATTCCGCTTCGCAGTCGATGTTGCTCAGCAGGTAGCGCGATCCGTCGGACTTCTTGACCAGGACGCAGTCGTCGCCGTTCCTTACCAGCTGGAACTGGATTGGTTTCTCCAGAATCCGCCCCTGCGGCACGGGGTTGTCCATCGTCCCCGCTGGCCAGCGCTCGATCGTCAGCAAACTGCTGTCGGTCAACGCGGTGTCCGCCAGCATGACCTCGGAACCGAGCGCTTCGTTAACCACCCCTTGTAACGCCGCCCGGCTATCAGCATCCGCATTCACGATGCGTGCTGGGCGATCAAGATCGGCATCAACAGTCTGGCAGCCGCTCAGCATGAGCCAGAGCGCGGTAACGGAGATGGATCTGAGAATCTTCATGTCAGGGCCGCCTCATGATGCGGTTGGAATCGAAGAGCGACCGGTGTACGACGCCGTCGTTGCCCTGCAGAGCCAGTGCCGGCTTAGCCAATTGTCCTGGCGCGACGGCGGCCGGCGCGATACAGCCCTGACCGTCGCGGAACGCCAGCGCCACCTCGAGGCGGTTCTCGGCGGGGTTACCCAGTTGTTGCGAGAAATCATCGCCAACAGCACAGCCAAGAACCTGAGCCTCGTCGTCGTCAACGGCCGCAGGCGAGAAGCCGTCGGTGTAATCGCCGTAGTCTGCGTCGTTGACGCCCCGGAACTGGATCGTGAAATACGTCGTGCCGCAGTTTTCCTGCGCGTAGAAGCCGTAGGGCTTACCGCAGGTCGTCGAACCGATCTGTATGACCTCGACGCCGACGCCACGCAGACCGTTCATGACCGCCTCGCTCGCGGAACACGTGCCACCGCCCGTCAGGACGAATACCCGCGAGAGGTTCAGGGTCGGCAAGTCCTGGCCGGCAGCAACCGAGAAACCGAGCGTTTCGTCATGGAACGGCACTGGCTCAATCGACTGCCCGGTAATCGGGTTCGTCGCCGGGTACTTGTCGTTGAATTGAACGACCTCGAAGGTCCGGCCGGCCGTCAACGCCGGGCCCGCGATCATGTAGGCGAGCTGGCTCGCGATATCCAGAAAGCCGCCGCCGTTGTAGCGGATGTCGAGCACGAGGTCGTCAACGCCCTGCAACGCGTTTATCGCGTCGATGAGCTCCGCTTCAGCCGGCGCACGATGGAAGTTGAACGTCATGTAGCCAACGTCGCCGGTCGGCGTGTTGATGACCTGCGGGTTCTGCACCATGGCGTTCGTGATTTGTTGCGACACCAGAGTGATGATGCGCACGGTGCCGTCGGGATCGCGAATCGTGAAGTCGTGCGAATCGTTCAGAGCCGATGGAAACAGGCCCGCGTTCAATACGCCGGGATCACCGTCGCTGACTGCGGCACCGTCGATCTCGAGGACCCGGGCGCCGCGCAACAGGCCGTTGGCCGTGGCCGGCGAATTGGGTTCGGTATAAGCGACGAGAATTTCTCTATTCGGCGGTGAGGCCTCGAGTATGGCCCAGGCAGCGCCGTAGCCTGCCGAGACGCCGCCCTGCGCGAGCTGGCAATACGCCAGCGATTCGGAGGTGAAATGGAATTTGTCCTTGGGCGCGCCGGTAGGCGACAGCGCCGTCGTTCTCAAACGAGCAAAGTAATCGAGCGAGTCGTTGTCGAGGCCGGGATCGCGGTCAACAATCTCGTCATACCAGAGGTAGGTGCGGTTGCTCCAGGAACGCAGGAAGTTATTCTCGTCAAGCACCGTGCCCTGCACGTCCTGTACGACCGGGCAGGTGTCCACGTAGATGTTGCGGCTGTTGCCCGGTGTCGCGCATCGAAGCGCATACGTCGATTCATCGAGGAAAACGCCCGGCTGCCAGTCCGTAGGCGGTGGCGCTGGTGGTGCTACTACTATCCCGCTACCACTGCCACCACAGGCCGCAAGCAGCGCAAGTGGGAGGAAGAATGACAGAAACAGGTAGGCGGTCTTTTTCATGAGTGATTCTCGTTGCCCGGATGGCCTGACGCCGCTGGCAGTTTAGCTGAAATGCTTCGCTATAAACACCGCCGCCATTTACCATCCGAACGCGAGATCATGCTTTTGTTCCTGAGGAATTGAGAACCGATGAAAATCTGGGTAGACGCGGACGCCTGTCCCGTCGTCATCAAGGAAATCCTGTACCGGGCGGCCGAACGGACCGGCGTGCAATTGACTCTGGTGGCGAACCAGTCGCTGAATACGCCCAACTCCAGCCACATTAATACGCTACAGGTGCCGAGAGGATTCGATGTCGCTGACGATGAGATTGTAAAACGGCTCAATGCGGGCGACCTCGTCATCACAGGCGACATTCCCTTAGCCGCCGAGGTCATCGAGAAAGGTGGTCATGCCCTCAGCCCTCGCGGAGACTTACATACCACCGAGAACATCCGCGCGCGCCTCAATATGCGGGACTTCCTCGACACCATGCGTGCCAGCGGCGTCGACACGGGCGGACCGCCGACCATGAGCCAGCGAGACCGCCAGGAATTTGCCAACAACCTCGACCGCTTCCTGACGAAACACGCTAAAACCTGAGCGAATACTCCAGCCCAAACTGTCGCGGCTTGCTCGGCCAGGCAATATCAGCCGGCAGACCGATAAAGCGCGCCGCAAAAAACCATTCGATGTATTCCTCATCAAACAGGTTCTCGACATACAGCCGAGTCGACCAGCGTTCGTTCTCGAGAGCGAAGCTCAAGTTTGTAAGGTCGTACGCCGGCTGCGTGTCAACATTGTCGAGCGTCCAGTAGGTCTTGTCGCGGTGTTCGTAGTCGAGCCGACTGACAAGATCGAGTGAAGCGGTCAGCGCGTGCGTGTGCTGCAGGGCCAGGTTCAGGCTCCAGACCGGGGCACCCGGCACCTTTCGGCCGACAATTGCGCTAGCCGGAACCAATACGCCTGGAATGGCTTCGTATTCCTTGATCTCGCTGTCGGTAAAGCCGAGGCCGAAGTTGACTTGCAGTGCATCCGTGGGCAGTGCAGTAATCTCGACTTCACCGCCCGTTATCTCGCTTTTCCTGACGTTGATGTTCGCTTGCGTGCCGGTCTGGTCGAAGAGAAAGTATTGCTGGTCGTCATAGTCAATAAAGAACAATGAAAGGCCACCGCGGAAGCGACCGCGCGGTGACGTACCCTTGAGGCCTGTCTCGTAACTGATCAGCGATTCCGCGCCGAAGCCCGGCAGGAAATTACTGCCCGGCGCAAGATTATTGAAGCCGCCGGCACGGAAACCCTTGCCAACAGTCACGTAACCGAGGAGGCCTTCGCGGAAGCTGTAGGCCAGGCTGGCTTTGGGTTGCAGTTCGCTGAACGTCTCGCTGCGGCCCTGCGTCGTATCTTTGGGTGTTTCCTCGTCGTAACGAAACGCGAGTGTCAGCTCGAGGTCTTCAGTGAGGTCGTAACTGAGGTTGCCGAACGCGGCGAAGTCTTCGAGTTCGAGATCCTGTGCGGCGGGCGGAACGGGCGTACCCAGAAACGAGGTGGCCAGCGATCGGAAGCGATCCTGTGTGAAGTACTGCACGCCAGCCACCCAGCGCAAGGCCTTGTCCGACCCGGAGACCAGGCGCAGTTCCTGCGCGATGGTCTCGGACTTGTCGATCACAATGATATCGATCGCTTCGACCAAGGTTTGGTCGAGGTCCTGGTCGTTACCGGAATCCACGTCAGTGTACGAAGTAACCGAAGTCAGCGTGCCCCATCCCAGGTCATAGTCGATCTTGGCCGAGGTTTCCCACGACTTTACAAACGACTTGCCGATGCGGTTGGACTGAATTTCGTAAGTTGGATTTCCGAACAATATCGGTGCCGCTGGCGGCGGCAATGGAAGAAACCCCTCGCTGCCGGGCATGAAGTAGCCGGAGCCGCCGTCCTGGTCGAGATACTGTCCTCGCAGGTCGACGCTGAGTTTCTCGCTCGGCTTGAACAACAAGCGCCCGCGGAACGCCGCGGATTGCTTGTAATCAACATACTGATTGTCAAGGTAGGCATTCTTGAGCTGACCTTCACGATCCTGGATTCGGAAAGACGCGCGGTACAGCACACCTTCATCGCCAATTGGACCCGATGCACTGCCGGCCAACGTGAAGTCCTGCCCCTGTGCAGCGGACACGCGGAAACCATACTCTGGTTCTATAGTCGGCTGCCGGGTTGAAATCAGGATCGCGCCACCAATCGCATTGCGCCCGTATAGCGCGCCCTGTGGGCCGCGCAACACGTCCACGCTTTCGATGTCGAACAGTTCCTGGGTCGTGAGCAGGTTGTTGGTCGCACTGACACCGTCAACGCGAAACGAAACTGGCGGCTGACCCGTGCCCCGGTTTTGACGCACCCCGCGAATGACCAGCGTGCTCACGCCGACTTCCTGGTCGTCGGAAAAGCGCAGGTTCGGTGTCAGCGATGCAACGCGGTTAATACGCTCAATGCGAAACCGCTCGATGTCCCCGAGCGTAAAAGGGGTAATCGAGTCCGGTACCTCCGAAAGCTTTTCCGCACGATAACGCGACGAAACGACGATTTCCTCGATCGTCGTATTGTCCTGCGGCTCTGCGTGGACTGGCTCGGCAGGCGCCAGCATTGCACACACGGCCAGGGCCAGGGCTGCACTCGGCGTGCAGGCCGAATAGTTCGACAAAGTCTCGTCCTTTGATTTATTGCTTCTGGGCAAATGACGCAATCTGGCCGGAAACGACCAGCTGAGTCGCGATTATGCCAACTTAACCCTCGGAGGCAAACGTCCTTATGCGCCTGCGCAGTAATTCTACGTATCGCGTGCCGGTTCCGAGGGGATTAACGTGTTTCGAATGGACACAAAGACCAGCCAGAAACATACCTGGGCCGAGCCCTACAAGATCAAGATGGTCGAGCTGCTGAAGATGACCACGCGCGAAGATCGCCTGGCGGCGATTCGCGAGGCGGGCTACAACACCTTCCTGACGCGTAGTCGTGACGTCTACATCGACCTCCTGACGGATTCCGGCACCTCCGCGATGAGTGACCGGCAGTGGGCCGGAATGATGCTTGGCGACGAGGCTTACTCCGGCAGCGAGAATTTCTACCACCTCGAATCCGTCGTGCGCGAGTTCTATGGCTACAAGTACCTCGTGCCCACGCACCAGGGTCGCGGCGCCGAAAACCTGATGTCGCAGATTCTCATCAAGGAAGGCGACTATGTGCCCGGCAATATGTACTTCACGACGACGCGCCTGCACCAGGAACTGGCGGGCGGTATATTCGTCGATGTCATAGTCGACGCGGCGCACGACCCACAAGATACGTTTCCATTCAAAGGCAACGTGGACCTCGGCAAACTGGCCGCGCTGGTTGACGAAGTCGGCGCCGATCGTGTGCCCTATATAAGCCTCGAGGGCAATGTAAATATGGCCGGTGGGCAACCGTTCTCGATGGCCAATTTGCGAGCGCTGCGTCTTTACTGCGACAAGCACGACATCCCGATCATGCTCGATGCCACCCGCACTATCGAAAATGCCTGGTTCATTCGCGAACGCGAAGCCGGCTACGCGGAGAAGCGGGTCCGGGACATACTGCGCGAAATCTGCGACATGACCGACGGCTGCACGATGTCGGCCAAGAAAGACGCGCTCGTTAATATCGGCGGATTCTTCGCCTGCAATGATGATGAAGTATTTAAAAAAGCGCAGAACCTCGTAGTCGTTTACGAAGGCTTGCATACCTACGGCGGCATGGCGGGTCGAGATATGGAAGCCATGGCGCAGGGTATCCGCGAAGCTGTTACCGAAGAGCACATGGCGGCCCGAATCGGGCAGGTCTATTACCTGGGGCGAAAACTCGAAGCCGCGGGCGTTCCGATCGTCGAGCCGATTGGCTCGCACGCCATATTTATCGACGCGCGGCGCTTTTTGCCGCACATCGACCAGGACGAGTACCCGGCACAGGCCCTGGCCGCCGAGCTATTCATTGAATCGGGAATTCGCTCGATGGAGCGTGGCAACGTCTCCGCGGGACGCGACCCTGTGACGGGGAAAAACCGCCGGCCGAAACTGGAGCTCGTGCGGCTAACCATTCCGCGGCGTGTTTATACGCAGGCACACATGGATGTGGTCGCGGAGTCTGTCATCGATCTTTACCAGCGGCGTGACAAGATTCGTGGCCTGAAGATGGTTTATGAGCCCGAATACCTGCGTTTCTTCCAGGCTCGGTTCGAGCCTGTTTCCTGACATCGCGGACCCGGCCCGTTCCTGCCGGCGCGCGACGTTCAGTCGAGGTCCGGCAGGCCGTGCAGTACGAGCAGGTAGTAGCTGACCATGCCAATGATCTTGTCATTCTCAACGACAGGCGCATGGCTGATACCGAAGTTCTCAAACAAGCGGGCGCAGTAACGAATCTCCATGTCCGGCCGCACCGCAAGAACCGGCTTCGCCATGATCTCGTAGACATTCACGCGTTCCGGCGCGCGGTTCTTTGCGATGACCTGTTTCGCGATATCCGAGAACAGCAGCATGCCGTGCTCATCGTGTTCGTCACGTCGTTTTACGATCAGGCTCGTCGCACCCACTTTTTTCATTACTTTCAAAGCCGACAGGACGTCGATCGAGCCATCGACCTCCGTCACGTTGGTACGCATACAGTCTCGCACCGGACCCCAGTTTGGGATGGTCATAGGTTTTCCTCCACTAAATCTACAAGCTCCTGCGCCTGATGCACGACACCGACGGCGTCTTCGACATCAATCAGGACCGCAATTCCGGTGCCGGGCTTCTTATCGAACTCACCAACGTCGCCAATATGTTCCAGGATATGGCGACTCAGGTGTTGCTCTACCAGCAACAGCACAACGTCGCGCTGCGAGCTCAGCGTTAGCCCAAAGAAAGTCTTACTCTCCTTGATCCCTTCGCCGCGGGCATTGGGTATCACGGTACATCCCGTCGCGCCTGCTTCGCGTGCGGCCTCCATGATGGCGTCAGTCGCTGAGTCTTCGACGAAAGCGACTATTAGCTTAAAGTGCATGGTCTTTGTCCTCTTGCAATTCGTCTTGTAAGTGATCGGAAATGTCTACTTGTTGTTTCATGACCGCAAGCTGGCCGTAAGCCAATACCGAGATTATCGGAAACAGGGCCGCGAAAGCCACCAGCCCAAATCCGTCCAGCAACGGGCTCCGACCCGGCACGGCCTCGGCCAGACCCAGGCCAAGCGCGGTAATCAACGGCACGGTTACAGTGGATGTCGTGACGCCGCCGGAATCATAGGCCAGCGGCACAATCAATTTTGGGGCTAACGTTGTCTGCACAATAACGACCAGATAGCCGGCCGCGATGAAATGGTGCAAGGGTAAGCCCGAAATAATTCTAAAGCAGCCGAGGCTCACGCCGACGCCAGCGCCAATCGCGACAGCGACTCGTAGCCCCCAAACACCGATTGCGCCGCCTGATACAGCATTCGCTTTTATCGCTACGGCCATCAGCGCGGGTTCGGCCAGCGTTGTACTGAAACCGATAGCGGCTGCAAACAGGTACACCCAGTAATAGTCCCTCCAGACCAATGCGGCTGTGACACTTAATCTCGTGGACTCCAGGAATTCAGGGTCCGTCAATTGCTGCGCCATCAGCCGGCCCAGCGGGAATAGCGTCTGCTCGAGTCCTTCGAGAAACAGACCCAGTCCCACAATGACAAAAACGAAGCCGACGACAATCCGTCCGAAGTTCGGCATTCGGCCACCGATGACGAACTTCTGAAAAGCAAACAGGAAAATAGCAATCGGCAGCACATCGATAGCACTGTTGCCGACGAATTTCACGGTGTCGAGGATCAGATCCATTCGAGAATGGTCCCGTACAGCAGCACAAACAGGATGGGTGTCAACGACGCGAAAGCGATCAGGCCGAATCCATCCGTCATCGCATTGCGGCCTTTCAATGAGCTGGCGAGACCAACGCCGAGCGCGGTGACCAACGGCACTGTAACAGTCGACGTCGTGACACCCCCCGAGTCATACGCCACACCAACGATCTCCCTGGGTGCAATCGTCGTCACAAGTACCACGAGGATATAGCCGCCAATGATCATCAATGGGAGCGACCAGTCAGCCAGGATGCGCAAGACGCCGATAAGCAGTGCCACACCGACCGACAATGCAACCACGAGCCGCAGGCCCAGCGCGTAGTTGGACCTGGCTTCTTCCGTTGCTGCGATAACCCCCGCGTCAACGGCCACTATAGAGGCTTCAGCCGCAACGGCCAGTAAAGCGGGCTCGGCGATGGTCGTGCCGAAGCCAAGGACGAATGCAAAGGCAAACAGCCAGAACGCACTGCCCTTCTTCGCCAGGGAGTGCGCGAGTCCTTCACCGATTGGGAACAGCGCGAGGCGCAGGCCGAATATAAAAAATGTGAGACCAGCGACAACGAGTAAACCGCCGAAAATCAGCGATGCGAAGCCGGATACGGGTTGCTGGATGACCCAGACCTGGAATACGCCAATGACAATGACAATCGGCGTCAGGTCACGCAGGCTGCCTAGCGCGTCTCGGGAAAGTGCGATCAGCGAGTTTTTCAAGCTCGTCCTTCAGTTCAAATGCAGTTCAGCGTCGGTTCTCCAGCGATTCTAACGAAAATTTTTACTCATTGTTCCGACTTGTTGGGTTCCGACTTGTAGGCAAACGCGTAATAAAGAACCGGGATGACAACCAGTGTAAGAACAGTTGATACCAGGATGCCGAAGATAAGCGTCACGGCAAGTCCGTTGAAGATTGGATCATCGAGTATGAAGAACGCACCCAGCATGGCAGCGAGTGCGGTCAGCGCGATGGGCTTCGCCCGCACGGCGCCCGCGCGAATCACGGCTTCCTGGAATTCGACGCCGGCATCAACCTCCTGCCGCACGAAGTCGACGAGCAATATCGAATTCCGCACAATGATGCCGGCGAGAGCAATCATGCCGATCATCGAAGTCGCCGTGAACTGTGCGCCCAGCAGGGCATGGCCCGGCATGACGCCGATAATCGTTAGCGGAATCGGCGCCATGATGATCAGCGGTACCGTGTAAGACCGGAATTGCCCGACGACCAGGAGATAAATGAGTATCAATCCGACCGAGTACGCAATTCCCATGTCACGAAAGGTCTCATAGGTAATCTGCCATTCGCCATCCCATTTCAGGCTGTAGTTGTAAGGATTGTCCGGCTGAGTGATGAAACGCTGTTCAAGCCTCTCACCATCCAGCGCCTCGTCTCCAATGCGGCCCACCATGTCGAACATGCCGTACAGCGGGGAATCGAAGCGGCCCGCCATATCGCCCGTGACAAAAACAACCGGTAACAGATCCTTATGATAGATAGTCTGCTCCCATGCGGATTCTCGGACCTCGACAATTTCAGTAAGGGGGACAAGATTGCCATCACGGCCGGCCACTCGAATCATCAGGAGACTGTCCAGCTCGGATTTGTCAGCAACCGCCAACTCCAGGCGCACTGGCACCGGGTATTTTTGATAGCCGTCGCGCACGTAGGTGACATCTTCGCCGCTTAGAGCCGTTTGCAGTGCTTGTGTCACGCTGGCCTGTGAGACGCCCAGCAATGCCGCTTTGCTTCGGTCAATCGAAACGACGAGTCGTGGCGCCGACACTTCGACGCTGTCATCGATGTCGACGATGTCGGCCGTAGCCGCAAACAGCTGGCGAATTTCTCCCGCGATCTTCTGCTGGCCCGCATAATCCGGGCCGTAAATCTCGGCGACCAGCGGTGATTGCACGGGGGGGCCCGGGGGGACCTCGACGATTTTGACTGAACCGCCGAAACGGCTGCCTATCTCATTGAGACGCCCTCGCACGGCGATCGCGATTTCGTGACTCTTGCGGTCGCGGTGGGACTTGCCGACGAGGTTCACCTGGATATCTCCTACGTTGGAACCTTCACGCAGGTAGTACTGGCGCACGAGGCCGTTGAAATTTATCGGCGCCGCGGTGCCTGCATAGACCTGGTAGTCCGTGACTTCGGGTATCTCGCTGAGGTACTGCGCCATGTCATCGAGCACACGCCCGGTCTGCTCGACCGTCGTACCCTCAGGCATGTCGAGCACGACCTGGAATTCAGACTTGTTGTCGAACGGCAGCATTTTCATGACGACGGCCTGCACGACAACCAATCCCATGGCGAGCAGGATCGCAACGAGAACGCCGCCCAATAACCAGCGACGCGAGCGCTTGCCATCCGTGCCGCGCAGGAATGGGCCAACGACCTTGCGAAACAGGCGATCCAGCCACAGGGCCGAAGCATTTTCTTTATTAGTCTCATGCGTATGTGGCAACAGTTTCAGGCACGCCCATGGCGTGATGATCAGGGCGACAGCCAGCGACAGCAGCATGCCGATGCTCGCGTTGATGGGTATCGGACTCATGTACGGGCCCATCAGGCCCGTGACGAAAGCCATCGGCAGCAGTGCAGCGATCACGGTGAAAGTCGCGAGTATGGTCGGGCCACCGACTTCGTCGACGGCCGGGGGTATCGCCTCCAACAGTGACCTGTCGCCCATCGCCCTATGACGATGAATGTTTTCGACGACGACGATCGCGTCGTCGACCAATATGCCGATGGAAAAAATCAGCGCAAACAGCGAAACGCGGTTGATCGTGAAGCCCCATGCCCAGGAGGCAAACAGTGTCACCATGAGCGTGACAACGACGGCGGATCCAACCACAACGGCCTCACGCCAGCCCAGCGACACTATGATCAGCAGGATGACCGAGATCGTCGCGAAAGCCAGCTTCTGTATCAGCTTTTTGGCTTTGTCGTCGGCGGTTTTGCCGTAGTTGCGCGTCACGGTGTACTCGACACCATCGGGAATGAAGATCCCTTTGAGCTCGCCGAGCCGCTCGATGACCTGCTCGGCCATGCTCGCCGCATTCGTGCCCGGCTTCTTTGCGATGGCGAGCGTTACCGCGGGTGCCCCGATACCGGCCGTCAGGCCAATTTCGTCAGCTGCCGCGCCCGTGCCAAAGCGAACGTACTGCTCGGGATGATCGGGCCCGGCCGAGACGTCGGCAACATCCTCCAGGTAAATCGCTTTGCCGTTACTGACACCGACGATAAGCGTGGCAACATCGTCCCTGTCGGCCAGGAAGGTGCCAACCGTTACGGGAACAGTCCGGTTTTCAGAAACGATAGCGCCCGCGTGAGCCGCAACATTGCTGACCTTAAGCGCGTAGCGCAACGCATCCAGCGAAAGGCCGTAGGCCGCGAGCCGCTGCGGATCGAGCTGCACATGCACGACGCTGTCCGGACCGCCGACCGTGTATACGTCGCGCGTGCCCGGCACTCGTTTGATTTCCGCCTCGATCGAGTGAGCAACGCGCTGCAGCTCGTGCGCGCCACGCAACTCGTCCTCAGTCCACAGCGTTACCGTCACGGTCGGCACATCATCGATGCCCTTGGGCTGAATCAGCGGCTGCAATACGCCACTGCCGGGCGGCTGCCAGTCCTGATTCGAATAAACTGCGTTGTACAAGCGGACAATGGCAGCCGTTCTGTCCTCGCCGACTCTAAACTGAATCGTCAGCACCGCCATGCCGGGCCGTGAAACCGAATACGTGTGTTTGACGCCTTCGATTTCCGCCAATACCTGCTCCATCGGAATGGCGACGAGGTTCTCGACCTCTACGGCGCTGGCCCCTGGAAACGGTACGAAGATGTTCGCGAATGTGACGTTGATCTGCGGCTCTTCTTCGCGTGGCGTCACCATGATTGCAAACACGCCCATCAGCAACCCGGTCATCGCCAGTAACGGTGTTATCTTCGAGTCCTGGAATTTCTTCGCCAGCGACCCTGAAAAACCGAGCTTTCGTTCGGTCGACACCTACTTCGCTCCAGCGGTTTCTTTAAGGTAGATGCCGGCACTGACAGGATCTGTAGCAACGGCCTCGCCTTCGCTCAAACCCGCCAGAACTTCGATTGAATCACCGTAACGACGTCCGAGACGCACTTGACGGAGCGTTACCCGATCGTCATCACTTGTCACGTAGACAGCGCTGAGCTCGCTGCGCCGCACGACCGCTGCCGCCGGGATTAACAGGCGCTTGGTCTCGCCGACGACGAATCCGACTTTGACGATCATGCCCGGGTACAACGTCGGGCCGCCGTCCGGCAGGTCGACGCGCACGCGGAATGTATTCGCAGCCACGTCGGCAACCGGGAAGAACGTCAACTCCGTGCCGGCGATGCGCTCATCGCCGATGTACACGAACGCCTTGCCGATCGTGCGAACGGCATGAAACATGCTTTGTGGCACGTCTACGTTCACGCGCAGCGACTGTAGCGACAATCCTGTGATCAACGGCTGTCCAGGTGACACCAGTTCGCCGAGCTCGACATGTCGCTTCGCAACGATGCCGGCGTAAGGCGCACGCACGACCGTATATTCCAGCTGCTCCTTCGCCGTTGCAACGCCGGAACGGGCTGCGTTCAGGCGCGCTTGTGCGGCTTCCCGGTTGGCTTTGGACTGATCGAAGCGAGCCCGCGATACCGTCTGGTTCTCGAGCATGCTCGAGAAACGTTTGAACTCCTGATCAGCCTCGGCATATCGCGCCCGCGCTTCTTCGAGCGCCGCCTCGGCACGCGTCATCGCGGCACGTTGCTCCGCATTTGTGAAACGCATGACGACCTGCCCCGCGTCGACAAAATCGTTGACGTCGAACGGCAGTTCGGCAATTCGCCCAGAGGTTTGTGCGGAAACCGTCGCCTGGTTCACGGCTTCGATGCGGCCATCCCAAATGCGCTCGCGCGGAGCGACTTCGTACACAACATC
>Ga0316201_10000567_pt1 | contig 21524 bp, 17 predicted proteins | sample CS6wburrow_MG_FD_204516 | JGI IMG/M metagenome (GOLD analysis project Ga0316201, IMG submission 204516) | Coastal sediment microbial communities from Delaware Bay, Delaware, United States - CS-6 worm burrow | ecosystem: Environmental > Aquatic > Marine > Coastal > Sediment | place: USA... | reverse complement strand
CCGTGCGCACTCGCGCGCGATGTTCGGGAACCGCTCCGCGACGACCGCCGGATCGATCGGCGAGAGGTCGAGGAGAACGAACTCGTCTCCCGTCTTCTTCATTTCGGCATCGCATGCGCGCGCCACCACATCCCGGGGAGCCAGGGATCCATCCGGATGATACGCGGGCATGAACTCAATTCCGTCCCGGCGCCTGAGGATCGCTCCTTCCCCTCGGACGGCTTCGGAGACCAGTTGGGCGCGTTCCTCTGCCGGGTACATCGCGGTAGGGTGGAACTGCACGAATTCCAGGTTTGCAACGGCGGCACCCGCCGCGAAGCCCAGAGCGATGCCGTCACCCGTCGCGATGTCGGGATTCGTAGTGTGGCGATAGAGAAAGCCCGTACCTCCGGCCGCCAGCATCACAGATCGCGCGTCCACCGCCTTCCATCTGCCGCCGTGTACGTCCAGTACCAGGGCACCGGCACACCGCACGCGATTCCAGGTCGGGTCCATGACGGTAGCCAGCGACCAAACGAAGTGGTCTTCGAGCAAGGTAATCCTCGGCTCGGCAGCTACCGCCGCGAGGAGCGCGCGCTCGATTTCCTGCCCGGTGAGATCCGCAGCGTGGAGAATCCTTCGCTCGCTGTGTCCCGCTTCACGCCCGAGAGAGACCCGGCCATCTTCACGGCTGAACCGCACCCCCCAGTCCATCAACTCTCGGACCCGCTCCGGCCCTTCTCGAACCAGCTCCTCCACGGCTCTCAGGTGGCACAGGCCGGCTCCGGCGACGAGGGTGTCGGCCACGTGCATTTCGTGGGAGTCGTCGGGATCGAACACGGCAGCCACCCCGCCCTGGGCGTAGTTCGTGTTGGATTCAATCCGCTCCTTCTTCGTAACGACGACCACGTCGGCGTAGCGACATGCTTTGAGCGAGAAGCTGAGCCCGGCGATGCCCGACCCTACCACCAGGACATCGGTCTGAATCCTCTCGGGGGTACTCATGGTGCAGGGCTTTCGATCGAGTCGGGCGCTGCCTGGTCCAGAAGGGCCAGAGCCGCGCGAACGACAGCGGGTGGACTTCCGTGTTCGTCCCAGACGACGCTCTCTGAAAGGTACCAGACAGGAATCGAGTCTCCCAGAACCCGAACGAGCTTCATCGAGTCCTTGAGAGTGCACACGAGGCCGGACTGGCCAGCCAATCCGCGAAGTCGCTCGCCCACAGCGTGGTCAATGCGGGCGTGGTCACGAAGACGCACCGTCTCGTGTCCGGTCGCGGCCAAAGCACCCACCTGGGCGAAGAAGACCTCCGGCCACATGACGCCGGCAACGGCAACCGCCGGGCTCGGCGCGTCCGATGCTCGAGCGGACTCGTTGGCGGCCACCAGTGGACCGGGAAGAATCCGGGCGGACAGGAAAGGCGGGGCGCCAGGCGCATACTCCAGTTCGCGCAACCGAGAACGACCCCGGGCGGCCAACTCGTGACTCCCCTGGGCTGAGATTCCCTCGCTGGCCGGAGGCCTGCTCACCACGACCACCAGATCTGCCCTCGCCACGGCCGCCAGACCCTCTCGGAAAGGGCCGGCCGGGAGGTACGCCATGCTGCCGCCAGCGGAGGTCTCGTCGATGGTGAGAATGTCGAGGTCGCGATGCAACTTGCGGTGCTGAAAGCCGGAATCCAGGAGCGCGATCTGAGCACCCTCGCCGGCTGCCGTGCGTGCCAGGCTCACTCGATCGCGACCTCCCAACACCAGGGCCCCGGGGGCCAGGACGCGGTGCACGTCCATCTCGTCGTCGAAACCATGCGTCAGGATCGCCGTGTGCACGCCGGCATCCACGAGGCGCGCGGCAAGGTCTGCCGTAATGGGGGTCTTGCCAGACCCTCCGGCCGTCAGCCCGCCCACGGACACGATGGGTATGGGAGCATGCCGGGAGGCAAGAACCCCCGAATCGTAGAGGAGGGTCCTCGCCCCGGCCACGGCGCCGTAGGCAGCGGCCGAGAGCCGGAGGGCGCCACCGGGTCGGCCGCTCCACGCTCCTCGGATTCGCGCCTCCACACGCTCCTCCAGCCCGGGCCCGGATGTCATTCTCGAGCTCTCCCGCGCCCGCCTGCGGCTCTCTCACACACAGCGGTGGCTTCATTCTGGGCTTCGGTGACTCGGGTTTGCCATTCGCCGACCGAATCGCCTGAGATGTTCGGCGGCACGTAGATGGGCTCGCCATAGGACAGGTAGACGATCGAGCCGGGTTTCGGGATGAAGAACCGGTCCCAACTGTTGAACGTCCAGGCGTGGACCGCTGCCGCTGCGGCGGGAACGACCGGAAAGCCCGTACGCGCGGCCGCCAGCACCGCGCCCGGTTTACACTGCCGTGGGGGGCCCTGCGGCCCGTCTGTGGTGATCGCCAGCGAATGCCCCTCAGAGGCCGCACGAGCGAACTCGTGCAGAGCTTCCGATCCGCCGCGTGTGCTGGAACCACGAATAGTCCGATACCCGATGCCCTCGACCATTCGGGAGATGATCTCTCCGTCGCGGTGCTGGCTGACGATCACCGCGATGTTCTCCGTGCGGTGCCTGAGTGTGAGCGGGAGTTGCTGGGCGTGCCACAGCGCATAGATGCCCTTCCCCGCTCGATGCCGACCGGTCGCCGGACTTCCGTTGGAGTCGACTTCCCGGAATCGCCACGAGCGCCCGAGCCCCGCAAGGAAGCCAGGCCCGAGGTGCTTCGCCGCGAGCAGAGCGAGGTCCACCTTCACGGCTCGGCCCGAACGGTCAGCAGTCGGGAGCACTCTTCCGCGACTCTGCCGGCCGCTCCGGGGTCGCCGAGTCGTTCGGCTACCTCCTGCAGATCTGCGATCTGATCTTGCCGCTCCGGTGCATCCCGATCGAGGAGAGGGAGAGCGGCCCCGGCCAGGCGGCCTGGAGTCACCTCTCCCTGGATGAACTCCGGGACCACGCGGCGTCCCGCCACCAGGTTGACCAGCGCAATGTGGTCGACCTTCACGAGACGCCTGGCGATCGAATACGTGACCGCATTCACCCGGTAGCCCACCACCATCGGTACCCCGGCCAGTGCCAGTTGCAGGGTGATGGTGCCGGACTTGGTGATCGCGGCGCTCGCAGAACGGATGGCCGCATCGGCATCGACGAGGGACGCCTTCCCAAGCCCCTCGTATGCTGACTCTGGCAGGTCCTGAGCGCGCGCCACGAGGATCTCGAGGCCCGGCAGTCGCGCCGAGATCTCCCGGCCGGCTTCGAGAAAGGTGGGGAGGAGGCGCTTCACCTCCTGCATTCGTGATCCGGGAAAAACTCCGAGGTGTGCTGCAGTTCCGGGTCCCGCGGCAACGCAGGCACCTGACGGGTCCCGGTCCAGCAGCGGGTGGCCCACGAACCGTGTTCGCACACCCCAGCGCGCCAGCCGGTCGTTTTCGAACGGCAGCACCACGCACACGAGATCCGTATCCTCCGCCAGCTTTCGCGCGCGCGATTCGTGCCATGCCCAGACCTGGGGGGCGATGTAGTAGAGAACGGAGATACCGTGCTGCCTGGCGTACCTCGCCAGCGGAAGGTTGAAGCCCGGATAGTCGATCGGCACCAGAAGATCGATCTTCCGAGTAAGAAGGAACTGCTTCACCTCCCGGCGCAGGCTGAGGAGGTCCGGCAGGTGACGGACGACCTCCGCAAAGCCCAGGATGGCCAGGCGATCGAGATCCGCAAGCAGCTCCACGCCCTCCGCGGCCATCCGGCTTCCACCCAGACCGTAGAGGCGCACGCCTGGAATTCGACTTTTCAGCTCACGGGCAAGCTCTGCGCCGTGCAGGTCACCTGACTGCTCACCCGCAGCCAGGAAGATCGCCGGGTCAGCCAAGCCGGTTCAGATAGACCATGAGCAGTACGACCAGGATAAGGAGGGCAACCAGTGTCAGAGTTCGGGGGCCGCGCTTGGCGCCGACGCCCAGCTTCTTACGTTCCTCGCGGATCTTGTGCAGGGACATTGGTTGATGCCTCGATTTCTTTCTCGATTCGGAGAGCGATCTCCAGGGCCGCTCTTCCTTCGGAAGCACTCACGCTATCGTCTCCCCTGCCGCTTGCCGCGGCGAGGAATGCCTCCAACTCCAGCCGGAGCGGTTCGGAGGCGTCTCCCTTGATCGGGACTCGCTCGATGATGTCTGCCAGGGAGAGATCCCCGATGTTCCGTGTGCGGGAGATACCCGCCAGCTCGACTCCCTCTCGCCGCCGAAGGTACTCCCCTTCCCCGCTGGCGAGGTCGAGGCTGAAGTAGCCCGACGGCTGAAACAGTCTCAATTCCCGGGTTCGTTCGGCCGACACGCGGCTGGCGCTGATATCGGCGCAGGCGCCGTTGACGAACCGAATGCGCGCGCTGGCCATGTCAACCGAGTCGGTAAGAACCGGTATGCCGACGGCGTCAACCGACTCGACCGGACTGTCCACGAGGCCGAGGACCAGATCAATGTCATGGATCATGAGGTCGAGCATGACAGGTACATCGGTGCCGCGTGGCTGGAATACCGACAGCCGCTGGGAAGAAATGTATCTCGGGTCGCGGAGAAGCGGCCGTACCTCCCGAATGGCTGCATTGAAGCGCTCGACATGCCCGACGGCCAGGAACAGGCCCAGGCGGTCGGCCCTCTCCACGAGGTCGTCAGCTTCGGCCAGAGTCGGCGTGAGTGGCTTCTCGACGAGGACGTGGCAGCCGGACTCGAGGGCCATACGGGTTACGGGGTGATGATCGGACGTGGTAACCGCTACGACCAGCGCGTCGCAACGCGAGGCAAGTGATTCGGCGTCCTGGGCCTCCACGGACAGGCGGCTCGCCACTTCCAGCGCGCGATCTCCATCGCTGTCGGCTACTCCGACGAGTTCACAGTGCGGAATCTCGCCGAGGATTCGTGCGTGGGCCGATCCGAGACGACCGACGCCTATGACCCCGACCTTCATCCCGCTCATGTCGTGATACCACGATCGCTGGAACGGATGAACGAGACCATATGCTCGACCTCCGGCACCAGGTCTTCCCGCGCCATGATTTGGTCGAGGGCCTGCGACACGTTCAGCTCCGACTGAAAGACGAGCCGGTAGGCGTCCTTGATCTGGCGTATCGTTTCCCGCTTGAACCCTCGGCGCCTCAGGCCGACGATGTTGAGTCCATAGGCGGCGCATGGACTTCCGGCAGCCATCACATACGGAGCCACGTCCTGGGGCAACCTGGAGCCGCCTCCCACGAAAGAGTGGCACCCGATTCGGACGAACTGGTGCACCGCGGTCACTCCCCCGACGATGGCCCAGTCCTCGATGAGCACGTGTCCGCCCATGTTGACCGAGTTCGCGAGGATCACGTGGTTGCCCACGCGCGAATCGTGAGAGACATGGGCATAGGCCATGATCAGGCAATCATCACCGACCGATGTGACCCCGGCGTCAATCGTGCCCCGATTGAGGGTCGCGTACTCCCGGATGGTCGTGCGACTCCCCACCGTCAGGGTCGTAGGCTCGCCCGCATACTTGAGGTCCTGGGGGTCCGTCCCCAGCACCGCGCCCTTGCAGATGCGGGAGTCGTCCCCGACGGTCGTATCGCGCTCGATCAGGACGTGCGAGTCAATGGTCACCCGTTCCCCAATCACGACACTTGGCCCGATGATCGAATAGGGACCCACGGAGGCGGAACTCGGGATCCTGGCGTCTGGATCGATAATCGCTGTCGGGTGGATGGCTGCGGAGGTCACGGTCTGAGGGTCGTTCATTTGTCCATTACTCTCGCCATCATGGTAGCTTCGGCGACCACGTGGTCTCCGACGCGTGTTACGCCCTGCATGCGGCACGTGCGTCCCCGAAGCTGAAGCATACGGAGTTCGAAGATCAACTGGTCGCCCGGCATCACCGGGCGGCGGAACTTCACGTCGTCCAGGGACATGAAGTAGACGACCTTGGATTGCGGGTCTTCGAACTCGTTCATGAGGAGCAGTCCGCCGGCCTGAGCCATCGCCTCAACGATGAGTACGCCCGGCATGATCGGGTGCTCCGGGAAGTGGCCCTGGAAGAAGGGCTCGTTGATCGTGACGTTCTTCAGCCCGAGAATTCGCTTCCCGCCCTCGAACTCCAACACGCGATCGATCAGGAGGAACGGATAGCGGTGCGGGATGTACTCGAGGATCTGGTTGATGTCGAGTACGGGTCCACCTTCCGCAGGCCGTCCCAGCATCTTCCGGAGACGACGCGCGACCGCGACGTTTCCCCGGTGACTCGGCCTCTCGGCGATCACGTGGCCCCGGATATGGGCTCCAACCAGCGACAGGTCTCCCACCAGGTCCAGAATCTTGTGACGGACGAACTCATCCGGGAACCGCAGTTCGGTGCCCTGAGCCAGTCCGTCGTCGGTGGCCACGATCGTATTGTCGTAATTCGCCCCAAGGGCCAGGCCCTTGGCGTTGAGCATCTCTCTCCAGCTCTCGAGCCCGAAGGTCCGGGCGGGAGCGATCTCGGCGCAGAAGGTCTCTGGCTCGACTTCTACGGTCGCGGACTGCCGACCGATTGCCGGGTGGTCGAACTCGATCACGGCCGTAACACGATAGCCATCGTGGGGAGCGATGGTATAGGTCGAGTCCCCCTCCCGGACGACGAACGGCTCCCGCACTACGATCGAGCGGGACTCGGTGCCAGCCTGGTCCTGGATTCCGCCCTCCCTAATCAACGAGCACCACTCGAGGCCGCTGCCGTCCAGAGCGGGAGGCTCCGGGCCCTCGAGGAGGATTTCGAGGTTGTCGATTCCGAATACGGTTAGCGGAGCGAGGAGATGCTCGATCGTACCTACCCTTGCCTCGCCCTCTCCAAGCACGGTTTCCCACGAAGTGCCGGCCACGCTGTCGACCGTCGCGCTCAGGCCTGGCTGGTTCTCCAGGTCGACCCGGCGGAAGACAAGTCCGGTGTCGGGATCGGCCGGAACGAGCGTGGCCTTCACCTGCTGTCCCGTGTGAAGGCCCGTTCCCTCGACGGTGACGGTTGACTGGAGAGTTCTCTGCGGGCGCTGCTGTCTATCCGTCACTCGCCCTCCCCTTCAAGTCGACGCTCCAGGCGGACCAGCCTGCGAAACAGCTCCGGAAGGCGCAGGGTGAGGGCGCTGGCTCGCAGCGACTCACGGTGCGGGCGGGCTGGATAACCGGAGTAGGTCTGACCGGCAGGGACGTCGCCGAAAACGCCAGCCTGGCCCGCGATTCGAGCCCCGGCCCCGATGGTGAGGTGGCCTGACACGCCAACCTGTCCTCCAATGTGCGTACCGGCTCCGATGTCGACGCTTCCGGCAATACCCGCCTGTGCGACGATGATGCAGCTCTCCCCAACCACCACGTTGTGGCCCACGTGAACGAGGTTGTCGATCTTGGTTCCCTCCCCGATCACCGTGTCGCCGAGCGCCCCCCGATCCACGGTGCAGTTGGCACCGATCTCGACGTCGTCGTGGACGATGCAGCGGCCCACCTGCGGAATCCGGGTCAGTCCGTCCGCTCCGGGCGTGTAGCCGAAGCCGTCCACTCCCAGACGGACGCCTGTGTAGATGCGGACCCGATCACCGACGACCGTGTCGTGCAGAATCGTGCACCCGGGCCCGATCCGGCAATCGTCGCCGATGACTACTTCGTCATCGATGTGAGTATGGGGTCCGACGAGCGTGCCGTTTCCGATCACCGTATCGTCGCCGATCGTCACGTAGGGCCCGATCGAAGCCCCCGCGCCGATTCGCGTGCCGCGTCCGACGATTGCCGTGGGGTGCACCCCCGGGGGCGGCCGGTGTTCGGGATGGAATACGCCCAGAAGCTTGCTGAAGGCCAGCTCGGGGCTCTCGACCCGAATGTACGACGTGCCGTTGGCCTCCAGCTGCATTCCAGGGGCTACCAGGCAGGCTCCGACCGACCGAGGTCCGAGGCGCTGCGCGTAGCGTTCATCGACAACGAACGTTAGATCCGTGGGACCCGCCCGGTCCACGGATGCCACGCCCTCAACCCTGCGGGATGCATCGCCCTCGACTTCGCCGGCCACGAGCTCTGCCAGTTGTTGCACCGTAAATGCGGTCATATGACTTTCCCTCGCCGGCTGCCCTCCTGCAACGGGACACGCGAGGCTGAAGACGGAACCACGGGAGGGGCCGCCGCACCCTCCCACGGCTCTGTTTCTATCGTTGCTGCTACGGGGTCGCTCCACCTGCAGGCGCAGGCGGCGGAGCCTCTACTCCGAGACGAGCGAGAACCGCATCTGTAATGTCGAGCGTGGTGTCTGCTGCCACCAGCCCTTCCTTCGACGCATCCAGCACGATCGAGTAGTTGCCTTCCGAGCGCAGCGTCTCGATCACGGCGCCAACCCGCTCCAGGATGGGACCAAGAAGCTCCTGCTGCCGTTGCTGTGCCTGGGTGTCCATCTCTCCCTGACGCTGCTGCAGCTGGTTGCGCAGGTTGAGGATCTCCTGCTGCTTCGTTTCCTTAGCCTGCGGGCTCAGGAGCACTTCCTGGCGCTGATAGTCCTGCAACATCGAATCCACGACAGCGGCTTGCTCCTGCAACTGCGTCCGCATGTCCGCCAATTCGCGCTCGAAAGTGCGGGCCGCCTCCGCGGCGCCAGGCGCAGCCTGCAGTATCACCTGACCGCGGACGTACACGACCGGCGAGCCTGGGGCCGGATTTCCCTGTGCGTGCGCGTTCTCCGCGCAGAGCACAAGGGCTACCATGGCCAGAGCGAACCAACGTGTCAGAGCCATATCGTGCTTCTCCTTCCGATGAATAGGAGTCAGAATTCTCATGCTTCATTCGGCTCAGAACAGCTGCCCGAACCGGAAATGCAACTGCCAACCCGGATTCGGCCTTCCCACCACGTCTCTTCTGTCGAAACCATAGGCGTAATCAAGGCCCACGGGGCCGAACGGCGTCACCAAGCTCAACCCTACTCCGGCGCCGACCAGGAGGTCCGTCGGATTGAACTCCGCCGCATTCGCCCACAGGTTCCCCGCGTCCACGAATGTACTCGCGAAGATGTTGTCGGTCAGCTTGATGCCAACGGCTGCCGAGGTCGTGAAGTACGACTCTCCCACACGAGCCAGGCTGTTGACCGGCGCGTTCCTGGGCACGTGGCCCAGGGGAGTGATGGTCGCTTCCTCGTACCCGCGGACGCGCTGGCCCACCTGGGTTCCGCCGACGAAATAGCGCTCGACATAGAACGGATTGTCGCCGAATACGAGACCGGCCTTGAAGTTCAGCATCGCCACGACTTCGATCGGCACCTTGCCCGGGCCGCCACCAATCTGGGCGATCCTCGAATACCATTCGCTGTCGAAGTCCCACTTGTCGTAGTCCCCGTCCCCTCCGAGCCAACCGCCCGTGTGCCTGAACGCGAGCTGATTCCGGTTGCCTCCCGTCGGGAAGAGCCCCCCCTCCCGCGTGTCGCGGACGATCCGGGCCGAGACCGTACTCCTCGTCCCATTCGTGATCAGCCCCTGCGACCCCGGTCCGAGTCCGAATGCGTCGAGGTCACTGACGTCCTCGGCGAACAGGGAGTACCCGAGGTACAGGCGAATGGCCCGCACCCGAAATCGGAATATCGGAATGCCGAACTCCAGGAACCCACCGGTCTTCCGCCGTGTGCCCAGATCAAAGGTCTGAAAGCGATCGCGCGAACTCTGCACGCCCACGGTCCCACTGTACGTGCTGCCGAACAATTCGGGGTCCGTATACGTCAGCTCGATATCCTGGGTACGCGCGCCGAACAGCCAGCGGAAGTGCCCGATCTTGGCCTGGCCGAACAGATTCGGCTGATCGTAGCCGATGAAACCGGCCAGTCCTGTGGCAGCGGCAGCCGACATGCCGAAGTTCACGTTGCCCGTCTGCTTCTCCTTCACCCGGTAGACGATGTCAATGTCGCCGTCGTCTCGAGGCTTGATCTGGATGGCCTCGTCGGGCGGCAGCGTCTCGAAGAACCCGAGCGACTGGATGTTCCGCACGCTCTGAATCAGGCGCTGCTGAGAGTAAATGTCTCCGGGAAGGGTGAGCAGGATTTTCCGAATGACCCTGTCGTGCGTGTAGTCATTACCTACAATCGCCACCGTACGGATGTAGGCCGGGTTCCGCTCGATGATCTGCAAACTCACCGAAACCGTCGGACTCGCGTCGGGTGTCTCGGGCAGGTTGCGAACGACATTCGGAATGACCTGGACCTGGAGGTAGCCCGCATCCCTGTACAGGTCCGCGATGTCGAGAGACGCCTGCTGGAACGCGGTCTCGTCGAAGGGCGGGTAGTCCCCGGCCTCCAATCGCTCCGGGTCAAGCTCACCGTCTCTGACCGGTGGATAGTACTCGCCCAGCTGTGACGCCGGGAATCTGCGGTTGCCGTCGATTACGAACGACTTCACCAGGTACTGCGGGCCCTCATTGACCCGTACCTGGATTCGTCCCTTTCCGGTGAGGGTGTCCACGACGATGGTATCGCCGAGGACCTCCATGTCGATGTAGCCATGTTCGCCGTACAGGCCGGGTATGCGCTCCGTAAGATCCGCCCGGTAGTCATCACGATGCAGCTCTCCCGGCTGGTACCAGAAGAACCCTTCTTCGACGGTGTTCATCGAACCGCGAATCTCGGAGTCGGTTAGAGCTTCGTTCCCGACGATCTCGACGCGCGCCAGAGCGAGTCGGGGGCCTTCGCGCACGCGAAAAGTCAGCTCCAACTGGTCCAGTCCCCTCGGGTCCGGTGCCAGCGCCGTGTCGACGGTAGCCTGAGGAAACCCCTCCTGGCCAAGCAGTTTGAGGATCATCGCCTGTGCCCGGACGATCTTGGACGGATCGAGGGCGCCTCCTCCGATCAGACCCACGCTATCCGTGACCGTGCCGTCACTGGCATGCTCGAGGCCCTCGAACCTGTAGGATCCCACGACGGGGCGTTCGACGACGTCGATGAAGAAGATGGCGGGCGCGTATGGAGTGACCCGGACCTGAACGTCCGAGAACTCACCGGTGGCGAAGAGGCGCTGGATGGCCTCCTGAATGCCGGGCCCGTTCACGACCTCGCCTACCCGGATCTGCGCGAGACGCTGTATTCCCTCGGCTGAATAACGAGAGTGCCCCCGCACGACGATGCTGTCGACGGTGACCGACAGGGGCTCTTCCTGCCCCAACAATGGAGCGACCCCCGCCGTCGAGAATGCGGCGAGGGCCACCAGCCCAACTACGATTCGGCTAAATTTCACTTGGCGGATGTATGCGATGCCGCCCGGAAGACCAGGGATTCGGAGTCCTTCGCCAGCTCCACGACGATCTCGTCTCCCGGCGCGAACTCGGCCATCAGGATTTTCTCAGAAAGCGCGTCCTCGATGTGCCTCTGAATCGTCCTCTTCAAGGGGCGCGCACCGAATTTTGTATCATACCCGCGGTCAACGAGGAAGTCTACGGCTGCCTCCGACGTGGTCAGCGTGAGTTCTTCGTCGGCCAGACGCCGCTGGACGTCACGCAACATGATGTGAACGATTTCGCCGATCTGCTCCTTGGTGAGCGGGTGAAAGACGATGACTTCGTCGAGGCGATTGAGGAACTCCGGCGTGAAGGTTCTGTCCACTTCATCCCTCACCTTCTGCGCCATCCGGTCGTACTGGACCTCGGTCTCCCCGGTCTCGAAGCCGAGATTGGACGACGAAGCGATCTCTCTCGCACCGACGTTGGAGGTCATGATGAGTACGGTGTTCTTGAAGTCGATGACCCGGCCGTAATTGTCCGTCAGCCGACCCTCATCGAGGACCTGCAGCAGGATATTGAACACGTCCGGGTGTGCCTTCTCGATTTCGTCGAGCAGGACTACCGAATAGGGCCGCTGGCGCACTGCCTTGGTGAGAGCCCCGCTGTCCTCGTAGCCCACGTAACCCGGCGGAGCGCCTATGAGTCGACTTACCGAGAACTTCTCCATGTATTCCGACATGTCGACACGGATCAGCGCCTGATCGTCGGCAAACAGGAATCGCGCCAGCTGTCTCGCCAATTCCGTCTTTCCCACTCCCGTGGGGCCGCAGAACACGAACGAGCCAATGGGCCGGTCGGGGTCTTTGAGCCCGGCGCGCGTGCGCCGGATCGCCCTGCTGATCGCCTGGATCGCTTCGTGCTGCCCCACCACGCTCTCGTGCAGCTCCTCTTCCATTCGCAGGAGACGCTTGGTCTCCTCCTCGCGAAGTCTGCTGACCGGTATCCCGGTCCAGCGAGAAACGATGAACGCGATCTCTTCCTCCGACACGATCTGACGCGTTTCCCTCTGCTGCTTACCCCACTCTTCCTTGGTGCGCCGGATCTCGGAAAGAAGCTCCTTCTCACGATCGCGCAGCATGGCCGCTCGCTCGAAGTCCTGGTCCCGGATCGCCTCGTCCTTCGTCCCCGACAGTTCGTCCAGCTCGCCCTGGAGCTTCTGGACCTCGGGCGGCGGAACCTGGGCTCCCAGCCGGGAGCGAGCGCCGGCCTCGTCGATGACATCGATCGCCTTGTCGGGGAGAAATCGGTCCGTGATGTACCGGTCCGACAGCTTGGCGGCTGCCTCAAGCGAGCTGTCGGGCACACTTACGTTGTGATGGTCCTCGTAGTGACCGCGAAGACCCTTGAGAATCTCGATCGTCTCCTCGACCGACGGTGCCTCGACGATTACGGTCTGGAAGCGCCGCTCGAGAGCGCCATCCTTCTCGATGTGTTTGCGATACTCGTTGAGAGTAGAGGCCCCCACGCACTGAAGCTCACCGCGGGCCAGTGCCGGCTTCAGCATGTTGGATGCGTCGATCGCACCTTCCGCGGCGCCGGCCCCCACCAGCGTATGCAACTCATCTATGAAGAGGATTACACCTTCGTTCTGCGAGATCTCGTTGACGATGGCCTTGAGCCGCTCTTCAAACTGGCCACGGTACTTGGTGCCAGCGATCACCGCGGCCATGTCCAGAGCCAGAACGCGATGGTCCTTCAGGCTGTCCGGTATATCACCACGGTCGATCTTCTGGGCGAGCCCCTCGACGATGGCCGTCTTGCCGACTCCCGGCTCTCCGATCAGGACAGGGTTGTTCTTCTTCCGTCTCGAGAGCACTTCCATGACCCGTTCGATCTCGGCATGCCGCCCGATCGTCGGATCCAGTGCGCCCTCGTGTGCCAGGACGGTCAGATCCCTGCAGAAGTGATCCAGGGCCGGAGTCTTCGACTTGGACTCCCCGCGCGGCGCTGCCGGCGGAGGAGAACTGCCCGGCTCGGCGATTGCCCCCTCGCTACCCAGTAGCTTGAGCATCTCCGCCCGGGCTTCTTCCAGCCCGATCCCGAGTTCGCCCAGCACCTTGGCCGCCAGTCCCTTTTCTTCCCGCAGCAGGCCGAGCAACAGATGCTCGGTGCCCACGTAGCTGTGATTCAGCTCGCGAGCCTCCGCCATCGCGTATTCGAGCACCTTCTTGGCTCGGGTCGTGTACGGCAGCTCACCGATTGACGCCGACGCCTTCCCGGGCCTGACGTTCTCTTCCACGAGCCTGAGAAGCTCGTCGAGATCTGCCGCCAGGCTGCGCAGCACCTCGGCCGCCACTCCGTCGCCCTCACGGATCAAGCCAAGCAGGATGTGCTCGGTGCCCACATAGTCGTGCTGGAGGCGCACCGCCTCCTCGCGCGCCATCGCCAGTACTTTCCTCACACGGTCGGTGAAGTTGTAGTTCATCAACCCCCCGAGGGCGGTCCGTCGACCACCGTCGAATCACTGGTTCCGTCTGCGGGCGCCTGTCCGGCATCCCGCTCGTCTCTGGCTAGCTTATACCGAACGTACGTTGCGCGACAGACATCTGCCTCCTGCTCGGTCAGTCTTGCTCCCGCCGCGCGCTCCAGATGCGCGAGTTGTCCGCGCACCAGGATTTCGTTCAGCGTCTCTACCCGTGGTGATTTCAATAGTTTCAGAGACACGCCCAACCTGACTCCCGACAGGAGATTCATCATCTCCTCGAGACCGAGGCTGCGTGCCGCCCGGAGAATTCCGTACGCCCGCCACACCTTGTCCTCAAGTACGGACGGGGCTTCCGTAAGGAGAACGCCCCGGGCGCTGCGCTCGTAGTCGATCACTTTGCCGGTGACTCGACCCAGGTGATCGATCAGATCCTCCTCCGTCTTGCCCAGAGTGGTCTGATTGGACACCTGGAAGAAGTTGCCGACCACCTCAGACCCCTCTCCATACAGCCCACGGTACGTCAATCCGACCTGTGAAATGCCCTCCAGTACCTTGGAGATTTCCTTCGTGAGCACCAGGCCCGGAATGTGGATGAGCACGGACGCCCGGAGTCCGGTCCCGACATTGGTCGGGCAAGCGGTCAGGAAACCGAAGTGGTGATGGTACGCGAGTGGAAGGAGGGCCCCGATCTCCTCGTCCAGCCGGTCCACCTGCCGCCAGGCCGCCTCCAGTGCCAGGCCTCCCACGAGCGCCTGCAACCGCAGGTGGTCCTCCTCGTTGACCATCACTCCGCAGGAGCTGTCCCGCGCTAGAACCAGGGCCGCACTGGAAGGTCCCCGTCTGGCCGCCAGGAGGTCGCGGCTGATGAGGTGGCGCTCGACGAGTATCTCCCGGTCCACCGGGTCGAGAGAATCCACTTCCCAGAAGAACCCGCCCTCAAGGGATTCCGCGTGGTCGGCCGCCGCTCTCACCCTCTCGACAACATCGGCCCTTTCTTCGGCGCCGGCACGCCCGGGAAAGGGGAATCCCTGCAGGTTGCGCGCGACCCGAACGCGGGAGGAGAGCACGATCTCGGCTTCGCCCCCCCCACGAATCCAGTCCAATCCGCGATCGTCCAGCGGCGCGGCATCCTGGATCATTCCTGCATCTCCATGTCGTGAATACGGTCGCGTAGCTCGGCCGCCGTCTCGAAGTCCTCGGTTTCGATCGCCCTCCTCATCCGGCGCCGCAGCGACGAGATCTGACTCAGGCGGTCGGTGATGTCGGATGCCTCGCTGAGATAAAGTTTCCCGGCGTGGTGAGACGATCCGTGGATCCGACGCAGAAGGCCCCGAAGCTGAGTTTCGAAGTGCACGTAGCACTGCGAACATCCGACCCGGCCGGCCTTTCGAAAGTCTGCGGCCGAGATTCCGCAGAACGGGCAAGGCTCCGATGAATCGGGGATCGGCGTCTGCGGGCCCGATGAGCCGAGCTGCGCCAGGAAGTCGGCGAGGGGAGGCGTCTCGGCGACCGTCTCCGCCGCCTCGGCAGAAATGCCGCGCTGATTGGCGCAACGGACGCACAGGTGCACGGACCGCATTTCCTCGGCCTCGATCGAGGTCAGGTGGACCTCTGCTTCCTTTTCCTGGCAGTCATCACAAAGCATTCTGCGCTCAATCTCCCCCGGCTCGAGGATCTTCGTGAGGCTCGGCCAACTCAAGAATGCCGGACGAAAGCCGCAGGATGCGATCCGTGCGCGAGGCCAGGGCTGCGTTGTGGGTCACGACTACCATCGCCGTCCCATGATCCCGGACGAGGTCGAACAACACATCGTGCAGGACTTCGCTGGTATCCAGGTCGAGATTGCCGGAGGGCTCATCCGCCAGAAGAACCGGAGGTTCGTTGGCCAGTGCCCGCGCGGTCGCCACCCGCTGTTGCTCCCCGCCGGACAGCTTGGCCGGAACGTGGCCGGAGCGATCCGCCAATCCGACCTGATCCAGCAGCTCCAGTGCCCGTCTTCGAGCTTCGGGACGCGTGCAGCCCGCGATCAACTGCGGCATCATGACATTCTCGAGCGCCGTGAAGTCCCGGAGCAGGTGGTGGAACTGGAACACGAAGCCCACGTAACGATTGCGGACCCGCGCCAGTTGAACGTCATCCAGATGGGCGACATCTCTTCCCCCCAGCGCAATGCGCCCCGACGACGGCAAGTCCAGGCCGCCCAGGATATGCAACAGGGTAGATTTCCCCGAGCCGCTCGGCCCAACGATGGAGACGGTCTCGCCCCGACTCAGACTGAGGTCTACGCCGCGAAGTACCCGTATCACATTGCCATCGGCCCCGTCGAAGTTCCGCTCGACGCCGACGGCTTCCACGGCAGCGGACGACCCCGGGCCGCTCGTCACGTCACTCATGGCGGATCGCCTCCACCGGGGTGTAGTCCGCGGCTCGACGCGCCGGATAGATCGTCGCCAGGAACGCGATGGACAGAGATGCGAGCACGATGAAGCCGACGTCGAGCAGGTTGGTGTCGACCGGAAGGTGGTCGATGAAGTAGACGTCACCCGGAAGGGTAATGAACTGGTATCGGTCCAGCAGCCACGACAGCGTGAGCCCCAAGCCGGTACCGACTGTCGTGCCCACGAGTCCGATCACGACACCCTGCAGGACGAACACCCGCGTGATGTCGGCCGCGGTGAGGCCCATCGCACGCATGATCCCGATCTCTCGGACCTTGTCGGTCACGACCATGATCAGAGTCGACACGATGTTGAATGATGCCACCAGGACAATCAAGAGTAGGATGATGCCCATCGCGAACTTCTCGAGCTTGAGTGCCGAGAAGAGGCTGGCGTTCTGTCTCTGCCAGTCGTCGACGGAGTACGGAAACCCGAGGGAGTCCCTGAGCCGCGCTGCCACATCGCCACTGTTCCATGGATCCCGGACATTGAACTCGACTCCGGTGACCGCTCGACCCATGCGAAGCAGGCTTTGGGCGGACTCGAGGTGAACGTAGGCGAACTTGGTGTCGTACTGATACAATCCGGTCTCGAAGAGGCCCGTAACTTCGTACAGTCGGAGTTGGGGTTGAATGCCCGTGGGGGTCAGCTCTGCGCCCTGGAACGAAACCACCGTGACGGTCTTGCCCGGATACAGGTTCAGCCGGTTGGCGAGCGTCGTGCCGAGGACGATTCCGGGACGACCTGACTCCGTTTCGCCAAACGGCATCGTCCCCGTGGTGAGGTGCTCATCCACCTCCGTGACGGAAAGCGATGCTGAGTCGTCCGCCAGTCCCCGGAGCACGGCGCCCTCCGAGTAGCTGCCTCCGGGTACGTTCAGCCCCACCTCGGTATAGATGAAGGGCGCTGCGCCGGTAACGTCCGGATCCTCCAGGACCCGGCGCATCACGGACTCCCAACTCTCCATCCGAACGGCTTCTCCGATCTCGAGCACCATGCCATGGGAGTTCGCCCCCAGGATCTTCTCTCGCAGGTCGGTTTGCAGCCCCGACATCACTCCGATGACGACGATGAGGGCCATCACCCCAACCGACACGCCCCCAATGGCAATCAGAGTGATCATCGACAGGAACCCCCTGCCCCGTCGACTCGACAGGTAGCGTCGAGCGACGAACCAGTGAAGGGCCCGGTCCGTGCGTCGCGTGCGCACCATGCCCTCAGTCGGATTCATCATCCCTCATGATCGGATACAGGATGACCTCGCGGATCGTGGGTCGGTCCGTGAGCAGCATCACGAGCCGGTCGACGCCCAGGCCCAGCCCTCCCGTTGGGGGGAGTCCGTACTCCAGGGCCCTGACGTAATCCTCGTCCAGGCTCTGGGCTTCAGCATCTCCGGCCACCCTCTGCTCGACCTGGTCGGTGAAACGCTCCCACTGATCGATGGGATCGTTCAACTCGCTGAACGCATTCACCAGTTCGGTTCCCGCCACGATGACCTCGAAGCGCTCCGCCAGTTCGGGATCTCCACGCCTTGGCTTGGCGAGTGGGCTCATCTCGATCGGGTAATCGAACACGATGGTCGGATTGACCAGCTCAGGCTCGACCCACTCGGAGAAGATCACATCGAGCAGCTTGGTGCGACTCAAGGTGTCCGCGTCGCCCCGGCCCGCATCGCGCACTCGACGCCTGAGCTCGCTGGTGTCAGCCGACCTGGCGTCGAAGCCGGCATAGTTCTCGATTGCCTCGAAGAAGGGTATCCGTTTCCAGGGGCGCGACAGGTCCACGGCGTGACCGTCATAGGAGATCTGCAGACCTCCGGTCACGGCGGCCGCGGCGTCGGTGACCAGTTCCTCGGCCGTGTCCATCATCGTCGAGTAATCGGCGTACGCCCGGTAGAGTTCGAGCATGGTGAACTCAGGATTGTGTGTCCGGTCAATGCCCTCGTTCCTGAAGTTCTTCGAGATCTCGTAGACCCGGTCCATCTGGCCCACAATCAAACGCTTCAAGTACAGCTCGTCGGCGATTCGCAGGAATAGAGTGCGGTCCAGCGAATGGTGATGGGTCGTGAATGGGCGGGCGAACGCGCCACCATAAAGGGGCTGAAGTACCGGCGTTTCAACCTCGAGATATCCCTCCCCATCAAGCTTCGCGCGCAGGGCGGAGATGATCCGTGCCCTGGCAACGAACACGGCCCGAACCTCCGGGTTCACGGCCAGGTCGGCGTAGCGTTGTCGATATCGGCTCTCGACGTCTGCAAACCCGCTGTGGACCACGGATTCCCCTTCGTCGGTGATCTCGGTCTTGCCGAGCGGGAGGGGGCGCATGGACTTGGCGAGCAGTTCGAGAGACGCAACCCGGACCGTTACTTCTCCCGTCCGGGTGCGGAACAGCTCCCCTTCCACTCCAATCCAGTCGCCAAGATCGAGCAGACTCTGAACCTGGCGCTCGAGTTCGCTCAAGTCGTCCCGACGGAAGTAGACCTGGAGCCTTCCTGTACGATCCCCGAGATGCGCGAAGGCGCTCTTTCCCATGTCGCGGAGCGACTCCAAACGGCCCGCAATGCGTACTCGGGTCCCCTCGACGCCCTCCTCGTAAGCGGCGAGGGCGGCCCCGAGGTCGTGTGTCGCGTCAAAGGAATACGAGTAGGCCGGCACACCGAGGTCACGAAGCTTCTCCAGTTTGGCAAACCGATCCCGTATCGGCTTCGGTCTCTCTGCCGCCGAGTACCACTCCCGGATGGGTAGACCGTCGCGCAGACCGGTGGAGTCCTTGGAAGTCACTTTCGGGCCGCCCCTTTTCTGCGAAGAAAGGCCTCAATGAAACGGTGAATGTCGCCGTCCAGGACCCCGTCCGCGTTGCCAACTTCCAGGTTCGTTCGATGATCCTTGACCATGGTGTATGGTTGCAGGACGTAGGAGCGGATCTGATTGCCCCACGCAATGTCGGTCTTGGAGTCTTCGATCGCCTTCTTCTCTGCTTCCTTCTCCTCCATGGCGCGCTGATAAAGCGCGGCCTGGAGCATCTTCATGGCCTTGGCCCGATTCTTATGCTGGCTGCGCTCCTGCTGGCAGGACACCACGATACCGGTGGGCTCGTGTGTGATGCGCACCGCTGAATCCGTCTTGTTCACGTGCTGGCCGCCCGCGCCGGAAGCCCGATACGTGTCTATCCGAAGGTCGGACTCATCGATCTCTATCTCGACGTCATCGTCCACTTCGGGGTAGACGAACACGGATGCGAAGGACGTGTGCCTGCGTCCCTGGGCATCGAAAGGTGAGATACGTACGAGTCGGTGGACACCCGTTTCCGCGGCCAGGTACCCGAAGGCGTGAGCGCCCAGGATCTCGAGCGTGGCGGACTTGATTCCCGCTTCCTCGCCCGGCTGCAGTTCCAGCAGATGGACCGTGTAGCCCCGCCGCTCGGCGTAACGCGAGTACATCCGCAGAAGCATCTCGGCCCAGTCCTGGGACTCTGTACCTCCAGCCCCGGGGTGCACCGTGAGCAGGGCCGATCGGTGCGCGTCCGGACCGCGGAGCATGTTTCGCAATTCGAGTTCCGCCAGCCCCTCGTCGATACTGGCCGTCTCGCGGTCCAATTCGGAGGACAGATCCTCGTCCTCCTCCTCGGCAAGGAGATCCGCGAGCTCCGTCAGCTCGTCGACTCTCCGATTGAGGGATGCCCACGGCTCCGTCCAGGCCTTCAGCGCGTTGGCCTGCTCTATGACCTCCCTCGCGGCGTCCGGGTGGTCCCAGAATCCGGGGCTGGCCATGCGATCTTCGAGGCCGACCAGAGCGCCCTCCTTGGACTCGAGGTCAAAGGAACCTCCGTAGGTCGTCCAGCCGCTGCCGCAATTGACCAATCAGGCCCAGCTTCGCGTCGGATACTGCCATTCGATGTTCTCCCTGCCCTCCATGGGTGTCCGGGCGTACACTACACCGCCCGTTGCGCCAAGACGGGGTTCCCGCGCAGCGCGGAAATCCCCGTCTTGAGCGAGTCTAGCTGCGGTGATTCTCCGGGTCAAGCGAGATCGCCGGCCAACTCAAGGTCTATGGTTCGGCTCTCCGTGTCGACCCTCAGGACCTGGACCGAGATCCGGTCACCCAGCCGGTATCGCTTTCGGGTACGTCGACCCGTGACCGCGTGCGCGTCGGCGTCATAGGAGTAGTAGTCATCCACGAGGGAGCCCAGTCGCACGAGACCCTCGGCGAGCACCCCGTCGAGCACGACGAACAGTCCGAAGCTGGTGACGCCGCCAATCGTGCCCTCGAACTCGTCCCCCACGTGACGCTGCATGTATCGAATCGTTTTGGCCTCCACGGATTCGCGCTCGGCTTCCTGGGCTCGCCGCTCCATGTCGGAGGAATGCCGAGCGACGTCCTTGAGGTCCTCAGGAGGCCTCGCCAGGGAGCCCTTGAGCCAGCGGACGAGGGCCCGGTGAACGACGAGGTCCGGGTAGCGTCGGATCGGAGACGTGAAATGCGCGTAGGACTCCGAGGCCAGCCCGAAATGGCCCACGTTCTCGGTCGCATATCGGGCTCGCTTCATAGACCGGAGCGTAACGCTCGAGATCAAGAACTCGTGCTGGGTGCCCTTCGCCTGCTCCAGCAATCGGGACAGGTCAGCCGGCCGAATGTCCTTGACTGGCAGCGAGTACCCGAAGAACCCGGCGAGCTCACGCAACTTCTCGATTCGATCGGGGTCGGGATCCTCGTGTATCCGGTAGATCAGCGGAAGGCCCTCGGCCAGGCCGAGGCTCGCCACGGTTTCGTTCGCGAGGATCATCAGGTCTTCGATGATACGGTGCGCCTCCAGGCGTTCCCGCGCCCGGATTTCGATCGGCTCCCCCTCCTCATCGAGAATGACCTTGGCTTCGGGAATGGCGAAGTCCACGGCTCCAGCTTCCTCGCGACTCTTCCTGACCCCGGCCGCGACCGCTGACAGATCACGCAGGGCCGCAAGAACAGCGACCGATTCCGCGTCACGCACTGGCGGCCCGTCCAGTAGGTTTTGAGCCTCCTCGTAGGCCAGGCGTCGGTCGCTTCGGATGACCCCTCTCACGATCCTGCGCTTCTTCAGCTTCAAGGCCGGATCGAAGTCGAGTATCACGGACAGGGTCAGTCGATCCTCTCCTGGCACCAGGGAGCACAGATCCGAAGATAGGGCCTCCGGGAGCATCGGGATGACACGATCCACGAGATACACACTCGTGCCTCGTTCGAGCGCCTCCCGGTCGAGTCCACTTCCCTCCTTGACGTACCAGGAAACGTCGGCGATGTGAACACCGATCTCCAGCCCGGTCGGAGTGCGACGAACCGACAGGGCGTCGTCGTGGTCTTTAGCGTCTCCCGGATCGATCGTGAAGCAGAGAATGTCGCGGAAGTCCTCTCGGCCTTGCAGGTCTTCC
>Ga0316201_10000566_pt1 | contig 21554 bp, 18 predicted proteins | sample CS6wburrow_MG_FD_204516 | JGI IMG/M metagenome (GOLD analysis project Ga0316201, IMG submission 204516) | Coastal sediment microbial communities from Delaware Bay, Delaware, United States - CS-6 worm burrow | ecosystem: Environmental > Aquatic > Marine > Coastal > Sediment | place: USA... | reverse complement strand
ATTCTCAGGGCTTTGGCCTGTTGTTTTTTGGTACCCGGCAAGTTTAATTACTGCCGGGTTTTTTTACGTGGTGTTTCATTCCAGCAACTATTTTTTTTAATAAACCATGCAGCCTTTCCTCGTTTTTTACTGTCTCTATTTAGAACGCCTCCATGAAAAATGAATTGAGTAAATTTGTACTTTTCAAACCCTTTTTGAAGAAAGCAAATACCATGAAATTGCAGAAATATTTTCTTTTATTTTCCTTTATTTTATTGGCTCATTTCGGTATTTCTCAAAGTGGTCAACTTATAACCATTCAAGAATCAGATCCCTGGAATACAACAGAAATACAAGATTGGGTACTCAATGTGCTTCATGGAGGAGGAGGAGAACTTGATACCGCAAGCATTATTTTTACCGGTAACCCCCAACAAATTGGAAAATTTACCCGTGGTGAATCAGCTATTGCAGTAGATTCTGGTATTGTAATTTCCACAGGTAAAGTAATAGATATTCAATCGTTTAACATTTTACCTAACGAATCATTTAATTTTAAGGGCCCTTCCGATGCTGATCTGGACTCTATCTATTCAAAAGATTATGGCCTTGCCATTAATCCCTTTCCTCCACCCTTGCAGCCATATACCGGAGATGCTGCTGTAATTGAATTTGAATATACGCCCTATGGTGAGCAGATTTTGTTGAGGTATGTTTTTGGTTCCGAAGAATACCCATATGTTGTATTGCCTCCTGTTCCTCCGTCAGATATTGACTATACCGGCTTGAGTGCACCTTATAGCCTCGAAGAGATGTTCGATATTTTTGCTATTCATATTGACAGGCCGAACAGTCCCTATTTCGTGAATCTCGCAACTACCCCTCCAATTGCTGGCGAGGATGATATTGTGGTGAATACAGTTAACCTGGACGTAAACAGTGTTTTTTTTCAAGCAAACCCCGGAGGGCCAGATTCATATGGACATCAGTTTGATGGAATTACAAAATCAATGGATGCCTTACTTATTCGCAGGGATGTAATACCATGTGTTCCATACAGGGTAAAAATAGCGATTGAAGAATTTTTAACCCTTGAAAAAGAGGGTGAGCCAGATAGTAAAGGATATCACTGGGATTCGGGTCTTTTTCTGGGAGGCGGCAGTTTGATTGGAGGTGCAGATGCTCCACCCTGGACCTCATCGTACGAATGGACACACCCTAATTCAGGTTTTGAGGGTCAGTTAATTGAAGGTGGATGTAATGAATTACTGGTAACTTTTAAATTAGGTTATCCTACTGCCAGCACAAATCCATATTACATACCGTTCCGGGTTGAAAGTTCAATTAACAGGGATAAATTACTTATCACTTATGATGATACAGGCGAAGTGCTGCCTATTGACTCGATCACTTTCAATTTTGGAGAAACAGAAAAAATTGTCCGCATTTCTGCAGTTAATTTAACCACAGATATACCAAATGTAAAATTCACATATCCATCGACACCTTGCGAGCGGCCTCATCCGCCTATTAGCGGTGGACAATTTACGGGCGTCATACCATTTACGCTGGTCAATAATGAGCCTTTCACTTTTACTGCAAATCCAAAAGTATATTCAGCGTTTTGTAAAGAAACAATTGAACTGACGGTTACCGATATTACAGAGGGAGGTGTTGATCCAATAATATACGTCTGGCCTGGTAACCCGGTTCCTCCTGTTGATATTTATGATCATACGGTAAATAATTCACCCGACTATGTAACTGTTGGTGTAAAAGATTTATGTGGAAAAGACACAAGCGTTGTGATCAGAATAAACAACAAACCAATTGTATTGGATCAAATTCAGCAGATATTTTTATGTGGGCCTGGCCAGAGTGCTACAGTTCCTGTTGATGTAATTGTGCCCGATCAGCCTGGTTATTCCATTGAACATGTAAAATGGTGGAAGCAAGGTTTTCCTACTCCCCCTTTGGGTGATGAAGATGGAGACGAAATTACAGTTGAATATGACCTTGTTGTTGGTGATGATATCTGGACCTGCGAATATGATGTTGTTGATATATGCGGAGGTGAAGCTGATGGATCGTTTGAAATAAATCAATCCAGTCTTGTTTTAAATAATGATGGCATTTGCAGTGGCGATGACATTGTTCTTTTTACAGGAACTCCTGCCAATTGGTATGAGTGGTACAGGGAAGAACCTGATAATAGCCTTACTTTGGTTGGTACTACCCAATCAACAACAGATAGTAATTATCCTTCCGGACAAAATGAAATAAGGTACAAATTAAAAATCGAGGATAATTGCGGTGAATTGCAGGAAGCATGGATGACCATTTATGTCGATATTTATGAGCCGGAAATAACATTATCTCCGGGAGATGAGATTTGTTATGGGGCAACCATCAGCCTGACGGTTAATGAAGGGGCAACAGAATATTTCTGGACTCAAACAGGAGAAACTACAACTTCAATTACGCTTGATGAAACGGAATACCAGGTTGGGCTTAATCAGTATACGGTTGAAACAGTATCCGAATCAGCGTTTTTTTATTGCCTGAACAGTGCTACCATCGAGTTTACGGTTTATGAAAATCCAGAAGCCGGTTTTACAATAGAACCTGCTGATCATCCCTGTACAAATACGGACATCAGCTTCGATTATTTACATAGTGATTTGAACAGAACTTTTGTGTGGGATTTCGGAGATGGTTCGCCAACCAGCAGTAATCCCTATACAACACACCAATATGCAAATGCCGGCACCTATACTGTTAATTTGTTTGTTGAACACGAATATGCATCCGGCTACAGGTGCTCCAGTGACAGCACAGCAACCGTAATCGTTGACCCTTTGCCGGTAGCAGCCTTTTCGCCTTCACCCATTGAAGGATGTGAACCACTGGATGTTACTTTTACAGACAATTCCATAGATGTCTTTCCAAATGCTACTTATGATTGGAGTTTTGGTGACGGGAATTCGTATAGTGGTTTGCCGGGAGCTGTTAGCCATACATATGATTCTGCCGGAAGCTACACAGTTGGACTAACCGTAACCAATACCGAGCGTTGCTTTGGAAGCACTTCTTATTCGTCTATCCAGGTCAATCCAAATCCGGATGCTGACTTTATTGCTGATCCATGGGTTACCACGATGGATGATCCGGAAATTGAATTTTTCAACGAAAGCGATAGTGATGATCTGCTGGAATTATTTGAATGGGATTTTGATGACAACGATGGCAGTTCAGATGAAAACCCGGTTCACACCTATATAGAGCCTGGCTTATACAATGTCTATTTTCGGATTGAAACGGAAAAAGGATGTTGGGATACAATTGTAAAACAGGTCGAATTGTCATTATACGTTAAGATGTACATACCCAATGCCTTCTCACCCAATGGAGATGGCTTGAATGATAAGTTTGAGATCAAAGGAACGCCAATTACCGATTTCAATCTTTATATCTACGACAGGTGGGGCAAGCAGATTTGGAGCACCCACAATTGGGAGAATCAATGGGATGGTACCGACGCATCAGGCAACATTGTGCCGGTTGGTACCTATATATATAAAATTGCCGGAACGAGTCCGGATCCGGATGCAAATTATGAATTAGGTGCTGTAACTTACCAGGGAACGGTTACTGTTACAAAATAAGTTTTTTATTTCCTGAATTCTTTAGGTTTTTTAATGGTAAATGCACGACTGATATTGAAGCCAATATGAATGTCGCCATTCAGCCAATCACCTGAAGTACGGGCAATAAAATGTTGCTCAATAATTCCTTCAGCATTTGTTGCATATAACTGGAAAACATGACCACCCGTTTCAATATCAATACCAATAGAAAATGGATCGGTAAACTGTTTACGTGTTTGCGCTGAGAGAATATAATAGTATTCAAGGTTTATACTGATTCGTTTACTTACTTTAAACCGCCCGCCGGCACCTATCGAAAATACATCATTATCATCCGCTTTGGTTTCAACCAGGTTATAATGCACGTGAGCAGGCATAAGCTGAAGAGAAACACCCGGGCTGAATTTGCGGGCAATAAGGATCAGGTTGGCATAGGATAAACGGGATGAAAAATAATTGGTTCTGTCTGGCTCCGGCCATTTTAATGCACTAATGCCCATACTTCCGAAATAATCAATTGAAAGAGGCATTTTTCTTAAGCCTTTGCTCTGACGGAGTATTTTTACCTTTACCCATCCATCATAAGTTTTTTGATAGGATGATCGACCTATACCAATACCTAACCAGTCTGTAATTCCATACTGGAAGCCGATACGCGTATTCGCCTGGTCGAGTCCGAAAAAATCATACCATCCACTGTTAACAGGCCCAAAACGGTGCTGAACATTGAATAAAAGCGTGCCATTAAGTGGATTCTCAATAGTCTGCCCAATGACCAGAATCGTCGTTTTAAAAGTTGCATCTGCATATTCAATGGTAGGTTCTTCATCCGCAAACATGTCCATCAAATCATCCTCCTGGGAAAATAAACTGATTTGCAGACCCAGAATTATCAATATTAAATATGTAAATTTCCAATTCATTAATTTATGATTTAGTGTGTTTATTTTTTAAGTTCTTTGAGCTTCAGATCAACATTAATCTCTATTTCTTCGGAAATTTTACCTGCAACTGCACCCGGGATACTGATGTTATAATCAGCAATCAGGAGTGTAAATTTTGATGTTCCGGCAATCATATCCGGATGAACATCAAAAGTGCCATTTGCATCCACTTTATTGGTAATACCATGAATAGTTAATTCACCCGAAATTTCTGCATCATAACTACCTTCCTTTTGAAAGTCGATATCATCGATATTGGTAACTTTTCCCTGGAATGTGGCGTTGGGAAATTTATCGCTTTCCACATAATTTTCATTAAAATGTTCCTGCATCAATGCTTTTTCAAAAATGAAAGATTTCATCAGGACCTTAAACACAAATGCACCAGTAGTTAAATCCAGCGCTGAATTTACCTGGTTGTTGTGCGCCTCTATTGTTTCCAGTGGTGCTTCGGAGTGAAACCAGATATGACCTGTTTTGGTAATGTATCGTTGGCCATAAGTTGTTGTTGCAGCCAGTATCAATATGGCAATGGTTAGTTTTAAAGTTTTCATGATTTATATTTTAATTATTAACTAATGAACAATGTTCTAAAATGACATCGGTACCGTTATATCCGGCGCAATATCCTTTGATTGAAATATTTTCAGAAAGTGACAGGGATCTGGTTCTATCAAACTGGTTTGGTAACATGGTACAGCGGATTCCTTCGTCGCCAAACATACCGCTGCTAAAAGCAAATACAACAATCACCGTTGAATCGGTGCTTTCAATGTATGATGGTATACCTTCAATCTGTATAACTTTATCGAGGTATTTCTTTGATTGGCTGTCACCACCCGAATATTGGTTATAAATTTTTTCCGCTGAAACGATAAAATCAGCATCAGCTTTTTCATAATCGCGGTGTGGTTTATTGTATACGAAAAACCAGATATACACTGCAGCCAATAGTCCAAGGACTGCAAGCCCGGCACCAATTTTTAGTAATTTTTTCATGATAGTATTTTTAAATCAGTAATTGAATTAGACATCATTTGTTTGTTTAATTATCCGGGGTTCCAGCATTAAGCCAGGTTTCGAGTTTTGTAATATCACAATCGGGTAGTTTTCCCCCTCCTTTAGGCATAGGTGACCATCCATCCTCATGACGGATAACGCCAAGTAAACTGCCATTATTTGCAGCAGTTGCTATTTCGCTGTAGTTTGATAATGAAACATTACCCGATGGGAAACCTCCGCTATGGCAACCTGCACAGTTGTCATTGATAATTGGCCAAACAGTTCCTGAGTAGGTCACATTCGTGGTGTCACAAGAAGGTGCCTGGGGGTAAAGTTCTTCAACATTGTCATAGTAGCAAGAGTGCAATGCAATTACAATAATTAAAACAAAAAATAATTTACCAGGTTTAGTTGTTAGGTGTTCCATCTTATATCCAAATTTTTATTTGATCAATTTTACAATCTGATAATTTAGGTGCATTTTTCGGCATGGGCTCAAAGCCGGTATCGTGGTTCACTGCACCAAAAAGCTTTCCATTATTTGCCTGGATCACAACCGAATTATAGTCAACCAGCAAAATCCCTCCTGAAGGTTGAGATCCACTATGACAACCATAACAATTTAATTCGATCAATGGCCAGATTGTACCACTATAAGTTACATTGGTTGTATCACAATCTTCATCACAAAAATTATTTTTTGCCCCTTGTTCAATCCATTTTTTAATGCTGTTTTTCTGTTCATTTGTCAAAGGGTTGGCAGGTGGTGGAGGCATCCTGTCGTCAGGATCTGTATCAATTATCTTTTCATACAACTTGCTATCATTCGGATTACCAGGTTCAATCTCTCCGTATTGTATAATAGAAGCGTAATCAACAAGCAGGACTTCTTGCTCGTCGGTCAATTTGTCGTGGCAATCAGTAGTTGCACAGCTGGAAAGGATCAAGGGTAAAATTTCATTCTGAAAATAAACAGAATCCGGATCACATGGATGATCATTTCCACCGCCGGGATCGGAAAACGTAGTGTCCCGTATCCATATTTCAATTTGCTGAATGCTGCAATCATCCAGTTTGTTACCACCTTTTGGCATGGGTACAAATCCTGCTTCGTGGTTTAATGAGCCCATTAAAGCACCGTTTGCTGCAACAAAAGCTACATGATCATAATTATTGAAATCAAGGTTTCCCTCGGGCGTTGGTCCGGAGTGACAACCAATACAATTTGATTGTAAAACCGGTATAACATTGCCATTGTAGGTAATATTTAGCGTGTCACAAATTTCCGGATCAGGTGGATCCGGAGTTCCTGTTATTTCAGGGTCATGTTTACATTGTGAAGTTGCTATTAAAATTGATATTAGTATTAATACCATTTTAGAAAATCTAAGTATGCTGATCAATTTCAAAGTTGATTGATTTAAAATATTATACTTGTTATAGTTATTGTTATAATCATTTTCCATTAATGCCTTATTATTAGTTCTATTATAATGTTCGGGTTTACCTTATTTCAGCAAATATAAACCTTCATTTTGAATGTTAACTTCAAATTAAAATGAGGTATTACAATGAATCTTATTAATCAGATCATTAATATTTTATCGGGCAATTAAGCCAAGATTCGATTAAAAATATATAGATTTTTCATAGTTTTATTTTTACATTTATATTAGGAATAATTGTCGCTTCTATAAATTTGGGCCGTTATATTCTAGTAAGGTTCAAGAACTCGTCACTGCTAACATTGTCGTCCTTCAATTGAATTGAATTCTCATTCATTTCAATGATGATCCAGTCATCCTGTAAATCATCTGCCAACTTGCTACCTGTTATTAAAATAATGAGTTTGTTGCTCGAATTACTGTTATCATCGGATTGATGGTCGGAGGACCATGTACCTGTAAACGTATTTACAGAATTGCCAAAAGTAAAGACTCCGTTTTCAGCGAATAAAAGTGTATACCCACTAAAATTGCTCGTTTCATCCTTACCTTTTTCCGAAAAATAAGAAACTTTCCATGACCCTTGTTTTAGATTGTTGTTTAACTGGACAGAATTTAAGTCAACGGTTTCGTTTTTTGAGCAGGAAGAAACTAAGATTGTGATAGTAAAGATCAGGGTTAAAAGCCTTGTTGTTTTCATGATTCGAAGTTTTAAAATTCGGATCAAAGGTGAGGCGATCTGAAAGTCAAAACAATAGAAAGTTGCTGAATAAGGATTTTTAACAGCTGAAAGGGTAATATAAATGGCTCAATTGTAAAATTGAAAACCTACCTCAATGATTTAAGGCAGTTTAACATGACTCATTTAAATAAAACTTACCGTAATTATATCTTCTTTGCTTTACAGCTGCTTAGACCAAAAGGAAAATACAATGGGCAAAAACTTACTAAACTTGTTATAACAAAAACGGCTGCTAAAATTAGCAAGATAATACCGAAAATACCTGTTACAACATTAGTAAAATACAAAATAACAAAAATTGCAGCCAATAAAATTCTAATAATTTTATCTGTGGATCCCATGTTCTTTTTCATAATTTAATCTTAAATGAATAATTCTAGTGAATTTTGGGACAAAACTACAAAGGGATAAATCAAGTTTCAGTGATCCAGGTCACTTAACTATACGATTTCTATTATTCCACCTTCCTGAATAATTTTACCCTCTTTTTCAAGCTTTTTAATGATTCTTGATACTACTTCTCTTGCAGTACCAAGTTCATAAGCTATTTGTTTATGTCTGATATCAAGTTTTTTTATTCCTTTTACACGGCTTTTCTCAATCAAATAATCATAAATTCTTTTGTCCAATTTATGAAAAAGCAAATACCTTATTGTTTCAAGCAATTCATGATACCTTATGTTGTATTGGTTAAAAAATAAAGTATTCATCTCAGGAAATTGTTTGACCCATGCATTTACTTTTTCTACCGGCAGTAAAATGACTTTTGTTTTATCTTCAGTAACCGCATAAATTTTGCTTGGTTCATTAGCCAGGGCTGATGAAAATGACATAATGCAACTTTGAAAAGGTTCGATGTAATATAATAGTAACTCTTTGTCTTCATAACTACTGTGAACCTTAATTAAACCTTCTATTACAAATGGAATCGCTCTGATATATTGACCTTCTCGAAGAATTTCTATGTTTGGATTATATTCCTTTACTAATGCAGAATGAATAATTTCATCAAGTAGTTTGCTCCCAAGAAATGAAAGTTGCTTTCTTATATTAATATCTAATTCAATCATTATCAATTTCGTTTTGTTAAATAGATGTTAAAAGTACGTATTATTTCTAAGGTTAATTTCAAAAACCACACATCGTTTATCAAACAAACTAGTTTATTTACATACAGTTACAGTGCTTATGCGGACAGCATCATATAATTGTATTGTGAGTTAAGTCACTGACTTTAATCAGGCCTTCAGGTAATATTGCTTAACAATTAAATTTATTATAAATAAAATTTTGAACCTATGAAACTAAAAAACGTACTTTATTTATTGTTATTTCCAGTTTTGTTTTTAGGGCTTCTTTCCTGGTTTTCAGGTGGTTCACCTGGTGGAAAAACCGGAAGTCCCGGCGATGGTGCTAATTGTACACAATGTCATTCTGGAACAGCCCAAGAGATAACAGGATGGATAACAACAAACATTCCTTCATCGGGATATACACCCGGTGAAACTTATACTATTACTGCATCCGGGACACATTCGGGAGTTGTTAAATTTGGTTTTGAAGCAACATCTGAAAACACTTCCTCTACAAAAAAAGGTAGCTTCGTTATTACTGATGCTCTACAAACCAAGCTTACAAATAATGATAATGCCGTGACTCATACGTCAAATGGTACAGCGCCAACAGGCGATTCTAAAACATGGACTTTTGACTGGATAGCGCCTGATGCTGGTACCGGTAACATTACATTTTTTAGCGCTTTTAATGCGACCAATGGAAATGGAAATACCCAGGGAGATTTTGTATACTTAACAAATGCAACAGTCATAGAAAATGTTGAGGCAGATACGGACTTAACAATTAACTTCTCTGGAATGACACCACATATTGGTCAAATGCTTGAAATCAGATTGATCAATAAATATGATTTATCGGAATTTGCAAGGAAAAAGATAGATGCAATTCCTTCTGCTGAATTTAATGTGTCATTTGAAGATATTATTGACGGCAGCAGTTATTTTGTCGAATTCTATGCTGATCATAATAACAATGGGATGTACGATATTCCTCCCGCTGATCATTCATGGAGGCTCGAAGCTGACAATATAAATGGTGGAGATGAAATTAATTTTAATCACAACACTAACTTTTTAGATATTGGATGGAAACACTTACTTATATTTAATCTTCAAGGCATGGATCCGCACGAGGGGCAGCTTATGGAGGTTAGATTAAGGGATATTACATTAACATATGAAGAAACTTTAAGAACACGCATAGAAGTGATCCCTTCAGCAAATTTTTCAATCGAAATGCCAGGCTTGGCGCCTAACCATAGCTACAATCTTGAATTTTACGCTGATCTCAATGGTAATGGAGTATTTGATCCTATTCCAACTGATCATGCCTGGTTAATTAAAACCGGTGCAGTTAATGGTGATATGTCAATTGATTTCACTCACAACACCAACTTTGAAAATTTGAATTGGACTTATCAGTTAACTTTAGATTTAAATAATATGAATCCGCACCTAGGACAATCTATAAATATTAGGGTAATAGAACAAGAGACTGGAATGGAGGTGAGCAGATATATAAGAAATATCGACCTTGCTAACATTGGCGTATTTTTGCCCAAACTATCAATAGGTAAAGAATACTATATTGATTTTTATGCTGATCATAATGGAAATGGCATTTATGATATACCACCAACAGATCATGCATGGCAGTTAACGACTGACGAAATTACAGGTAACACCTCTTTATCATTTACCCATAATACAGATTTTGTCGATATCGACTGGAGGTATATGACAACGCTTCATGTACAAGAAATGCATCCACATATTGGCCAATTGTTTGAGTTAAGGGTTTATAACGAACAAACCTTTGAAGAATTAGGTATGATTACAGTTGAATCGCTTGAACTTGCGGAATATTTTGTGAATATACCCGGAGCCGAAATAGGAGAAAACTACAACATAGATTTCTATGCTGATTTTAATGAGAATGGTATTTATGATTCACCTCCTACAGATCATGCGTGGCGTATTAATATTGCCGACCTTCAAGGAGATACTTTATCTCCATTTACACACAACACAAACTTTACTGATATTATGTGGCCTGTAAGTATTGATGAAAATGATGGATTTGCATTACAAGTATTAATCTATCCGAATCCTTTTTCAGCTCAATTCAACCTTTCTGTATCAGAAAATGATGCAAAACCGACGGCGTTGAAAATTTATAATATTGCAGGGAAATTGGTAAAATCAATACCAATGTTTAACAACAACATTGTCATTGAAACAAATACTTTAAGGTCGGGGATATATCATATCATGGTGAACTTTGAAGACAACACCTACAAAGCGATAACGGCGATCAAGAAATAGTTATGAAAGAGATTTTAGTATAGTTGTACATTATCACTAGCAGGTTTAATAATAAATTAGGCCTGCTTTTTATTTTCCCTTTAACCAGGATTTAAATTGACCAGTGCGGTTGGTGCTTGATAGTACCTCTTGTTCACAAAAAGGGTTTAGTTCAATCTTAATTCGTGATTTTGAATAGGCGGTCATCGTCTCAATGGCATTAAAGCAAATGATAAAACTTCGGTTGACTCTGAAAAATTGTTCTTTATTTAATTCTGTTTCCAATTGCTCCATTGTGTAATCAATAGGGTAACGGTTTCCCATAAAAAGAACGGCATAAACAGCCTTGTTCACTACCTGAAAATAAGCGACATCTATGATCTTAATGGCATTAATTTTTGGTCCAATTTTTACGATCAGTCGCTTTAATTCAGGTTGCGCTTTGTTTTGAATTAGCTTCATAACCTGATTGATATCAAAAACATTTTGAGTAGTTGCTGAATAAGATTCCTGATATTTTTTCAGACTACTTTCCAGTTCTTCAGTTTTAATGGGTTTTAAAAGGTAATCGACACTATTAACTTTGAAAGCTTTAATCGCATATTGATCATAAGCTGTCGTAAATATCACCGGACATTTTACCTCGGTGCGTTTAAAAATTTCAAAACTATTGCCGTCGGCAAGATGAATATCCATGAAAACAAGGTTAGGTTTATAACCTTTGTTAAAATAGTTAACACTGTCTTCAACAGTATCGATAGTCTCATCAAAAACAACATCTTTATTGAGGGTTTTCAGCATTTTTTGTAATCTCAATGCAGTAGCAGGCTCATCTTCTATTATTAGTACTCTCATTCTTGTTTATTTGATTAAGGGTAGTATTATCCTGAATGTTTCCTGTGTTTCTTCAACAACAATTACTTTACCGGATATTAATTTATAACGTTTGATAATGTTTTTTAAGCCAATGCCGGTTGATTGTCCGGTTTGTTTTTTAAGCCGTATATTATTCTCCACAATAATGGTTTTATCAGTATTTCGAATGGTTACTGTAATGGGTTTGCCTTTAGCGATAATATTATGTTTAAGTGTGTTTTCAGCAAGCAATTGTAAGGTTAAAGGAGGAATCATTGTCGATTTTATAGACTCATCAAGCACAATATCAACTATAAAATTATTACCCATTCTTCTTTGATGAATAGTGGAATAATTGCTCATCATTTTCAATTCTTCAGATAGTGTAATTAACGGTTGATCTTTCACTTCAAGTATGTTTCTGAAAAATCCTGACAATGCTTCTGTATAGCTTATTGCTTCTTCAGGGTTTTCATCGATTATAGATATTAATGTTGAAAAACTATTAAATAAGAAGTGCGGATTTATCTGGTTTTTCAAAGTTTGAAATTCAAATTCGAGTTTTTCCTTCTTTTTGGCTTCTATTTGTTTCAGCCTATTTTCCCTGATTTTAATGAACCAGGTGGTCAGAATTACTAATAAAACAATACATAGAATAATAAACCATATTGAACGATAAAAAGGCTCCCGGATAGTGAAGCTGAAAGATGTCATTTTATCATTTAATCCGGTTTTATTTAAAAGTGCCTTTACCCTAAATGTATATTTCCCTGGAATCAGGTTAGGATAAATTGCTGTCTTGTCATAAGTACTTTTCCAATCAGGATCATATCCATCCAGTTTTACCATGTATTGTATTTTGTTGGGTGCTAAAGGCCAATGACCAGTATATTCAAATACAAACCTATTGTCGTTAGCAGAAAAATACTGGTTATTTTCCAGTGAAACTGGCTGAAGGTTTACAGAAATCCAGTCGAGTGAGGTATAAGGATGTGTCGAATATCGATTAATTAAATCCCGGTCGATTTGAATAATTTGATCGTGTGTTGCAAAGCAAATAGAATTATCATTTTTACAAACACTATTCAAGTCAGACATAATTGGGTCTAATCCCAATTCTTCGTTTAGACAGACATATTTACCGGTTTTATTATTAAAAATATTTAAACCTTCATCTGTTAAAATGAAAAGGAGTTCTCCTTCAGTTGCTAAAGAGTAAATATAAAGGCCTGAAAAGATTTCACCAGATTCGAATTTCTCAAATACGGATCCATCATATTTATAAATCAATGATTTTGAGGTGCTGAACCAAATATTTCCTGATTGATCTTCGGCAATTGAATAGATAATTTTGTCATTAATCCCCTGAGCTTCATTATAAACGTAAAATACGTCACTTTCAAGTTTCAATAACCCGTTTCCATCAGTACCAAACCAAATTCGCCCTTTACTGTCAGGAAAAATGGTATAAATAAAGTTTGTGTTAAGTCCGTCTTCCTTATTAAATGAACGAATATTCTTAATTTGAGAATTATCGTTTAAAGTTATGGCAGATGATCCGCCCAGTGTTGCGACCCAGAGAGTTTTGTTTTTAAATGTAATTGATAAAACATTGTCGTCGATCAGACCTTTGAAGTGATCAATAATATTGTAGGTTCCATCATTAGGATTAAAAAAGATAATTCCCTGCCCAAGAGTTCCTATCCAAATTTTACCCGTATGATCAACTGCCATTGACGTAAATGTTGAAGAATTGTTTAATTTATTTTCCAAAAAGGTATGCACACCATCCTTATGCACTTTGATGAGTTTTGAATTTGCAGTAAACCAGTATTCATGATCAGTAGTGGATACAATTGAATGAATTTCACTATCCTGATTTTCGATGACAGATTCAGTTACAACAATTGCAGGCCCATTGGAGATGTAAAGATTTTTCCTGGTTAGAATATATAAATTACCATGTATGTCGGATATTACCGACCTGATGCCTTCATTTATACCCGCACCTTTAAATCGTATTGATTCTAAGTTGTTGATATGAGGATGTTTTGAAAAGAATAGGCCATTATCATCATCCAAAATCCAAAGATCTTTCCTTTCAATTGTTAATGCATTTATTCTTCCAAAGGAATTTACATCAATGGGTTCGATCTTGTTGAACGTGGAATCAACGGCTTTAAAATAATATATTCCTCCTTGATGAAAACCAATCCACATAAACCCTTCATGATCTTTAACCAACCTTAAAACAATCAAGTCAGGCAATTCTTCTGAAAAATTTGATGCTTTTAATTTATTCGACAGGCTATCAGCATAACAAATATTAATGCCATTGTCGGTAGCTACCCAAACCCGTTTATCCTCACCAAATTCAAGATCATAGATATAATTGTCGTTCAGACCGTTGCTTGTATTCAACGATACCAAACTTCCTTTAGTATAACAGAACAACCCACTACCATAAGTTGACCACCATATTCGTCCCTTTGAATCAAATAACATATCGGTAACCGAAGAGGAATCATTTTTATATTGAGGTACTTTAAATGATACAAGCGTTCTATTATTAGTATAGGCAATTGATCCATCATGATACCCAACCCAAATTGTCCCGTTTGTTCCATTTTTAATGATTGTTACATTTTCAGAACCCTCTTCATTTGTATAATGTATCGCTTTAATTCCGTCCCATCGATATAATCCGTTTTTCGTTCCAATCCAAAGATAACCGGAGGAGTCACTGTATATTACATTTATTTTTTCTGCAGTGATATCAGCAGATAGTTCAACAGATTTAATTAATAAATCAAAATCAACCGAGTAATTATGCAATCCGGAGCATAAAAAGAAAATCAAAACAATATATTGCCTGATAATTTTCACTTAATCATTCTCTTTTCTTAATAATTCGGCCTTTACTTCAATTGTAATTATTTCAGCAATCTTTTGATTAACAATACTTGGAATCCGAATGTTGAAATCTTCCAGCAGCACATCAAAACCCGCATTTACAAGTATTGCTTCATCTTTAAAATCAAGCTGTACTGTTATTATTCTTTCATGTTCTTCCCCATGAATTGACAAGATTCCTTTTGCCCTGACAATCTGTTTTTCGCCAGAAACTTTTTTTATTGGCTCGATTATTTTTCCTTCGAATGTTGAATATTTGAATTTATCCACCTCCATATAATTCTCGTAAAAATGCTCTTGTTGTAATGCACTGTTAAAGCCTTTCAGGCTTCTGATAGAAATTTTAAAAGCAAAGCGATTATTGGTTAAATCAACAGCTCCAAACAGTTCATCTGATGATGCTTTTATGAGTTCAAGAGGTGCTTCAGAAACGAAAATAATTGTACCCTTATGTGTCATAAATATATCTTGAGAATACAGGTTGGTAATGAAATACCCTGAAAGAAGTAGAATAATTATGATTCTATACATGATGATTAATGGGATAATACAGCAAGTTTACTAAAATCCTAGTAATAAAAATCAGAATCAATGATATTTGAGATTAATGCTTCGAATTAAAATGATTAATTGCGTGCCGGCATTCAATTTACTTATTTTTGTTGCTAGTGAGTGATAAACAACAAATATCGATACTAAAAGCCAATGGTGAGCGAGTTTCATTTGATGAAAATAAATTGATCACGGCTTTGAAGCATGCTGGGGCCACACCTGAACAGGCCAGGGAAATTGCCATAAAAGTTAAGCAAAGATTATATGATGGTATTCCGTCCGGGAAAATTTACCAGAAAGCTTATGCTTTGCTCAAAAAAACCTCTCATCGGACTGCTGGCAGGTACCGCCTTAAAAAGGCAATACAGGATTTAGGACCATCGGGATACCCATTTGAAATTTTTATTGGTAAATTATTCGAGTCTTTTGGTTACCAGGTTGAAGTTGGTAAGCAGATGCAGGGAAAATGTATTCAGCATGAGGTTGATGTTGTTGCGAATAAACCAGGTGAAAAAATTATTGTGGAATGTAAGTTTCATACCGATAGTCGGGCAAAAACAAATGTCCAGGTGCCTTTATATATTCATTCAAGGTTTAATGATATTGAAAAAAAATGGAAAGAAAATAATACAGATAGAACCATTAAATTCAGGGGATATGTTGTCACCAACACCCGCTTTACCATGGATGCCATCAACTTTGCAGAATGTGCAGGTTTAGGGCTTATATCCTGGGATTACCCGGCAAATGAAAGTTTAAAATATTTTATTGATCAGTCTGGCCTTCACCCAATTACTTCATTGCACACCTTAAATAAATCACAAAAAAAACAAATACTGGATGAGGGAATTGTTCTTTGTAGTGAATTGATCAGGCATACTGATTTGATGAAAAAGCATTCAATTTCCGAACAACAAATAGAAAAGGTATTGAAAGAAGTTAGTTTACTAATCCATTAAAAATTTACCAATTTAAATTCTGATGAATCGATTCATAATTTTTGGTTTGCTCTCTGCTTTGTTGATTCTTCAAGGACAAAATCTATATGGACAACATTTTCACCAAAAAATACATAAACCCCTTGATTTGGCTGAAACCGATCCGCCAAATGTTTATAACGAATACTTTGCAGGTGCAGGTGCCTGTATGCTTTGCCATAATTCGATGACTGATTCGCAGGGTAATTCGGTCGCCATCGTCAACGATTGGCGTTCTGCAATGATGGCCAATGCCTCAAAAGATCCTTTCTGGCAGGCTAAAGTTTCGCATGAGGTTTTGGTCAATCCACACTTGAAAAATGAAATTGAAACCGTTTGCACACGCTGCCACGCACCAATGGGCAATGTCAATGCTATTTATAATGGTGATGACCATTTTACCATCCAAGATATGAAGAATGACACGCTTGCCATGGATGGTGTATCATGCACTGTTTGTCATCAAATCGCACCTGAATCGATGGGTAACAGTTCGGGGAATTTTATTATCGGAACAAATAAGCAAATTTGGGGTCCTTATCCAGATCCGTTTTCAAATCCAATGATCATGAATACTGGTTACACCCCGATTCATAGTAATCATATTAAGGATAGCAGGCTTTGTGGATCATGCCATACATTGCTAACCAATTCACTTGATCTGGATGGTGTGCCAACCGGAGAGGAATTTGTTGAACAGGCCATTTACCAGGAATGGAAAAATTCATCTTTCTCAGATGACAACCTTTCATGTTATCATTGTCATATCCCGGAAATTTCGGATGTGGTAAAAATAAGTACGATGCCGCCATGGCTTGATGGCAGAACACCTTTTGGTAAACACCATATGCAGGGAGCCAATGTGTTTTTGTTGAATCTGTTAAAAAATAATATTGACCAATTATCATTAACAACCAATGAGTCTCAGATTGATTCTACAATGAACCGCACACTAAAAAATTTACAGCAATTCTCTGTTCAGACCAGTATTGCTGAAATCGATCGGACAAGTGATAGCTTATTTCTTGATTTAGAGTTAGTAAATATGGCAGGGCATAAGTTACCAACAGGATATCCCAGCAGAAGGGTATTTGTAGAATTTATTGTAACTACTGACACGGATGATACTTTATTTCACAGCGGGCGAATGAACGATCAATTTGAACTTGTGCATGAAAATGAAACGTATGAACCGCATCATAAAGTAATAAAGCATGAGAATCAGGTTCAAATTTATGAAATGGTGATGGGTGATGTGGAAAACAATGTAACTACCGTTCTGGAAAGAGCTTACTTACATTTAAAGGATAACCGGATTCCGCCTTCAGGTTTTACGTCAACTCACAACAGCTACGATACTGTTAAGGTAGTTGGTTATTCTGAGTCAGATGTCAATTTTAATAAATCCGGACAGGAAGAAGGAACAGGCAGCGATATAATTCACTACAGGGTATCTGTTGCAGAACACAACCTGAACACGATTTTTGTTACCGCCAGAGTATATTATCAGACGGTAACAAATAAGTGGCTGGCAAACATGTTTACTTATAACTCTGAAGACATTGATCTTTTTAAAAACCTATATCAGGAAGCAGATAAAGCGCCCGTTTTGATGAATGAAATAAGCCATGTTTCATTACCGACTTCAATTTTTGACCACCCGATGGATCCATTGTTCGTTTATCCCAACCCGGCTGAGCAGAATTTTTCGGTCGCTGATCTTGATGCTGGAACTCAAATAAAGATTTATACTATATCAGGAAGATTTATGAGTGAGCAATCTGCGAAAAGCAAAAGCGAGTGGGTAAAAGCACCTGATAAGAAGGGTATTTATTTGGTACAAATTATTAATCCTGATGGAAAACACCGATCATGCAAATTAGTTGTTAATTAATCCCGGTCCTTAATATCTTTACCTAAATATACCTTTTTGTAGGTATTGCCCCCCCTTGGCACTAAATATAGTTTTGCTTAGAAAATAAAAGCAGAACAATGAGAAGGGTATTCATAGTATTGGTAATTGCAATATTGTCAATAACAGAAGCTATTGGACAAGATTCAATCAGCCAAAATAACCAAATGCTGAACAGGGCCTCCAGTATGCTGGTAAGCGACAGGAAATTGAATGTAGGTGGGTATGGCCAGATTGATTACAATCAACCTTTCGTAAACGGAACAATCCAAAATGGTAAGCTTGATGTGCACAGACTTGTTCTTTTATTCGGATATCGCTTTACCAATAAACTAAGTTTTGTAACCGAAATTGAACTTGAGCATGTAAAGGAGGTTTTTGTTGAACAGGCATTTATCAACTATGCGTTTAATACCTACGTAAATTTCAGGGGAGGTTTATTACTCATCCCAATGGGAATTATTAACGAATACCATGAACCACCAACATTTAATGGTGTTGAACGGCCTCTGATTGATAAATATATTGCTCCAACCACCTGGCGGGAAATCGGGTTAGGTGTAACCGGATCAATTCCTGAGGCATCAATGAGATATCAAATTTATATAGTGAACGGGTTTAAAAGTTATCAGCATGGTGAAGCATTTCTTGATGGAAAGAATGGGCTGCGAAAAGGACGACAAAAAGGAGCTGAATCACTCTTTAATTATCCAAACCTAAGTACACGTATTGAATATTATGGTTTGCTTGGTTTAAATTTAGGACTTTCAGGATACTTTGGAAAAACCCAATCAACAATGTATAGCGGAGTGGAACGTGATGATAAACCAGCTTTGCAAGCTGCAGATTCGTCAGTGGTTGGAGTAACAATGATTGGTTTTGATGTAAGATATAAACGCAAAGGTCTTGGTTTTAGAGGCCAGCTTTATTACACCAGTATTTCAAATACAGGACAATATAACTTTTTCACTGCGGATGATGATGGACCAAATAATCTTGCAAACAGCATGTATGGTTATTACATCGAAATGGCTTATAACGTGTTTTATCCTTTCAGCAAAATAAATAACAAATTGGTACCATTTTTTCGGTTTTCTCAATATGATACGCAGGCATCAGTTGTTTCAGAAATAATGAAAAATAGTGCTTATAGTAATAAGGTAATTACAACAGGTATAGGATTTTGGTTTCTGCCTCAGGTTGCGATAAAAACAGATGTTCAGTTTGTCCAATCAAAAGTTGATAAGAATTTCAACAAAACTTTTAATGCAGGCATAGCAGTTATGTTTTAATTGATCTAAAATGAAAAAAATCGTTGTCATTTCCTGTTGTTTATTATTCATCTACTGTATGTCAAGTCTGACAAAAGGACCTGATTTAAAACCTCCTTTAAAAGCAGTAAATAAGGCCATTGAGAAAATCTGGAAAACCACGGAATTTGAAATTATTGATAATAATGAGATTAGTTGCAATAATAGCGGTTGTTGGTACAAAATTATTTCAAATCAGCAAGAATTGGGTTTATTATATAATGGTCGTATAAATAGTTGCCGTTCTGGTGGGTGTTCTGTTAACTTAAGCGAGGAAGCAATATCTTATGAATATTTCGATTATCTGCTGTTTACCAATAACAATGGCAAGGTACTTTGGGTAAAGATATATAATTACCAGGCCACACAGGGGCACGAGGTGATGAGCAGGGGTTGGTTAAACCAGTTTAAGGGGATTCATTCAGGAACAGCATTAGAGTTTGGAAGAGACATAGAAACCATATCGGGAGCTACAGTATCGGCATCAGCTTTAACGGATGATATTCAAAATGTACTGAGTTGTGCCTTTTAGTTAGGTTTTGTAATTTCGGTCACTTCAAAATCATAAAATATGTCGTGGCAGAAAAAGGTGATTGACGAGATTAACATTGCATTAAATACATCTATAACCCTGATCAATACCAGTCCTGTAAGTGGTGGTGATATCAATAATGCATATCGATTTTCAACTTCGGAAGGAGACTTTTTTGTAAAAACGAACTCATCTTCACGTTACCCAAAAATGTTTCATAAAGAGGCACTCGGATTACAATTACTGTCTGACTCGCGTGAAATTACAGTACCAGAAGTAATCAGCACTGGTGAAGAAGATGATGTTTCATTTCTGGTCATGAAGTTTATTAATAGCGGTGTTAAATCACCGGGTTTTTGGAACGTTTTTGCCAAAAAAATGGCATATCTGCATAAACATACATCTGATTATTTTGGACTCGATCATGATAATTACATTGGTTCATTGTATCAGTCAAACACAAAACACAGCACATGGTCAGCGTTTTTTATAACAGAACGGCTTGAAAAACAGGTAATACTCGCCAGAAATAATGGAAAACTTGGAAACGATACCATAAAAAGATTTGAGCATTTCTATAAAAAGATCGATGAAATATTTCCTGTAGAACCTCCGGCTTTGTTGCATGGTGATTTATGGGGTGGTAATTATATGGTTAATGAAAAAGGAAATCCGGTAATTATTGATCCTGCTGTTTATTATGGGCATCGTGAGATGGATTTGGGAATGTCGCAATTGTTTGGCGGATTTGATCCTGAATTTTATGATATATATAACCAGCATCATCCATTGGAAAACGACTGGCAAAAGAGAATGGATTATTGCAACCTCTATCCTTTAATGGTTCATGTTAATCTCTTTGGAGGTGGTTATTTGAATTCAGTAAAATCTATTCTTAATCAATTTTAATTCTCAATTTCCATCTTAGAAATTTAACAGATTAATTATCAGAATTATAAATTGTGTATAATTCACTGATAATTATTTCACAATAAAAAATTCATTAAATAATAATTAAGTTTCTTGCATACAACTTTACAAAAAGTACATACTTTAAATTTTGGTTAAAATGCAAAGAATTTATTCAACCCTCATCAACCCGGCACTGCTTTTCGTGCTCTTTTTGTTTCTTTTTCAAAATTCACTTGCTCAAAATGTAATAGTATCTGACGATGCGGTATACACTGGAGAAGCTTCGGCCATGCTTGATGTAAAATCGACAGATAAAGGGATGCTTGTACCACGTTTATCAACCACCCAGCGCATCAACATTTCATCACCGGTTGAAGGCTTATTTGTTTATGATACTGACCTGAAAAAATTCTATTTTTTCGATGGTACAAACTGGTTGGGCATGCCAATTG
>Ga0316201_10000564_pt1 | contig 21597 bp, 18 predicted proteins | sample CS6wburrow_MG_FD_204516 | JGI IMG/M metagenome (GOLD analysis project Ga0316201, IMG submission 204516) | Coastal sediment microbial communities from Delaware Bay, Delaware, United States - CS-6 worm burrow | ecosystem: Environmental > Aquatic > Marine > Coastal > Sediment | place: USA... | reverse complement strand
GCCATCCAGATAATCAGACCAGGCGTCGCCGACCACCAGACCCGGGGTCTGCGACACGATCTGGAACTGGCCATCGTCCTGGATCTCGCCGATCAGTACCGGCTTGGTGATGTGGTGGTTGGGCATCATCGCGGACAGGCCACCGGAGAGGTTCGGTACCGCAACGCCAATGATGGCGTCACCGACCGCGGCAGGATCGGTTGTGCCGGCCTTCTTGACCGCCTCGACCCACATATTGAAGCCGATGTAATGCGCCTCCATCGGGTCGTTGGACACACGGTCTTCATTCTTGACGAACTTCTGCCAGGCCTCGATGAAGGCGTCATTGGCCTCGTCCTCGACGCTCATGAAATAGTTCCAGGCGGCCAGGTGGCCGACCAGCGGCTTGGTGTCGATACCCGACAGCTCTTCCTCGCCGACCGAGAACGCGACGACCGGGATGTCTTCGGCCGAGATGCCCTGGTTGCCCAGCTCCTTGTAGAACGGCACGTTGGCGTCGCCATTGATGGTCGAGACTACCGCGGTCTTCTTGCCGGCCGAGCCGAACTTCTTGATGTCGGCGACGATCGACTGCCAGTCGGAGTGACCGAACGGCGTGTAATTGATCATGATGTCGCCCTTGGCCACACCCTTGGCTTGCAGGTAGGCCTCGAGGATCTTGTTGGTGGTACGCGGGTAGACATAGTCGGTACCGGCCAACACCCAGCGCTTGACGCCTTGCTCCATCAGGTAATCCACCGCGGGGATCGCCTGCTGGTTCGGCGCGGCGCCGGTGTAGAACACGTTCTTGGACGACTCTTCACCCTCGTACTGCACCGGGTAGAACAGCAGACTGCCAAGTTCTTCGAATACCGGCAGCACGGATTTGCGCGAGACCGAGGTCCAGCAGCCGAACACCGCATCGACCTTTTCCTGCTCTATCAGCTCACGCGCCTTCTCGGCGAACAGAGGCCAGTTGGAGGCCGGGTCGACGACCACCGCCTCGAGCTGCTTGCCCAACAGGCCACCCTTTTTGTTCTGCTCCTCGATGAGCATCAACATGGTGTCCTTGAGCGTGGTCTCGGAGATGGCCATGGTGCCTGACAGTGAATGCAGGACACCGACCTTGATGGTGTCGGCGGCCTGTACGGCGCCGGCCAGCCCCAGGGCGGTAGCTGCGGAAACAGCCAGCGACACTCGGCGAAGTTGCTTGGCAAAACTCATTATTCGGTTTCTCCCCTAAACGGAATGGATGCGGAACTGCCGGCTGACCGCTATGCAGGGATGCCTCGTGTTGGGGCATTTCCTTTACGGGCTCGCAGCCCGGTCGGTCAACACAGCGACAGTTACCCTGCCGCTGCAGTTGTCATGCCAAGTCACTAAGTAATTGTTTAATAGAATATTATTAGGATCGACCCGCGTATAGGGTGAAGGCGTCGCACCGTCTTGGCGCATGCATTCGGCGCTCGTGCGAGAAAAGGGGGCACAGACCTTGGCCGTCCACAATCGGGTGGAGCAATTCGCCGATTTGGTGCATCACCGTTCGATTCATTGCATCCTGTTGCCAGGAGTGAACGGTTTTCGCCGTCGCTACTTCACCGCCAAAAGGAAGGCCAAAACTTCTGATATTCGTCGCACGCACCGTGGTGGCGACGGAGTTGACAGTGGTCTGGATCGGTTGCGCCCTTTCAGCGTCGGCGACAGGCGCCACGCATGCCTGCGCAAACCCTTTGATCGGCGTCAAAGCCGATGAGCCGGCAGATCATCAGGCCATCTGCGACAGTGCTGAGGGCACGCTGGCGTTGTTCGGTCGATTGGACCTCGGACTATCGCATCCCCTCGTCATTGAGGTCGCGCCGAATCTGCCCGATTGGGTCAACGAGACCGCTGTTGGATGTTACGAGGAAGAAGAATGAAAGATCTTCGTGCTCAACTCCTCAGCATTCGAGAAGGGAGCGGTTTGCTTGGACGGTACGATCAAGGTGGCCCGCCGATCACCGTGAGATGCGCCTCGGGAAGGTCAGTCCCTTCGACCCGGAACACCAGCGACTCGCCGGAGTATCCACCCAGCAGGACACGCTGTCCGCCGATTGCGACCCCCGCCTTGACTGTGCCGTTCTGCAGTATGTTGTGAGTCCCACTGCCGGCAGGGGTTTCAAAATAGACGGTGCAGGGGTCAGACAGGCAGACGACCGTGGAACCCGGGCGCACCGTCACCTCGAAGTAGTTGTTCGGCGACGCTGTGGCGAGCCCGCCCGACAGCAGCGCAGCCAGGCCCAGCACGCCCAAGCGACGGGCCGGTTGAAAAACGATCGCGGTCGCACTCTTCATCTTCGGCTCCTTACATTTTCTGAATGGCATGGTCGGGACACGATGCGCTATTGCACATCGCGCCACTAAAGCCTAGTCGACCCGGAGCGACCGGTGTCAGATACTGCAAACCATAGGACATGGCATTTATGCGCGCTTGATCCAACCCCGCGCGTAGCGCTCCTGACTCGCGTCGCCGGCCATGATCTCGACATAGCGTGCACCCTGCTGGATATTCATCATCTTGACCAGCGAATCACTGCTTCGGTCCTTTTTCAGCAGCTTACCCAACGTGTCCATCGATTTGTTGCCGAACCAGCCATCGACGATCAGGTCCTTGTAGTCACGCTGGTTGCGATTGAGCAGGTTCAGCGCAGACTGCAGAAAACGCACCGAGCGGCGCAGTCCCATATTGACCGCCGTGTCGTACAGTTCGTCGGCGACCGCCTGGTCGGGCAACTCGTCGCCGTCGAATCGATCCCAATAGACCCTCTTGTACAGCGCCTTGACGTTGGCCTGCAGCGTGCGATCGGCCCCCAGGGAGCGCGGGAAGTCGGCCTTGCGCCTGGCGGCGTCGATGCGCTTCCAACCCGACCAGTCCGGATGGTGCACGCGCGAGATGCCGCGGTAGGTCTCGCCACCGCGATCCACTCGATCGTTGACATAACCCCCCTCGTGCGCCGAGGTGTGGGTATAGGCTTGGCTGAATTCGGCCATGATTCCTCCCGGACTCAGTAGTCCAGATTTTGTTTACTGAACGGCTGCAGGGGGTCGGCGCCGAGGATGCTGTGCAACAGACTGTTCATGGTCGCCACATCATTGTCAAAACCGCCATGGGTGCGGCTGGTAGTCGATCCACTGCCACTGTCGTTGGCCTGATGCACGGCGAAGCGGTCTGTGACCGCCTGCATCTTGTCTTTCTTCAACAGCTCGTCCATATGGATCTGCATGCCGAGGATCGCCTCGGGCGGGCTCTCTTCAAACGCACGCGAGACCAGATACAGCAGCGACTTGCGGTATACCTTGCCAACGTCGTCTGCCAGTTCGAGTTCGTCTTCCAGATTGAACACCTGCATCCGCTCGAGCCCGAACTCGCCGGCCTGCGACAGCAGGTACGGATAATAATGTGTCTCGAACAGGTCGACCGTGGCGGCCGGCGCGAACAGATTGCATGTGCTGATCCGCAGGGTCGGTGCCAGGTCCTCCATGGTCTCGAGCAGCCGCGCCAGCAGGATCGCGCCGGTGCTGTGTCCGCAGATATGCACCTTGAGTTTGGCGCTGTTCTTGCGCGCCATCTCGTTGAGCCAGATCGCCAGGGTCTCGCTGCCCGCCCGGTCTGGCAGGAACGGCAGGCGCGCGCCCTCCTTCATCTCACGCCACAAGGCGCGACCTGGGATACGCGTGCCCCATTCCAGCAAGCGGTCGGTCCAGTCGGAAAAACCGGCAGCACGTTCATCTGCGTCGTCCTTGCGGCGGACGATCACGTCCTTCAGCTCCTCGACGATGCCGGTGTCGTACATGAAGTGATATGGATAGATCCCGTTCGCCTTGAAGGTCTCCTTCATCGCCGCGATCCGCCGCGCCGAGTCCTTTGGCGAATTCAGGCCGCCGTGCGCGTACAACAGCAGGTGCCGATACTTGCCCTTGCTGCCGGCGACCAGTTTGGCGGTCGCGCGTACGTCATCGGCATTGCTCCAGAAACGCCCCCTGTTATGGAAGGCGCCGTCATCGACATGGACGAAATGTCCGGCGATCTCGCTGCGCGCCGGGCTCGGCTTGAGCGCGACCCCGCTGCGGTTGCGTTCGTGGGTCTGCGGCAGATGCCAGATCTGCGGGGTCGGCAGGGCCAGGGTGAACACCCAGGCATCCATCAGGTTTTCCAGCCAATCCTCGTATTGCCACAGGCCGAGACCGCTCTTGCCCCAGGTCTTGCCCCAGGAATTCTGGATCCAAAAACCTTGACTGTTGTAACCGACGATCGCGAAGGCGTGTCCACCGCTGCGCCCCGCGTCATGCGGAATCATGCCGGTCTTCTTGCTGGCGCGCATCCAGCCGCTGTGGGTCCGGGCCGAGCAGAAGATCGCACCCGCCTCGTTCAACGCGGCATGGAAATCGGCGATACGCGGCTGCACCCGGTAGTAGGCACCGATGGTATTGTGGCGGGCCTCCTTGGCGCGCGGCACGGTCAGGCCGCCTGGCCTGTCCGACACATAGGGCCACTTGCTATCGGCACATACCCCCATGTTGTACCAGCCCTTGATTGCCCCTCGACAGCTCGAACCGGCATATTGCTCGCCCGGCCATTCGTCGTGCAGTTTGGCCATCTCGTAGAGCATGCGCGGACTGACCCGCACCTTGCTGCCACGCTCGCGGTTGAGTTGATTGATGACCGCAGCCAGACCGAATCCGGTGCAGGCGCCTTCGTTCTGCTGGTTGAGGATCTGCAAACCGCGTGGTGGCGTACGGTAGCGCTGCAGTTGCCGCAGTGAGGACTCGAACGGCCAGTCGCGCAGATCGGGAACATCACGTACAGCGGTGGTCGGATACTGGCTGCTGCCCGAGCGTTTCCGTGTCGGCATCGCGAGGTTTCCTGGAACGGATGAACGCCCCAAGTATAGCCAGACAACACATCACCGGGACTGGGGCAGTTCACAGCTCACAGCCAACCGCCCTGCCCTTCGTACCAACCGCCGACCGCACCCCAGCCGGCCCGCGGTATGCTCACGGTCAATCCCAATCGGTCTGACGCATCTCGAGGATCGGTTCGCCATCGGCGTCGAACAGCACCAGGCTGACGCCGGCGCGTCGATAGGTGCGCGCATTCTCCAGCGCCGCGGCCAAAGCCGACTCGCGTCGCATTACGCTTTCAGCACAGGCCATACGGGTCGCCGCGACCGGGCCAACGAAGATCGTGCCATCGCTGGCCTCGTACTCGGCAAACATCCGGTTGCATCCCGTAAAGCCGACCAACCTGCCCTGGCTGCGGAACTGGACGAAGGCCGAGCTCTCGGTCGGCACCTCCAGCGCACCCATGCGCAGCGGTTTCCATTCGCTGCCGGTCAGCAAGGCGGCTTCAGCGTTACTCATAAGGCATATCAGGGACAGCAGGGTCGGGACAAACGCCCGGCACCCTCGCCTCGGTGTGTTCATTGGGACTACCAGGCCGTATTCGGGTCAAATGAAAAACGGGCCGGATCGTAACACGGGCACGGGAGGGAATGGTCTCATGGCCATAGACAAAGGACGAGGCAGGCAGCGCCTGCCTGTTGCTGCAATCAGTTGCTGCCGAAATCGGCGGCCACGTCTTCCAACTGGCCGGAATCGCTTTCGGTAGGTTCCAGTGACAAACCGCTGCCCCAATCGGACGAGGTAATCTTCTTGCCGGCGTCCTCGGTCTTGATCTGGATCTTGACGTTACTCGCCGAATCCGCGTATTCGATTGCGGTCTCCTGGGTGATCCGGCCTTCCTGATACAGGCGCACCAGATGCTGGTCGAACGACTGCATCTTGTATTGACCACCGCGCTCGATCGCGTCCTTGATCCCGCCGAGTTCCATCTTGGAGATCATGTCGGCGATATAGCCGGTGTTGATCAGGACCTCGATCGCGGCGACCTTGCCACCCTCTTTGGCCGGTACCAGGCGCTGACAGATGATCGCCCGCAGGTTCTGTGCGACCCGCTTGGCCTGTTGGTCGATGCCGTCTTTCGGAAAGAACCCGAGGATACGTTCCATCGTCGTCGCGGCATTGTTGGCATGCAACGTGGAAAGTGCGAGGTGACCGGTGTTCGCGAACTTGAGCGCAAACTCCATCGTCTCCAGGTCCCTGACCTCGCCCATCAGGATGACATCCGGGGATTCACGCAGCGCGGCCTTCATGCCGGTGCTGAACGACGCAGTATCGATACCGATCTCGCGCTGCGCCATGATCGCCTTCTTGTGGTTGTGGACGAATTCGATCGGGTCCTCGAGGGTCAGGATGTTGCCGCCGGCATTGGCGTTGCGATGGTCGATCATCGCCGCCAGCGTGGTCGATTTACCCGAACCGGTCGCACCAACCAGCAGGATCAGGCCGTTCCGTCCCATCACCAGATCCTTTAGCACCTGAGGCACGCCGAGGCCATCGAGCGTCGGCACTTCGGTGTTGATATGCCGCAATACCAGGGAGGCCTCGCCGCGCTGCCGGAAGGCGTTGCCACGAAAACGGCCGATACCGTTGTAGGACAGCGAAAAATCGACCTCGCCCTTCTCCTCGAAGTCCTTCAGTTTTTCGTCGGTCAGGATCTCGCGTATGGCATGCTCGGCATCACCCGGTGCGAGTGGCTCACCCAACTGGGCAAAACCCTTTGGCGTCTTCATCGAGATCTTGGCGCCTGTGTACATGAACACATCGGCGGCGTTGTTCTTCACCATCACCTCTAGAACTCGAGGCACATCGATAGCTGCCATTGCGCAACCACTCCTTTTTTTGACCGGGGCCAGGCGACGGAATGGAACCCTGCGACAAACGTCAATCCCGGCCGATACCAGCGTTATCGGTGCGCTCGTCGGAAACTTGGACCCGCAGCGGCATCCTGCGAACGAAAGGCATGATATGGCGCAAGCGAGATGATCGGCTCACAACGCGATATCGACCCTGGGTTTGGCGTCCGCTTTGGCATCGAGTTTGGGCCGGCAGGCGCGCAGCTGGGTCTTGCCGGCCCCTTTTTTCCGAAGATAGTCGCGCGCCGCGTCGGCGCGCGACTGGGCGACCGCCAGCAGTTCTTCCGCCTTGTCGATGTATACGCCCTTCTTGTCCTTGCGCCGTTCGACCTCGGCGACCACCCCACACACCCGGACCTTCAGCTTGGGCTTCTCGGCCAGTTTTCCGGCCAATTGGCCGAGATATTCACGTGCCGCCGCATCGAGTTCGGTGCTGCCGGGCGCGAACAACGCCGGCTCGAAGGTGACCTTGAGGGCCTGATTGGCCAGCAGGCCACCGACCAACAGGACCGATCCGAGCGGCTGGATCGCCAGCGCGGCCGTGCCGGCGACGGCCTTCATGATGATCGGATTGAGCGCACCCAGGACGCGGAAATCCGGGTCGTTCAGGTCGCCGGCCACGGGCAGCTCGAGCTTGATGTTGCCATCGCGGTCTTCGAGCAGCGCGATCGCGGTGCCCAACGGCGGCCCCTCCTTGCCCTCGATCTCCTCGACCTGCAGGCTGGACATGCTCAATGCGTTGCCCATGTCGAGTCGATCGCTGTCTATCGTGATGGTGAAATCGTCGTCCAGCTGACCCTCGAGGAAGCGGTGGCCCAGATCGTTGGCCACGAGGCCGTTGACCGCGCTCAGGCCAAAACCATGCAGATGACCCTCGGCCTTCAGATACAGGTCGCTGGCGAGCGGGCGCACGACCCCTTTGAGCGAGAATTCCGAGTACTTGTCCGGGCGCAGCGTGACCTCGAACGGCGTGTCGCGGCCGGGCTCGCTGCTGGACAGCGCACCGAGCTCGATCGTCTCGACCGCGTAGCGCACCGGTTTCATCCCCGGGTTGAGCGCATCGGCCAGCGTGATATGGCTGTCGCCGCTGAGCCGCAGACCGGCGATCTTCCAGCGCAGGCCGGCATCGCCTGCTGCCGGTTTGACCGCTTCGCCGGCCGGCGGTGAGGGCTGCTGAGGTGTCGATTGTGCCGCTGCGCCGCCGCTCATCACGTGGCGCCACTCGCCCGCCTTGTCGCGTATCACTCCGGTCTGCAGACCGTCGATCACGATCCGCCCCAGGTCTACCCCGGCCTGCTCGGCAAAACTGCCGCCATCCAGGGTGATTCCGGCGACCTTCAACTCGGTGGCCGATGCCGCTGCGGGCAGCGCGATGCCCTCGAGGCGCAGCTGGTCGAAGGCGGTCGTCGGTCCGCCCAGCGCGAGCCCCTTGGCAACAATGCGATCGAGGCTCAGCGGTCCATTGGCGAAGGCCGGGTTGGCCACCCGCAGACCGCTCAGGGAGAGATCGGTGGCAATGTCCGCCCCCTGCTTGCTGACCTGCCCGCCCAGGGTCGCGTCGACCGCGTTCCAGCCGAGCCTGGTGTCTGCCTGGGTTACCGTGCTGCCGGCCAACAGCAGCCGGCCGCCCAGGCGACGCGCACCTTCCTCGAGCGGCGACAGCGCCAGATCGATCAATTGCAGCTTGTTCAGCTGCAGCGCGAGTGCTGCCTCGGTATCTTCGTATCCGATGTCGGTTGCGCTGAAGGTCGCATTCAGTGCCGGAAGTGGTGTGTCACCCTTGAGACTCTGTTGCGCCCGGCCGCGCAATACAACCCCCGTCAGGCTGACCCGCCGCGCCCCGGACTGCCAGTTTACCGTCTCCAGGCTATACGCAAGATCGCGACCGTTTATGACCTGATCGCCGCTGTAACTGATAGTTCCGCCTACTTCGAGTGCGCGACCGTCGATCTGCTGATCTTCGATTTCAGTCTTCCAACTCGCAATCCGTCCCCCCTCCTGCGGTGAAAAGTCGATACTCAGCTGGGGCTCGGTAACCAGCTTGAAAACGAAATCCGGGAATTCGAGACCGCCCAGGGCGACCTTGCGCCCGCCGACAGCGTAGTCGAGTTTCGGGGCCTTCAGACCGCCACCGAGTTGCAGGGTGGGCGCTACCCATTCGAAGGTGCCGTCGAACGCGGCCTCGCCGTTCAACGTCTTCGGCTGACGCGCGAGTTGCTCGGCCCTGCCCAGGTCGAGCAGACCGGTCTGCACCTGACCCTTGGCACTGAACGCATCGGGCGAGAGCGCCAGCGAGGCCTTGCCATGTATCGGACGGCCGTCCCATGTCAGCGCCCAATCGACCGGCACCTGTTGCGAATCCAACAGGGCGGAGTAAGCGCCTACTTTCAATTTTTCCGCTCTGATAAGAGATGACAGCTCACCGTCTCGGTAGTCGATGGTGAACTTTTCGAGACGCATGCCGGCCAGGCTGAAAGGCGGCGCGCCGGTCTCGGCGCTCGGTTCCTGTTCGGTGGAGGCCGGTAGTCCGAGGTCGAAAGTTCCATCGTCACGGCGCTCGACCCGCAGGTAGCCACTGCTGAGCACGAGGTCCTCGACATGCAGCTTGCCGCTCAGCAGACGCCAGGGACTGACATCGACGTCGAGCCGCGCGGCCCGCATCCGCAGGCCCGTGTCGTCCCTGAATTCGAAATCCTCGACCTTGAGCAGCCCGCTGAACAGGTTCAGATGTACCTCGCCGATCGACGTCCCACGTGGCAATGGCGGGTGCAGCTCCTTTTCGACGAAATGGCGCAACAGTGCGACGCCGGCAAAGTGGATGAGCAGGATCAGGCCAAATACGCTGACCAGGCCAATGATCAGTCTTGGGGGAAGTCTGGAGACGTTTCTCGACATGGTCGGGCTTTTCAAGTGCTCTGCTGCGGCCGGCCGGCCAATTGCGCTGAACGGATCTTAACCCCAGCAGGGCGGTCCGCCGTGAGATCTTTGCGATGAATGCGGTATCAGTAAGTGTTCACTTATGATGATATGGCGTATTTTGCTCGCGAGCGAATCGTCGCGCGCCGATGTCGACGCTAACCAACGCGCCTGTCGGAAACATCCGCGCCAGCGGAATACGTGTGTGTCTCTCGATGGTGTCCCACTCCCCTGCGGCGGACGGACGGGCGATTGCTTCGAACGCGGGCCGACAGCACCACTGGGGCTCTTAGGCGTCGCCCGCCGCTATTCCTTGAATCCACCGCTCAGTCGCCGGAAGGCCGCGCACTGCCGGACAGAAAAAGGGTCACCGAGGTTTTGACAATGCGTCTGCGCAGTGCGGCGTCCGGGGCGGCTTGCCCACCGAGCAGTTGTGGCCACAGGGCGAACGATTTGAGTAGGCCAAAGAACTGGTCGGCGGCCCAGACCGGATCGTCGATGGCCAGGCGCCCATCCCGCGCAGCGGCATCCAGCCAGCGGGTCAGGCCGGTCTGGCGCTCACGGAACAGGTCGTAGGTTTCGCGCGCCAGGGCCGGCGAACGGATCAGCTCGACCATCGTCACACGGGCCAGCGCCAGAAAGGAATCAGACGCGAGCATGTCCAGTAGCCGATCGGCGATGGCGTGCAACTGCCGGTCGATCGGCCGGTCTGGATCATAGGGCAGGTCGCCACCGAGCTGCACGCGCTCGATCAGCTGCGCGGCGATCGCGTCGAACAGCGCCTGCTTACTGGCGAAGTGGTTGTAAACGGTGCGTTTGGAGACACCCGCGCTGGCGGCGACCCGATCCATACTGGTCTCACGAAAACCGCGCGCCTCGAATTCGCGCAGCGCCGCGTCGAGGATCGCGGTGCGTTTCTGTTCGCTGAGCGTCGGTGTCTGAGTCTTCGAAGCCACTTTTTACCGCCCAGCTGCCATGGAAATAGCATGTCCGCAGTCCCTGGCGGTAGTATATACTACACGGTGCAGTTTACTTTTGCGAACAACCGCGGGCATGCTCGGGAAATGCCGGCACCGCGGCAGTCCGCGATCCTCATTCATTGCCTTCTCCCAGGGTCCGACCCATGTTCATTCGCGTCGTCATCGTCTTGCTGGCCCTCGCCGCTGTGTTCGGCGGCATCTTCGGCTGGAAACAACACAGTGCGCAGCAGATGGCTGCCGCCCAGGCCGGTGGGCCGCCGCCGGCGGTGATCGCCGCAACCGAGGCGCGGCTCGAGCAATGGCAACCCTTCCTGCAGGTGGTCGGCAGCCTGACGGCGGTCGCCGGGATCGAGGTGACCAGCGAGGTCGGCGGTCAGATCAGCGCGATCCATTTCAAATCGGGCCAGGCCGTGCGCCGCGGCGACCTGCTGCTCGAACTCGACGATCAGACCGACCGGGCGCGGCTGCAGGGGCTGCAGGCCGAGCGCACGCTGGCGATCCTCAAGTTCGAACGGGTGGCCAAGCTGGTGAAAGAGAAGTCGGTATCCAAATCCGATTATGACGAGGCGCGCGCGCTGCTCGACAACGCCGAGGCCCAGGTGGCGGCGCAACAGGCGCTGGTCGAGAAGAAGCGCGTGCGAGCCCCATTCGACGGCCGCCTGGGGATCGGCCGTGTCGATCCAGGCGAATACCTGACCCCCGGGGCGCCGATCGTGCCATTGGAGAAGCTCGACCCGATCTTCGCCGACTTCACCCTGCCGGAGCGCGAGCTGGCGCAGGTCGGCGAGGGGCAGGGCGTTGAGATCAGGGTCCAGGCCTACACCGACGAGACCTTCAGCGGACGCATCGTCGCGATCGATCCGGGAATCGAGGTCGGCAGTCGCAGCTTCCGCCTGCGGGCCGAGCTGGAAAATCCCGAACGACGCCTGCGTCCGGGCATGTTCGCCGACGTTCGGGTTATTTTACCGACAAAAGACGATGTAATCACGATACCTGACACGGCGATCAGCTATGCGCCCTATGGCGATTCGGTGTTCGTCATAGGCGACAAGGACGGCGGCAAAACGGTCACGCGGCGGCAGATCGAGACCGGCAGGACACGCGCCGGCCGGGTCGCGGTGCTGAGCGGCCTGGAGGCCGGCGAGCAGGTGGTCAGCGCCGGCCACAACAAGCTGCGCAACGGCCAGGCGGTCGCGATCGCCGACCAGCCGGCACCGGCCGAACGGGTGCCGCAGGGATGAGGTTCACCGATGTCTACATCCGCCGCCCGGTGCTGGCGAGCGTCATCAGTCTGCTGATCCTGGTCCTCGGCCTGCGCGCGATCACCTCGCTCGATGTGCGCCAGTATCCAGAGACCCAGGATACCGTGATCACGGTCACGACCAGCTACCCCGGGGCCGGCGGCGAACTGGTAAAGGGTTTCGTGACGACGCCGCTGCAGCAGGCGATCGCAGAGGCCCAGGGCATCGATTACCTGTCGTCGACCAGCCGCCAGGGCCAGTCGGTGATCGAGGCGCGCATGCGTCTCAACTACCCGCCCAACGACGCCGTCGCCGAGATCCAGGCCAAGGTCGCGAGTCGGCGAAATGTACTGCCTGAAGACGCCCAGGATCCGGTCATCACCTCGCAGACCGGCGACCGCACCGCGCTGATGTACATGGCTTTCTACAGCGAGGTGATGCGGCCCTCGCAAATCAACGACTACCTGTTGCGCGTGGTGCAGCCGAAGCTGCAGGCACTGCCCGGCGTGGCCAAGGCCGAGCTGATCGGCAACAAGACCTTCGCGATGCGCGTATGGCTCAACCCACGCCGGATGGCCGCGCTCGGCGTGACCGCGCAGGACGTGTCCGACGCGCTGCGCGCCAATAACTACCTGTCCGGCATCGGCCAGGCACGCGGTGACTACAGTGTCATCGACCTCAGCGCGAGCACCGATGTCGCCGACGTCGAGGACTTCCGCAGCCTGGTGGTGCTGAACAAAGACGACACCCTGGTGCGCCTGCGCGATGTCGCACGCACCGAGCTGGGCTCAGAGGACTACGAGACCGCGACCTGGTACAAAGGCAAGCCGGCGATCTTTGTCGGCGTCTCGCAGGCCCCCGGTGCCAACCCGCTGACCGTCGCCAAACGGGTTCACAAGGCGCTTGAGGACGTCCGCGACCAGCTGCCGTCCGGGCTCGAGGCACATATCCCGTATGACGCCAGCGTGTTCATCCAGGATTCGATCGACGAGGTGTTCAAGACGCTGGTCGAGGCGGTGCTGATCGTGCTGGTGGTGATCTTTCTGTCACTCGGCTCGCTGCGCGCAGCGATCGTGCCGGGGGTCGCGGTGCCGCTGTCGCTGATCGGCGCGGCCTTCCTAATGCTGCTGGCCGGTTTTTCGATCAACCTGCTGACCCTGCTGGCGATGGTGCTGGCGATCGGCCTGGTAGTCGACGACGCGATCGTCGTGGTCGAGAACGTGCACCGGCATATCGAGATGGGCAAGTCACGCCTCGACGCGGCGATCGACGGCGCGCGCGAACTGGGCCTGCCGATCATCGCGATGACCACGACGCTGGTCGCCGTGTATGCGCCGATCGGCTTCATGGGCGGACTGGTCGGCACCCTGTTCACCGAATTCGCCTTCTCACTGGCCGGCGCGGTGCTGATCTCGGGCGTGGTTGCGCTGACCCTGTCGCCGATGCTGTCGTCAAAGGTGTTGCGCCCGGCCGGCAACCCGGGGCGCTTCGAGCGCGCGGTCGAGCGCTTCTTCGATTGGCTCGCCAATGCCTACCTGCGCCGCCTCAAGGGCGCATTGAACTATCTGCCGGTAACCCTGCTGTTCGCCGCGGTGGTACTGGCGAGCATCTGGTTCATGTTCGTGACCAGCAAGGCGGAGCTGGCGCCGACCGAGGACCAGAGCATCCTGTTTTTCCAGGCCGTGTCACCACAGACCGCGTCGCTGGAGTACAACGAGGCCTACACGCGCGAGATCGTCGACGCCTTCGAACAGGTACCCGAGTACCACGAGAGCTTCCTGTTGCTCGGCTTCGGCGGCGACAGCAACGTGGTGTTCGGCGGTTTCAAGATGGAGCAGCCGGCAAAGCGCGAGCGCTCACAGATGCAGGTGCTGCCGGAGGTGCAGGGCCTGCTGAGCCAGATCGCCGGCTTCCAGTTGGCGGTATTCCCGCGCCCCAGCCTGCCGGGCACCAGCGGTCTGCCGTTCCAGTTCGTGCTGCAGAGCGACGCCGACTATCGCGAGATCGACGCGGTCGCCGACCGGCTGGTCGGGCGGGGTATGGGCAGTGGGCAGTTCCTGTTCCTGCGCAAGGCGGTGGAATTCTCGCGGCCCAAGGCGCTCCTGATCATCGACCGTGACCGCGCGGCCGACCTGGGTATCTCGATGGCCGACATCGGGCGCAACCTGGCGACCCTGCTGGGCGACAATTATGTCAATCGCTTCAGTCTGGATGGCCGCAGCTACAAGGTCATCCCCCAGGTGGAGCGGGTCTTCCGCCTCAACCCAGACGTTTTGGGTGAGCTTTACCTGCGCGCCGCCGGCGGCGCGCAGGTACCGCTGTCGTCGCTGGTGCGCATCACACGCACGGTCGAGCCGAGCAAGCGCACCCAGTTCCAGCAGCTCAACTCGGTCACGATCGAGGGTCTGATGGCGCCCGGTGTGTCCGAGGGTGACGCGATGGCCGCGATGGAGGCGATCGCCGCCGAGGAGCTGCCGCGCGGCTTCAGCTTCGACTACACCGGCGGCACGCGCCAGTTCGCGCAACAGGGCAGTGCGCTGGTGATCACCTTCTTCATGTCCCTTCTGGTCATATACCTGGTGCTGGCCGCACAGTTCGAGAGCTGGCGCGATCCCCTGATCATCCTGGTCTCGGTGCCCATGTCGATCGCCGGCGCACTGGCCTTCCTGACCCTCGGCTTCGCAACCGTCAACATCTATACCCAGGTCGGCCTGATCACGCTGATCGGCCTGATCACCAAAAACGGCATCCTGATCGTCGAGTTCGCCAACCAGCTGCAGGCAGAGCAGGGCATGCAAAAGCGCGAGGCGATCGAGCAGGCGGCCAAGATCCGCCTGCGCCCGATCCTGATGACCACGGTGGCGATGCTGGTCGCGATGATCCCGCTGCTGAGCGCCAGCGGGCCGGGCGCGGTCAGCCGATTCCACATCGGCCTGGTGATCACGACCGGTCTCGGCATCGGCACCCTGTTCACGCTGTTCGTGGTACCCGCCGTCTACCTGCTGCTGGCGCGCGATCATCACGCCGACAGCAAGGCCGACTCACCTGATGGTGCCGCGGATCAAGAGGCCTAAACACCATCCGCAGCCCGGGCGCCGGTACAGGCTGCGCTGAATCAGCCGCGCGCATCACACCTGGTCGCGGCGGGAACCACGGCATACCGTTTGACCGGCACGCCGTGATTTGCCTCTGTGTCAGACCGGCTCGCCCTCGAGACCGACGGCGAGCGCTGCCTGGATCGCCCATAGCGGAGCACCCGTGTGCTTGCTGTTGAGCCACTTCACCGGCTCGATCTTGATCGCGGTGATCCCCGGTAAATTGCCGCCACTTATCTGCTGCATCTCGTCGGCCGACAGGGTTTCGAAACGCTGTTCGTTGTCTTTCATGGGTCTGTTCCTTTGTGTCGAAAGGGGGGCGCACGGTCATCGATCACTTCGAGACCGGCTGAATCAAGTATTCGTGATGGGCGCCTGGCAAACCGGTGAATATTCACACCAGCAGGGTTCAACAATCACCAGACCCGTGCGCGACAGACACAGCCATTGCTACCGCCGCACGACCTCGCGCATCGATACCGGCTGGCGTCGCGGCCCCCAGTCGCCCGGGCGCTCATCGAACACGCCGGCGATCTGATGCCCGCAGTGCGTGCATTGGCCGGCGTCGCCGAGTCTCCATTCGCCGAGCTGATACCAGTCACGCTCAATCACCCGCTTACCGCAGCCGGGGCACCAGGTGCTGTCGCCCTCGGCGTCGTGCACATTGCCGACGTAGACATAATGCAAACCCGCGTCGAGCGCGATCCGACGCGCACGCCTCAGCGTGGCAGGCGGCGTTGCTGGCAGGTCGGTCATCTTGTAATCCGGGTGAAACGCGGAAAAATGCAGCGGCACGTCCGGTCCCAACTTCTCCTGGTACCACTCGACCAGTCGGCGGATCTCGTCATCGCCGTCGTTCTTGCCGGGGATCAGCAAGGTGGTCACCTCGAGCCAGCAATCGGTCTCGCGGTGGATGTACTCGAGCGTGTCCAGTACCGGCTGCAGATGACCGCCAGTGAGTTTGTGATAGAAGTCTTCGGTAAAGGCCTTCAGATCGACGTTGGCTGCGTCCATATGGGAAAAGAACTCGCGACGCGGCGCCTCGCAGATGTAACCGGCGGTGACGGCGACCGATTTCAGCCCGCGCTCTTGGCATGCCCTGGCCGTGTCGATCGCATATTCCAGGAAGATCACCGGATCGTTGTAGGTATAGGCGACGCTGCGGCAACCCAGTTTGAGCGCCGTCCCGGCAATCTGTTCCGGAGAGGCACTGTCTGCCAGCGTATCGATCTCGCGGGATTTGCTGATATCCCAGTTCTGACAGAACTTGCAGGCCAGGTTGCAACCGGCCGTGCCGAACGAGAACACCGGCGTACCGGGCAGAAAGTGATTCAGCGGCTTCTTCTCGATCGGATCGACACAGAAACCACTCGAACGACCGTAGGTCGTCGAGACCATCTCGTTGCCCTGGCGCGCACGCACGAAACACAGGCCGCGCTGGCCGTCTTTGAGATGACAGTAGCGCGGACACAGATCACACTGGATGCGCCCGTCATCGAGCATGTGCCAATAGCGCCCTGGTACCGTCTGTTTGATCAAAGACAAGCCTCCGACTTGATTTATCGTGCTGGTTAGCCCATTAACCCTATATAGACCAGCGCTCGCAGGAAGCCATGATGCACGTCAAGACCCCCGTTGTTGCCGGACTCTTCTACCCGGGCTCTCCGACCGACTTGCAGGCCACCGTACGTGAACTGATGCGGCATGCACAGACCGACACGGGGCAGCGACCGATGGCATTGATCGCCCCGCATGCGGGCTACCAGTACTCTGGGCCGATCGCCGCCAACGCCTATGCGACAGTGGCGCCGTGGGCCAGCCAGATCCGTCGTGTCGCGGTGCTCGCGCCTTCGCATCGCTTGCCATTCCGGGGCATTGCGACCAGCAGCGCGGACGCATTTCAGACCCCGTTGGGCGATATCCCGGTCGACCGGGAAAAGGTCACCGAGCTGGCCCGGCTGCCGGGCGTGATTGGACTGGATGCCGCGTTCGCCGAAGAACACGCGCTCGAGGTGCAGCTGCCGTTTTTGCAGACGGTACTCGACGAATTCACCCTGGTCCCACTGATCGTCGGCCAGGCCGAGAGCCGTGACGTCAGCCGGGTGATCGAGGCCTTGAGTGCAGACGACACACTGATCGTGGTCAGCTCGGACCTGAGCCATTACCATGATTACGCGACCTGCCAACAACGCGACCGCTCGACCAGCGCGCATATCGAAAACCTGGAGGCGGCACAGGTCGACCCGCATGATGCCTGCGGCGCCTACCCGATCCGGGGGCTTTTGCAGGCGGCGCGACACCAGGGCTGGCAGGCCCGGACACTGGACCTGCGCAACTCCGGAGATACCGCGGGCGACCGCTCACGCGTAGTCGGTTATGGCGCCTATGAATTCTTCTGAGTCAGCCACACCGTTGGCGCCTGAGCAGCGGCGCACATTGCTGGATATCGCCAGGCGCTCGATCGAGAGCGGCCTGGCGAGTGGCCAGCCGCTGCATGTCACGCCATCCGAGTATCACCGTGACCTGAAAGTGGTGCGGGCAAGTTTCGTGACCTTGCAGATCGAAGGCCGCCTGCGGGGCTGTATCGGCCATCTCGAGGCGGTCCAGCCGTTGGTCGTGGATGTTGCCGAGAACGCCTTTGCCGCGGCGTTCCGCGATCCGCGTTTCTCGCCACTGAGCGCGCAGGAATGGCCGGATGTGGATGTTCATCTGTCGCTGCTGACCCTGGCGCAACCGATCCAGTTCGACGACGAGCCCGATCTGATCCGTCAGCTGCGCCCGCGCGAGGACGGCCTGATCTTTCAGGACGGCCCGAACCGCGGCACCTTCTTGCCGTCGGTGTGGGAAAGCCTGCCTGAGCCGGAGGATTTTCTCGTACAACTCAAGCTGAAGGCCGGGTTGGCGGCCAATCATTGGTCGGATCGGGTCGAGGTCTATCGGTATCACACCGAGAGTTTTGGTCAGGAGGATCTGGCCTGAACGGGCAGTGCCACGCTGAACGACGCTGACGCCTGAATGTGTCGAACCTATGCATCAACGGATTTGGTTTGTAACTGATGCGCCTGGCGGCGCATCAACCATCAACAAGAAAACGATAAATCAGGCCTCGGTCTGCCGATTCTCCGAGGTCACCCGATTGCGGCCATTCTGCTTCGACAGATACAGGGCCGGGTCGGCCCGATCGACAAAGGCGTCGAGCGGCTCCTGTTCACGCAACCAGGCCCAGCCGAGCGAGACCGTGACCGACAATGGGTGTTCATAGCCGAGATCGGCCGGCAGCTCGATGCTTGCCCATTCAATGATTGCCCGGATGTTTTCGGCGACCGCCTGACAGCCGGAGCGCGGGGTATCGTTGAGCAACACAGCAAATTCTTCACCGCCGTGGCGAGCGACCATATCTCGCCTGCCTCTACTGCTGACTGTGCAAGCACGGCACCTACCTATGTAAACGGTTCCAGCGAACGAATGACCAGACGAACGTCATCGCAACGACCGATCCGGCAAAAGCGAGCGCAGTGTCCTTTTGCGCATCCCACTCGTCTCCCTGGGTACCCAGATAGGCAGCACCCAGTTCCGGGCTGACAATCACCGCGACTATACCTTCGAGCGCCTCATAGAAACCGCTGAATCCCAACACCGCGATCATCACCATCAGGTAAGACCAGGCGGGTCGCAGGCCAGCGGCGCGGATCAGCACTTCGCGAAACGGATAGGCGATCAACAGACCAAACGCAAAATGCACGATGCGATCGTAGTGGTTGCGTGACAGATCCAGGGCGTCCTGCAACCAGAACCCAATCGGGGTCTCGGCGTAGGTATAGTGCGCGCCGACCAGATGCAGGCTCAGAAACACACCGAACAGGCCGTACGAGAGATTGGAAAAGGAAAAAGTCCGATAGGTCGCCACCAACAGAGCGCCATAGATCAAGACCAGAAGGTTCTCCAGCAACCAGTCGAATCGGTCGAACGGCGCGATCGCCATGACGATCCACAGACCCACAAGCCACAGCAGCAGGATTTGCAAGAAACGATTGTCACGAAACGCCACCTTCTGTGGGAGCTCGGTCATTTCCGCGCGCCGGCGTATGTGGTGTTCATCGACGACAAGCGTCGCACCGCCTTCGCGCACCTTGCAAGACAATCCGCAGGACAAACTCTTTGGCGCAGGTCAGCAGATGGGGCTGTGGCAGGGGTTCCGCCTTTATCCCTTAAAGGTGAACTGCGTCGCAACATAACCCTACTTATTGTCAGACTATTTTACAGCAGTCGACATTTCCGGCCGAGCGGATTCCACAACTAATTGAAAATACTGAATGTCTAGTAAATGGCACAGATTTTGCGCTTTTTGTTCCCAAGCGCGGCATGCACGTTCGCGGCGCTGAGAAAGGTGCCGCAAGGGTCAATACCCCGGAGTACCTTTCCGCCATAAATCTTCGACACAGAGGGACATATCAATGAAATTCGGAACCCCTATTGCGCTGCTCGCAGCCCTCGCGCTGCTGGCCGGCTCGGTCAGTGCGATGCCACTCGGCCCACACTTCAAACCCAAATGGTCACAGCTACCGGACATGGATCAGGGGACCGACTATGTCTCGATGCATCGTAGTGGCGGCCCGGTGGTGGTAGACGATTTCCAATCCGACGGCCGTACGATCGCCGGTCTACACTGGTGGGGGTCGTATTTTCAGGATGCGATGCAAGGCGCGGAGCGTGACGTCTCATTCGAGATCAGTTTCCACCAGGATTGCCCTGCGAATGACGCTACCTGCAACAATGGTGGCCCCTTTCCCTACTCCACCCCCAGAGACGGCACCTATTTTTCGGTGATCGTCGATGCAGAGGAAGATTTCTTCGGCACCACGGCCGGCGGCGAGGATGTGTATGAATACTGGCTCGACCTGACCGGCATCCCCGGCCCCGATTTCTGGGGCGGCACCTGGAACGAGGTTGCCGGCGAGATCTACTGGGTCGACATCGCCTGGGCGTCCGGGCAGTTCGGCACCCCCTTTGCGGACAACGTCTGGGGCTGGCACGAGACCGCCGATCACAACCTCGACGCCGCCGTCACGACGGCCGCAGGCGTCGGTGGTAACCCGCACGTCGGCCCCTGGACCGAGCTGACCGGCAGGGACATGGCCTTCGAGGTCATGACGGTACCTGAGCCGGCCTCACTGGCGCTGCTGAGTCTGGGTCTTGCCGGGCTTGGTTTCCGGCGCCGCCAGCAAGGCCAGACGAAGTAAGACCCGCCAGGTCTACCAACGCAAAAGCCCCGCCACGGCGGGCGGGGCTTCTGTTTTACTGGCGTGTCGCACGGCAACCGTTGTGTCCGAGGACGGTTCAACCGGCCTCGTTGTTCGCCTTTGCGACCGCCTCGTCGGCATCGGCCGCCGGCTTGAACATTAGGGTCGACAAGGTCGCGTTCAGCCGCTCCTTGGCTGCCGCATAGTCGTCGAACAAGAACACCAGGTAGGCATCGGAGACCTTGTTGCGATGGATCGCGACCAGCAGGCCCTGTTTGTGCCCGGTGTCGAAAGCCTCGACCGTATCGAACACCGCAGCGGCGGCCCAATCGGCATTGAACCTGGCCTTGGCCTGATCCGGAGGGTACTCGTTGCTCGGTGCGTGACGTCCGCCGGCCAGACGCGTGGCCAGCGATTCGAACACCAGCGGAAAGATATGGTTCGGATTCGGTACCGCGCCATGCGGGTCGTCATAGTCGATCTGCAGGCGCTTCAGCGGGCGCACGGCCAGGCGGATCTCGAGCAGACCATCGTCGCTGCGCAGGGCGTGTTCATAATCCAGTACCGGCGTGTGGGCCGGAGGCATATCGACGAAGCCGTCCGGGCGATTGAAGACCAGTTCGGCCTCGTCGAGCAGCGCGTCGAAGGGCGTCGGCTCAGCGGCGCTCAGGGACGACAGGGAAAGGCTCAGCAGCAGGGCAAGCAGGTATCTCATGAGCCTGTTTTCGCCTTGTCCGCCTCACTGGCGAGCGCTGCCTGCCAGTTCTTCAACAGGTCCTCAGCGGACTTTTTCCACTCGGCATTGTCGGCCAGCTCGAGGAAACGCGTCAGATCGGCCAGCGCCTCGTCGCTGCGACCGAGTTCCCAGAAGGTCGAGGCACGGTTGAAGTAGGGCGCCGGGGCGTGCGGGTCTACCGCAATGCAGTGCTCGAAGTCGCCGAGCGCCTTGTCGAATTCACCCTTGGCATAGAGCAGGGCGCCACGATTGAAGCGCGCCGGCACCAGGTCCGGCTCGCTGTCGACCGCGACATCGAGATCGGCGAGCGCCTCGTCAAAGCGTCCAAAGGAGCGGTAGGCCTGGGCACGATTGACCCGGATACGCGCGTCGGCCGGGGCCAGCTTCGCGGCCTTTTCGAGATCGCTCAGGGCTAGGCTGGTCTGCTGGTTCTGCAGGCGCAGGCTGGCGCGTACCGCATACAGCTTGGCCGCCTGCGGATACTTGGCGATACCTGCGGCCAGGGTCTTCAGCGCGAGTTCATAGCGGCCTTCCTGATCGTGCTGCAGGGCGACCTTGATCAGCGGCTCGGGGCCGAGGCTCGAATGCGGGTCCTGTTTGCCGTGGGGCCCGCTCGGCT
>Ga0316201_10000563_pt1 | contig 21654 bp, 19 predicted proteins | sample CS6wburrow_MG_FD_204516 | JGI IMG/M metagenome (GOLD analysis project Ga0316201, IMG submission 204516) | Coastal sediment microbial communities from Delaware Bay, Delaware, United States - CS-6 worm burrow | ecosystem: Environmental > Aquatic > Marine > Coastal > Sediment | place: USA... | reverse complement strand
GCTCTTTTTAAAATGTCAAGATGATTTTAAATACTAGGCTTGGATATATTGAATTGTTCCGCAATTTCTCCAGCATTCATGTCCTTCTCTTTTAATAATTCGACAATTTGTCTTCGAGTTTCATCATTAAGCGCTTTGAAAAGAGAATTCATTCATTTAGTTATTTAGACAAACATCTAAATAATATTTAAAATATCCAAATATTTTCGTTTTCAAATGGCATAGAGCATCTGTTATGCAGCAATTAAAATTCAGGATTAGATTTTCGTCTACCTTGGTATTACTGCTTTAATCGCAATAAAAAGACAGCTCTATCGATAATTTTATGTAAGCATTTTCTAATATTTGAAGCAGTATTTTTTGTCGTTCTTTTAAGTATTCGGAACTAAAACTATTGAATTTATGAAACAACATTGGTTCACGATGTCGTTCTTTTATTAATGCAGAATCGGAAGGATTATACATCTCTCCTGCTAACATTTTTTGTTTTTCTGTTATCATAGTTCTTAATTATAATCCAATAATTGCGGCTTCTGCACAGCGTTCCCCATCCATGGCTGCCGACACAATTCCACCAGCATAACCACCGCCTTCGCCACAAGGGAATAAGCCTTGAATTTGAGGATGTTCTAATTTTTCATTTCTTGGAATACAAACGGGTGAAGAAGTTCTTGACTCTACTCCAATAACATTGGCTTCAGCAGTATAATACCCGCGCATTTTTTGTCCGAAAGACTCAAATCCTTTACGCAATCTGCTTCCAATTAATTTTGGTAACAAGGAATGTAAAGGAGCCGAATTTAATCCGGGTTGGTAGGAGGTAGGGTTTAAATCTACAGATAATTTGCCTTCTACAAAATCGGTTAAACGTTGTGCAGGTGCCGCTTGTGTTCTACCTCCAGCGGTAAACGCCATACGTTCTAAGTTTTTTTGATATTCCAGTCCTTTTAATGCGCCAAATTGCGCGTATTTTGGTAAATCTTTGTGTACATCAATTTCAACCACAATACCAGAATTAGCAAACAAGTTATTTCGTTTTGATGGCGACATCCCATTTACCACGACTTCGCCATTGGCAGTGGCGGCAGGGACTATAAATCCACCAGGACACATACAAAATGAATACACACCACGTTCATTCACTTGTTGAACCAGACTGTATGAAGCGGGAGGTAATAACTCATGTCGTTCACCACTACAATGGTATTGAATAGAATCGATAATGTGTTGTGGATGCTCTATCCGAACGCCCATTGCAAACGATTTGGCTTCCAAAGCAATTTCTTTTTTATGAAGTAAATAAAAGATATCGCGTGCCGAATGTCCGGTAGCCAATATAACTCGGTTGGCAGTAATTTCGTTGCCGTTTTGTAATTTTATAGCTTGTATTTTATTGTTTTTTATTGTAAAATCGGTAACTCGGGTTTCAAAATAAATTTCACCTCCATGTTTTAAAATAGTTTCCCGAATATTTTGCACCACTTTGGGGAGTTTGTTTGTCCCGATGTGTGGATGTGCATCTACCAAAATTTGATCGGTAGCGCCATGAAAAACTAAGTTTTCGAAAATACGTCGAACATCACCACGTTTTAAGCTTCGCGTGTAGAGTTTACCATCACTGTAAGTGCCTGCTCCTCCTTCGCCAAAACAATAGTTAGAATCTTCATTTACAAAATGGTCCTGATTAATGGCTTTTAAATCACGTCTACGGTCTTTTACATTTTTACCGCGTTCCAAAACAATGGGTTTAAAACCAAGTTCTATACAACGCAAAGCAGCATACATACCTGCAGGACCAAAACCAATAATATGAATGGGCTTTCCTTTTGAAACATCTTTATACTCGAATTGGTATTCTGATGTTTTTGGTAAAACTTCTCTAATATAAACTTCCACTTTATAGTTGAAAATAATATTAGCTTTTCGGGCATCAATAGATTTCCGCAACACTTTTACACCCGTAATATCTTCTTTGTCGATATTTAAAGCATGCGCCGATTTTATGACTAAAATATTGCTACGTTCTTCTTCTTTAAGTGTTACCCGAAGTTGTAATTCTTTTACCATGTGGCAAAATTAACGAAATTTGAGATAGGAGTTGATATGAATTTTAGAGCTATTAAGTTTTAAAACATGACAAAAGTTAGTATTTAACAAAAATATTAAAGATAATTTTATCCCGATTAAAAATAACATATTATGAGCAAAGAAAAAAAGTGTTTGGTTTGTGAAAAATCATCAGATGAAACGCCCGTTACAAAATTTTATTATCAAAAAAGTGAATTTTATATCTGTCCGCAGCATATTCCAGTTTTAATTCATAAACCTGAAGAATTAGTTGGATTATTGGACGGTGCCGATAAATTACAAGGCGGATAAATAATTATTTTCGTTCGTAGGTAATAAATGAAAAATCAATTTCGTTTTTTTCGTCTTTTTTGTGAAAAACATTGCTGGTCTCTTTCCATATAGCCTTGTCTATTGTTGGAAAGTAAGTATCGGCTTCAAAATTGGCATGAACGCGTGTTAGCTCAATTTTATCAGCGATTAAAATAGCTTGTTTGTAAATTTCGCCTCCACCAATTACAAAAGGTTGCGGGTCGGATATTGATACTTTAATAGCATCTTCCAAGGTATTAACCAAAATCACTCCTTCTGGTACTTGATAGTTTAAATTTCTGGTAATAACTACATGGGTTCTATTTGGTAATGGTTTTGGGAAACTTTCAAACGTTTTTCTACCCATAATAACATGATGACCGATGGTGAGATTTTTAAAACGTTTTAAATCGTCACTAATATGCCAGATTAATTTATTGTGCTTACCAATAGCATTGTTTTCACTAGCTGCAACAATAATAGTAAGTTGTTGTTTTTTTATAGTAGATTTTGATGTAATTAAATCGTTGCTTTTTGGAAGTGAATCTTTAAGTTTTTCAAGGCCTTCCTTCTGTTTAGCAACTAGTTTATTTAATTGTTGTTGCTCCCAATCTTTACCCATAAATTTATGAGTAATAAACACATTAAACAGATGGTAAATAAAAAAGAATAACCAAAATAAAATAGCATAAACAAACCAGTTTACTTCAAAAATTTTAAAATCTTTACCTATACCTAAAACAGTATTGGCTATAATGAGGATAACGGCACCTATTAAAAAAATTATAAAATGGGAGTATAAACGTTTTTTTTGCTTAATACGTTTTTGTGCGTTTTTTATAAGCTCTAATTGCTCTTTATCTATTTCTGGTATGTTTTTTTTTCTTCCGAACATAATTACTATAAAAATGACTGTAAAGTTAATGCTTTTTAGCGATACTAGAGTCATATATTTAATGTCTTAATAAAGCCGGTTTTTCGCAAACGTTTTCGTTTTAAACTACCTGAAAATCAGCTAAAAACCAAAAAATTCGATTGATAATAATATAAAGAATTGGCTTAATTTATAGCTAACTATAGATTTTTATGAATTGATATTGTTAAATTGATAATTCTTTGTGGTTTGCTGATTTAAAACTTTGGGTCTGACAATTTGTTTTATAAATTTGCAGTATAAAACAACACAAAAATATTTAAATCATGGCTATTTCAAAACAATATTTAAAAAGTAAACCAGTTTGTAAAGTAACCTTTTCTATTCTTGCTGAAGATGCAAAAAAAGTATCGCTTGTAGGAAGTTTTAATGAATGGAACGCTAAAGCAACTCCTCTTAAAAAATTAAAAAATGGTACATTTAAAGGGGCTGTCGATTTAGATACAAATAACTCTTATGAGTTTAAATACCTTGTTGATGGTGCGTTTGTTAATGACGATGCCGCCGATGCATATGTATGGAATGAATTTGCTTCTGCTGATAACAGCGTAGTAAAAGTTTAGTTAATTTCTAAAAAATTAAATCAAAAAGCGCTTTCATAATCTGAAAGCGCTTTTTTTATACTGCTACAATACCTTTTATATGAGGATGTGGATTGTAATCTTCTAAGGTAAAATCTTCAAAAGTAAAGTTGAAAATATCTTTAATTTCGGGGTTTAATTTCATTTTAGGAAGGGGCCTAATTTCTCTTGAAAGCTGTAATTCTAATTGCTCAAAATGATTGCTATAAATATGGGCATCACCAAAAGTGTGAATAAATTCGCCAGCTTCATAACCACAAACTTGAGCCATCATCATAGTAAATAAAGCATAAGACCCAATATTGAATGGGACACCTAAAAAGATATCGGCACTACGTTGATACAATTGACAAGACAATTTTCCGTTAGCTACATAAAATTGAAAAAATGCATGACAAGGCGGTAATGCCGCTTTACCATTTGCTACATTTTCACTGAAACTTTTTGAAGTATCTGGTAAAACCGAAGGATTCCAAGCAGAGACTAACATGCGTCTGCTGTTCGGGTTGTTTTTTAAGGTTTCTACTATTTCTTTAATCTGGTCTATGTCATCGTCATTCCAGTTACGCCATTGATGTCCGTATACAGGTCCTAAATCGCCATTATCATCTGCCCATTCATTCCAAATGCGGACACCGTTTTCGGTAAGATATTTAGTATTTGTATCACCTTTTAAAAACCAAAGTAATTCGTAAACTATCGATTTTAAGTGCAGTTTTTTTGTAGTTACCATTGGGAAACCTTCACTTAAATCGAATCGCATTTGGTACCCAAAAACACTTTTTGTTCCTGTACCAGTGCGGTCTCCTTTTTCATTACCTTTCTCTAAAACGTATTTTACTAAATCGTGATATTGTTTCATAATATTCCCCACCACAAAGTGGAAATCTCTTTAAATTGAACGTAAATTTTCTGAAGCTAAAAATAGATAAAACAGTCAAAACCTTAATACTTATGGGTTAATTTATATAATAAAGTTATTAACTATAATTTGATAAGATTTCGCTTTCGTAGGATGTTTAACCAATTATCATTCCGGCTATGGTAGCAGAAACTAATGATGCTATACTACCACCAATCAGAGCTTTAACACCAAACTGTGAAAGGGTTTTGCGCTGTCCGGGAGCTAAGGAACCAATTCCGCCGATTTGAATGCCTATGGATGCGAAATTAGCAAAACCACACAGCATATAAGTTGCCATGATAATAGATTTTTCATAGTTTAAATGTGTGGCATTTGCTATGTCTTTTAAGTCTCTAAGCTGAATATAGCCTATAAACTCACTGGCCGCAATTTTAATACCAAGTAGTTGCCCCATCATCATCATATCTTCTTTAGCAACCCCAATAAGCCACATAAGCGGAGCGAATACATAGCCTAAAATTAGTTCTATTGATAAATTTTGGTATCCAGTATTATCGGCAATCCAAGTATTTAGCGTAGAAATATCTCCTACCCAACCAAGAATACCATTAAACATGGCTATAAAAGCAACGAAAACTAAAAGCATTGCCCCCACGTTTACTGCTAATTTTAAACCTTCGGTTGTTCCATTGGCGATCGCATCTAAAAAATTTGCGCCAATTTTTTCTTGAGAAACAGTTACATCGGTATTTATTTCTTCTGTTTGTGGATATAATATTTTAGAAATCACAATAGCACCTGGAGCAGCCATTACTGATGCTGCCAATAAATGTTTAGCATAAAACAATCTCAAAACAGGATCGTTACCACCTAAAAAGCCAATATATGCGGCTAATACGGCACCGGCAACTGTTGCCATGCCACCAATCATAACCAAGAGCATTTCAGACTTGGTCATTTTTTCTAAATAAGCTTTAATTAAAAGAGGCGCTTCCGTTTGACCTAAAAAGATGTTTCCGGCAACACTTAAGCTTTCGGCGCCAGAAATTTTTAGCGCTTGCGATAATAACCAAGCCATTCCTTTTACCAAACGTTGAATGATACCTAAGTAAAAGAGCACTGAAGTTAACGCAGAGAAAAATATGATGGTTGGTAATACTTGAAATGCAAAAATAAATCCAAAAGTGTCCATGTCTACAACAAGCCCTTCAAACAAAAATTTGCTTCCCGCTCTGGTAAACTCTAAAACGCTTACAAAAAGACCACCAACAAATTCAAAAATGGTTTTTATAAATTCTACTTTTAAAACGCCAATAGCGATTAAAAGCTGAAAAGCTAAACCAATACCAACTATTTTCCAATTGATAGCTTTACGATTACTACTGAAAAGAAAGGCAATTAGTATTAAAGAGATCATTCCTAAAACACCTCGCCATAAACTGTTTATAGAAAATCCTTGACTTGGAATGATTGCTGTTGCTGCTGCGGTAGGTGTAGTAGTTTCTTCAGTTTTATTAACTTCAGCATTAGTTTTTAATGAATCGGAAACTGAATTAATTATAGGTGATTGTTCTACAATTTCATTTTGAGTTTGCGGTGTTATATTTTTATCGGTGCCTTGTGCTAATATTGGTGAAGAAAATACTAATAAAATAAGGGCAATTGACAAAAGTATTTTTTTCATAAGTAGGCAGAAGTTATAAATTGTTATTCGCGTTTTGAAATTTCATCACGAATATAAGCAGCCTTTTCATAATCTTCATTTGCAACGGCTTCGTTTAATAAGTTATGTAATTCTTCAAGTGTTTTTCCTTTAAAGCTTTCTTTTGGGGCATTTGGCTCCATTTCGTTTGCTATAAGTTCATCCATCAAAATGCTGTCTTGAGTATCTTCTATATCGTCTTTTTTAGGATTCACTTTTAAATAAATACCGGCTTTATCAAGAATATTTTTATATGTAAAAATAGGGGCGTCAAAACGAAGTGCTAAAGCAATAGCATCACTAGTTCTAGCGTCTATAATTTCTTCAATTTTATCGCGTTCGCAAATTAAACTCGAATAAAACACACCATCAACCAATTTATGAATAATGACTTGTTTCACAATTATATCAAATCGATCTGCAAAATTTTTAAATAAATCATGCGTTAAAGGTCTTGGAGGACGAATTTCTTTTTCTAAAGCAATAGCAATTGATTGTGCTTCGAAAGCACCAATTACTATAGGAAGTTTTCTGTCGCCATCTACTTCATTTAAAATCAATGCGTATGCGCCATTTTGTGTTTGGCTATAGGAAATTCCTTTTATATTTAATCTTACTAAACTCATAATGTATTAAAACGCAAAGAACTGTTTAAATTAGGACTTTACCAAACTGCTCAAAGCAGAATTTAGAATATTATGCTAATTCAAGCAGTTCTTATAACTATACAATTTATAAAAAATAATTTACTGTTGCGCTTTAAACGCTTTTAATTTTTCAATAAGTTGAGGTACAACCACAAATGCATCTCCTACAACGCCATAATCGGCAGCTTTAAAGAAAGGCGCTTCTGGATCTGTATTGATTACAACTTTTACTTTTGACGCGTTAATACCCGCTAAATGTTGAATAGCTCCAGAAATTCCAATCGCAATATATAAATTAGATGCCACAGGTTTTCCTGTTTGTCCAACGTGTTCACCATGTGGTCTCCAGCCTAAATCTGATACTGGTTTCGAACAAGCAGTTGCAGCTCCTAATACATTGGCTAATTCTTCAATCATACCCCAGTTTTCAGGACCTTTTAATCCGCGCCCTGCAGAAACAACAATATCGGCATCGGCAATACTTACTTTGTTAGATGCTTTGTCTACAGATTCTACTTTAACACCTAAATCTGAAATTGAAGGCGAAAAGTCTTCCGCGGAAGCGTTACCGCTTGATTCAACTAAGCCAAATGAGTTGTTAGATACACCAACAATTTTAACATCGGTGTTTATAGTTGTCATTTCGAACGCTTTATTGGTAAACGCCGTACGTTTTACTGTAAAAGGAGAGGTATTTGTAGGCGCTGCAATAACGTTGGATGCATAACCCGCATTTAAACCAACGGCTAAAAGTGGTGCTAAATATTTACTATCGGCACTAGAACTTAAAACGACTATTTTTGTTCCTTCTTTTTCTGCAGCTTGTTTAATAGCTTGTGCAAATCCATCAGCATTAAAAGAGGCTAATTGTGGGTTTGAAACATTTAATATTTTATCTACTCCATAGGTTCCTAAAATAGAAGCATCACTAACATTAAATGTAATTGCAGTTACGGTTGTGCCCAATTGGGTAGCAACTGCTTTGGCATAAGACGCCACTTCTAAAGCAACTTTTTTAAATTTTCCTTGTTCTGATTCTGTATATACTAAAACTGACATAATTTTTTCAAAATATAAATCTCAAAAAACAAATTCCATATCACATTTTTGGAATTTGGTGGTTGAAATAAGGTTATTAAATCACTTTGGCTTCGTTATGAAGTAAATTTATTAACTCATCTAAATTATCTGGCGACACTAATTTTATAGCGCCTTTTGATGCTGGTTTTTCAAATTTTAAAGATGAAGTTTCGTTATTTGCATCGACAGGATCAAGAACTGTTAATGGTTTCTGGCGCGCCATCATAATACCACGCATGTTTGGTATGCGTAATTCGTTTTCTTCAACCAATCCTTTTTGTCCTCCAATAACCAAAGGTAAAGATGTTGACAAAGTTTCTTTCCCTCCGTCAATTTCTCTAACAGCTTTTACTATTGTGCCGTCTATTTCAATACTAATGCAATTATTTACAAAGTTTGCGTTTGTTAAGCCTGCAAGCATACCAGGAACCATTCCGCCATTATAATCAATGGATTCACGGCCAGCAATTACTAAATCGTAACCGCCCTCCTTCATCACATTTACTAATTGTTTTGCCACCGAAAAACCATCAGTAGCTACTGTATTTACACGTATGGCTGCATCGGCACCAATGGCTAAAGCTTTACGTAAAGTTGGTTCGGTTTCTGCACCACCAACATTAACTACCGTCACATTTGCACCTTGTTTTTCTTTAAACCACATGGCTCTGGATAATCCAAATTCATCATTTGGGTTAATTACAAATTGCACACCATTGGGGTCAAATTTAGTGCCGTCTTCGGTAAAATTAATCTTAGATGTGGTGTCTGGAACGTGACTAATGCACACTAATATCTTCATAGTATATTGTTTAAATAAATATAATTATATTCAAACCCCGAAGTTAATTATTTTATTCTGAATATTTGCTATGCGTGCATAATAAATATTAAATAATTCTTTTGAGGTATGTATTTTAATTATTGTTATTTTTGCAACTCGATTAAAAATAAATTAAATGAAGACAATACAATTTAGAGAAGCCATTTGTGAAGCAATGAGCGAAGAAATGCGTAGAGACGAAAGCGTTTATTTAATGGGTGAGGAGGTTGCAGAATATAATGGCGCATACAAGGCATCAAAAGGGATGTTGGACGAATTTGGTCCAAAACGTGTTATTGATACGCCTATTGCAGAACTTGGTTTTGCTGGTATAGCAGTAGGTTCAACCATGACAGGTAATAGACCTATTGTGGAGTATATGACGTTTAATTTCTGTCTTGTTGGTATTGATCAAATTATAAATAATGCTGCAAAAATCAGACAAATGTCTGGTGGGCAATTAAAATGCCCTATTGTTTTTCGTGGACCAACAGGTTCGGCAGGACAATTAGGAGCAACACACTCACAAGCATTTGAAAGCTGGTTTGCAAATACGCCAGGTTTAAAAGTAGTAGTGCCTTCAAACGTATATGATGCCAAAGGGCTTTTAAAAGCAGCCATTCGCGATGACGATCCGGTTATTTTTATGGAAAGTGAGCAAATGTACGGTGATAAAGGGGAAGTGCCAGAAGGAGAATACGTAATTCCACTAGGTGTGGCTGATATTAAGCGTGAGGGAACTGATGTAACTATCGTTTCGTTTGGAAAAATTATTAAAGAAGCTTACAAAGCTGCAGATGAATTAGCTAAAGAAGGTATTTCTTGTGAAATTATCGATTTGCGTACAATTCGTCCGTTAGATAAAGAAGCCATTTTAAAATCTGTCAAGAAAACAAACAGATTGGTAATTTTAGAAGAAGCATGGCCTTTTGGAAATGTTTCAACTGAAATTACATACATAGTACAGTCAGAAGCATTTGATTATTTAGATGCACCAGTGATAAAAATAAATACCGCAGATACACCAGCGCCTTATTCACCAGTATTATTAGCAGAGTGGTTGCCTGATTATACAGAGGTTATTAAAGCAGTAAAAAAAGTATTATATAAATAAAAACACAATTATTACGTTATATAAACTTCATTAGCATAATTGTTGATGAAGTTTTTTTATCTTATGAATTCAAAACTACTTTTACCGTTTCTTTTCTTCGGAATTTTACTATCCTTCGCACAAACCAAGGTGAGTGGTTATGTGTTTGATGAATATAATGAACCTGTCTCATTTGCTAATGTTATTTTTAAAGGCTCTACTGAAGGCACCATTACCGACGAAAATGGTAAATTTTATATAGAATCTTCGGGTACATGGAATGCTTTAATAGTTTCTTTTATTGGTTATGAAACTTTAGATATTCCGCTAACTAAAAAAGTTAATTATGATTTAAAATTTGTTTTAGTGGAAGCCGCCGCTCAGTTAAATCAGGTTTTAATAGTGTCTGGCAAGCAATCTAAAAAGAATAATCCTGCCATTGATTTGCTTAGAAAAATATGGGAACATAAACGTAAAAACGGATTAAAGCATTACAAACAATATCAATACGACAAATACGAAAAGGTTGAATTCGATATAAATACCATAGATAGTGCGCTTATTAAAAGTAAATTATTCAAGGGTATGGAATTTGTTTTTAATGAAGTAGATACCTCAAACATTACAGGTAAAACCTATTTACCTATATTTATTAACGAAGCGATTTCAGCTGTTTACGGCGATAATCTAATTAAAAAAGAAAAGGAAGTACTAAAAGGAAATAAAAATTCAGGATTTAGTGATAATCAAATGGTTATAGATTTCGTAGATGATTTGTATTCCGATTATGATGTATATGATAATTACCTCAAATTTTTCGATAAAAGTTTTGTTAGTCCTTTATCAAGAACAGGAATTGGCACGTATAATTATGTGTTAAATGATAGTGCTTTTATAGATAAAAAATGGTGTTATAATATTGTTTACTATCCAAGGCGTAAAAACGAACTCACTTTTAAAGGAGATTTTTGGGTGGCAGATTCTACATATGCTATTAAAGAAATTAACCTTCAGGCATCTAAAAGCGCCAATATTAACTGGGTAAAAGATATTTACATCGAACAAGAATTCGAAGTATTAAGCGATTCCATTTTTCTTGTTAAACGAGATTATATGATGTCTGATTTCGCGTTGAATAAAAAAGAAAAATCTCGGGGTGTTTACGGTAAGCGTACCACTTTATATAATAATTACAAATTTGATAAAGAACTGAATAGAAAATTCTATGACGAAGAAGTTTATAATTACAATTTGGATGTTTACAATCGAGACGAAAATTTTTGGGCAGATAACCGTTTAGAAGAATTAAATAAAGATGAAAAAGGGGTGTATAAAATGTTAGACACCTTAAAAACTGTAAAAAAGTTTAAGCGACTTTATAATTTAGGAAGCATTTTGGCGTCTGGATATATTGAATTTAACGAGTTGCCCCTAGATTATGGTCCTATTTTTTCCACTTTTGGATTTAATGAAGTTGAAGGCATGCGTTTACGAGCAGGAGGTAGAACCTATTTTGGTAAAAATGATTTGTGGCGTTTAGAAGGCTTTTTGGCATATGGTTTTAACGACGATAAATTTAAATATGGAATCTCAGGAAAATGGTTAATCGATAAGAAAAACCGATTTATAATTTCTGGTGGGAATAGGCGTGATGTGGAGCAAATAGGCGCGAGTTTAACGACGAGTACAGATGTTCTAGGACGAAGTTTAGCGTCGTCATCGGTAGTTGGAACCGGCGCAAATGATAAGCTTACGAACGTTAATTTAACAACACTGGCTGTAGAGATAGAGCCATGGCGTAATGTGGTTTTTAGATTGGGAGGAAATTACCGAACTTTAGAATCTGCTTCACCGACATTTAGTTTAGATTACAATACGGCAAATGGCGAAGAAGCTACCATACAACAATACGAAACTACGTTTTCAATGCAATATTTTCCAAAACGAAAAATGACAGGATTTGGGGTTGAACGGTTGGATGCGAACGATGACTATGCGCGTATTTTTGCACAAGTAAGTCGTGGCGATAAAAGTGTCCTAAATGGTGATTTTAATTATACTAAATTACAAATGGCGTACACACAACCTATGCAAGTAGGTGGTTTTGGCAGATTAACAACAACGGTAGAGACAGGTAAAACGTTTGGTGAAGTGCCTCTTGGTTTGTTGAGCGTTATACCTGGGAATCAATCCTATTTTTCAATTTATAATACGTTTTCGCAATTAGATTATTACGAGTTTGTGTCTGATACCTACGCTTCGGTACATTTAGAGCATAATTTTAACGGACGATTCTTTTCAAGAATTCCGTTTTTAAGAAAATTAAATCTTCGAGAAATAGTAAGTTTTCGTGGAGTTATGGGCGATATTTCGAACGAAAATATATTGTTAAGTACTACTACAAATCCTAATAATATAACATTAATAGCACCAAACAAAAAACCGTATTACGAATATAGCTTTGGTGTAGGTAATATTTTTAAAATATTTAGGATTGACTTTAATTTTAGAGGCAATTATTTAAATAAAACTGAAAATCCAGATGCCCGAAAATTTGGTGTTACTGGTGCTTTTGGATTCCATTTTTAGGGAACCTGGTTATTTAATCACTTTGGCTGTTTTTTCTTATAAATAAGTTCGATTTATCTATGATAATTATTAATTACCAGTCTTTTTATTCTTAAAAGCATCAAATTCAGATTGCGTTTCAGCCTTTGGGAAACTATTGTTAGACGTGTCGGTATCAGCAAATTCAAAATTAGGATCTAAATTTACTTTACTCGCTTCTTTTGATTTAATAAACGTCTTTTTTATTTCATATTCATTGCTTCTCCAAACTTCAGCGGGTAATCGGTCTATTTCTGTGGTCCCATCAGTAAATTGCCATTCTATAGTAACAGGCATAACAAGTCCTCCAATATTTTTTATACTTACTTCATAAATATTTTTACCGGATAATTGTTTTCTAACTTCGTTATCATCTAAACGTGATAAATAGTCTCCATAAGCACTCTCTGGTGTGTTGGTCATGGTAATAACTTCGGCTCCTTTTGAAAAATCTTTTGCTTCTACATTTGTATTTTTTTCAGTAGTAGCTATTTTTACTTTTTTGGTTCTTTTTTGGTCTTCAATATTGCTCGTCTTTTCATATACCTTAAACCATTTTACCTGACTTAGTTCCATGTCTACATGGTCGGTAGTAAAAAACCATCCTCTGTAAAACCAATCTAAATCGGTTGCGGTGGCGTCTTCAAGAGTTCTGAATAAATCACTTGGATTTGGATGCTTGTATTTCCAACGGTTGGCATATTCTTTAAAAGCTTCATCGAACAATTCTTTTCCAATAATGGAATTTCGTAACATTTGTAAACCAACAGTAGGTTTTATATAGAAATTAGAACCAAATTGGTTAAATAATTCGTTGTCTGATGTGGTCATAATTGGACGTAAAATATTTTTATCACCACTCATAAAAGGTACAATGCTTTTAGGAGTTGCACTATTAAAACTAGGGTATCTTTCTGCAACAGTGCGTTGGTGTAAAAAGGTGTTTAAACCTTCGTCCATCCACATCCATTTGCGTTCGTCTGAGCTTACTATCATAGGAAACCAGTTATGACCTACTTCATGAATAAAAGTTCCTATCATGCCTTGTTTTGCAGCGTCACTAATTTTACCATTTTTTGGGCGCCCACCATTAAAACTAATCATAGGGAATTCCATGCCAATATTAGAAGTATTTACAGAAATAGCTACAGGATATGGATAATCGAAAGTAGCTTCAGAATATACTTCTAAAGCGTGCTTAATAGCCTTTGTAGATTCTTCTTGCCATACAGGTAATCCTTCTTTTGGGTAAAACGACATCGCCATGACCGTATTTGTTGGGAGTTTTACTGCCTGAGCATCCCATAAAAATTTTCTGGATGAAGCAAATGCAAAATCGCGAACATTGGTAGCATTAAATTTCCATGTTTTTAGTTTGGTGGCTTTGGTGTTTTCGTTGGTAGCCGCTTCTTCTTTAGTAATTATCATTACAGGTTTTTCGAAGGAATTTTTAGCTGTTTCAAGTCTATTTCGTTGGGTTTTAGTAAGTACAACTTCGCTGTTTTGTAAAGTACCAGTAGATGCTATAATGTGGTCTTCGGGCACGGTAATTTCAACCTGGTAATCCCCAAATTCTAATGCAAATTCGCCCAATTTTTGAAATTGCTGATTTTGCCACCCTTCCGTATCATTATAAACCGCCATTCTTGGAAACCAATGCGCTATAAGGTATACGGTATTGTTATCGGCTGGAAAATATTCGTAACCTTCTCTTGATAATAAAAACATACTTCTATCGGTAATAGGGTAAGACCAAGCAATTGAAAAATTGATAGATTCACCTGATTTAAGTACAGTATTTAACTTCACTTTCATCATCGTATTATTAACCATGGTTTTCATGTTTTTTCCCAAACCATCTTTAACATGTTTGATGGAATAACCAGCTGGAAAATCTATGGCTCTGGTAAGATATTGCATTTGTCTTGCAGATATTGAATCTTGTATATCATTAAACAAAGAACCAAAATCTTCATTTCCTTTTTTGTTAACATTCTGTTCTAACTGTATCCATAAATAACTTAAATCGTCTGGAGAATTATTAAAATAGGTAATAGTTTCTTCACCAGAAATAGTGTTATTCTTTTCATTAAGAATTACTTTTATCGTGTAATCAGCACGTTGTTGCCAATAATCTTTTCCAGGAGCACCACTTGCGGTTCTGTAGGTATTAGGAGGTGCAATCATATTATCAATTGGTTCAAACTTTCCTTTCCAAGGTTGATTTTGGGCTTCGATAATAGGAACAAAGAAAAGTAGTGATAACAAAAAAAGAAAAGGTCGCATAATCTTAAAGTTATTTATTTTTATTAGTGATTAACAAGGTAGTAATAATAATAAAAACAAATCCAATTTTTATTGCATTAAGAGCTAGTGTTATTTATATTTGCGCTTCTAAAAAGAATATAAAAATGAGTGAGAAAATCCCTTTAACTTTTGATGTATTGATAGAAATACCTAAAGGAAGTCGAAATAAATACGAGTACGATTTCACATTACATAAAATCCGTTTTGATCGTATGTTGTTTTCATCTATGATGTACCCTGGCGATTACGGATTTATACCAGAAACTTTGGCATTAGATAAAGACCCACTGGATGTTTTGGTATTAGGGACGGAGCCTACATTTCCTATGGTAGTTATGGAAGTAAAACCGATTGGGGTTTTTCATATGACCGATGAAAAAGGACCCGACGAAAAAATTATTTGTGTTCCCGTTTCAGATCCAATTTGGAGTAATAATAATGATATAAGCGATTTAAACCCACATAGATTAAAAGAAATTGAACACTTTTTTCAAGTATATAAAGATTTAGAAGAGAAGAAAGTTGATGTAGGTGGATGGGGAAATGCTGAAGAAGCTGTTGAAATTTATCTTAAATGCGTTCAGCGTTATGATGATAGCGAGCATAAGAAAAAACGAACATTTACCATTTAATTATTCAATTTTAAAGTATTAAATAAATAATGAACCATCTTAAATTTAAGGTGGTTTTTTTTATCACTTATATTTTACTATTTTTGGCTGCGTAAAAAAATAATAAATTTAAATTAACTAACTAATATGGAATTAATAGTAAAATTTTTGCCTCTGTTTGGTGTTTTGGCATTAGCATTTGTATTTATTAAAAGTGCTTGGGTTTCTAAGCAAGAAGTAGGAGATGCTAAAATGGCTCGAATTGCTAAAAACATTGCTGATGGTGCTATGGCATTTTTAAAAGCTGAATACAAAGTTTTAGCAATTTTTGTAGTTGCTGTAGCAATTTTATTATTCTTTAAAGGAAATAATGAAACCGGTTCAAATGGAATGGTTGCAGTATCTTTTATAGTTGGAGCCGTTTGTTCGGCATTAGCTGGGTTTATTGGAATGAAGGTAGCAACAAAAGCTAATGTTAGAACAACACAAGCTGCTCGTCAATCTTTAGGAAAAGCATTAGAGGTTGCATTTGCCGGTGGAGCTGTTATGGGCTTAGGCGTTGTAGGTTTAGGTATTTTAGGATTAAGTGGCTTATTTATGCTATATCAAAACTTATGGCCTGGAGCAGAAAACTTGTCCATGGTATTAAATGTGCTTTCAGGCTTTTCATTAGGAGCTTCATCTATTGCTTTATTTGCTCGTGTTGGTGGTGGTATTTATACCAAAGCGGCCGATGTAGGTGCTGATTTAGTTGGAAAAGTTGAAGCAGGTATTCCAGAAGATCATCCGTTAAACCCTGCAACTATTGCAGATAATGTTGGAGATAATGTTGGAGATGTTGCTGGAATGGGGGCTGATTTATTTGAATCGTATGTAGGTTCTATTATAGGAACTATGGTATTAGGAGCTTTTATTTTAACTCCTGATTTTGATGGTTTAGGAGCGGTATACCTACCTTTAGTACTTGGTGCTGTAGGTATAATAATGTCTATATTGGGTACATTTTTTGTAAAAGTAAAAGATGGTGGAAATCCACAAACAGCATTAAATATTGGAGAATTTGGTTCTGCAGGTTTAATGGTTATAGCATCTTATTTTATTATTAATGCTTTAATTCCTGAGACTGTTGAAGGACTACCTCAAGGTGCTTGGGGTGTTTTTATGGCAACAATTGCTGGTTTAGTAGCAGGATTAGGTGTTGGTAAAATAACAGAATATTATACAGCTACAGGTAAAAAACCTGTAATGTCAATTGTTAAACAATCAGAAACGGGAGCGGCGACAAATATTATTGCTGGTTTAGGTGTTGGTATGATGTCAACAATGATTCCTATTCTTTTAATTGCTGCTGCTATTATGGTGTCACATCACTTTGCAGGGCTATATGGAATCGCTATTGCAGCGGTAGGAATGTTAGCAAATACAGGAATTCAATTAGCGGTAGATGCTTACGGACCAATCTGTGATAATGCGGGTGGTATTGCTGAAATGGCAGAATTACCAAAAGAAGTACGTCAACGTACTGATAAATTAGATGCTGTTGGTAATACTACGGCAGCTGTTGGTAAAGGTTTCGCTATTGCTTCTGCAGCTTTAACGGCTTTAGCATTATTTGCTGCTTTTATGAAAACAGCGAATGTACTTTCTATTGATGTATCTCAGCCACAAATTATGGCAGGGTTATTAGTTGGGGGTATGTTACCATTTGTGTTCTCTGCATTATCAATGAATGCGGTTGGTAGAGCAGCTATGGCAATGATTGAAGAAGTTAGACGTCAGTTTAGAGATATTCCTGAACTTAAAGCGGCATTAGTAGTAATGCGTAAATATGATTCTGATATGACAAAAGCTACTGCTGAAGACAGAAAAATATTTGATGCTGCTGATGGTGTTGCTGATTATAGTAAATGTATCGATATCTCAACTAAAGCATCTATTAGAGAAATGGTCTTACCAGGTTTATTAGCAATTGCTGTTCCTGTTGCTGTTGGGTTTATTGGCGGTGCTGAAATGTTAGGAGGCCTGTTAGCCGGTGTAACAACTTGTGGTGTGCTTATGGCTATATTCCAGTCTAATGCTGGAGGTGCTTGGGATAATGCTAAGAAAACTATTGAAGAACAAGGTAGAAAAGGAACAGATGCACATAAAGCAGCTGTAGTTGGTGATACTGTTGGAGATCCGTTTAAAGATACTTCTGGACCATCATTAAATATTTTATTAAAATTAATGTCGGTGGTGGCATTGGTTATTGCGCCAAGTATCGCCTTAAATGTTGATGCTGTCTCTACGTATGCTTTAAATAATACGCCTGAACCAGTGGAAATGACTAAAGAAGTTAAAGTTGAAATGACAAAAGGCGAGGATGGCATATTTCAAGCAGTGGTAACAACGGTAACCACTGAAAATGGAGAAAAACATACAAGTTATGAAACTTTTAAAGGAACAGAAGCAGAAGTAAAGGCAAGTGTTGAGGCATTAAAAGACACGAAAACTAAGCTAATGGTTAAAAAAGTTATTGAAGAAGAAGTTGTGAATTAGGTATAACTAACTTTAATTAAATATAAAAGAGGCTGTCTTAAATTTAAGACAGCCTCTTTTATATTTAGATTCTATTGATATTTAAATGGATATTAAAATAGACCATTAATTTCGGCATCAATGGTATTGATAACAAACCCTAAGTCTTCAGGATTATCTACAAAATCTAATTTATCTACATCGATTATAAGTAATTTACCTTTGTTATATCCATGTATCCATGCTTCGTAACGCTCGTTTAATCTGCTTAAATAATCAATACTTATAGAGTTTTCGTATTCGCGTCCTCGTTTGTGAATTTGTGATACTAAATTAGGAATGGTACTTCTTAAATAGATTAAAACATCCGGACCTTTTACCAACGATTCCATTAAATCGAAAAGAGATTTGTAGTTTTCGAAATCGCGATTTGTCATTAAACCCATGGCATGTAAATTCGGAGCAAAAATATGCGCGTCTTCGTAAATAGTTCTATCTTGAATAATGTCTTTACCGCTTTCTCGAATTTGCAAAACTTGTCTAAACCTGCTGTTTAAAAAGTAAACTTGTAAATTAAAACTCCAACGCTCCATTTGGTTGTAAAAATCGTCTAGATAAGGGTTGTCTACAACGTCTTCAAGTTGTGCTTCCCATTTATAATGTTTTGCTAGTAATTTAGTGAGGGTTGTTTTTCCTGCGCCAATGTTTCCGGCTATTGCAATATGCATAATTTAGAGATTTTTTAATTGGAATTGCTGTAGGGTTTCATTGTTGTAAATATACAAGGTTTCGTTGGTTACAAAAAACTGATTTATTAACAAATTTGGTAGGCTTATAGGAATTACATTTTCAGAATTTTTTTTCATATAAAACAAGTCGTTTTCTTTTTTTAAAATGATATTTTCATTGTCAATTACAACCGATGTGAATCCTTGATTTTTAACTTTCTTTATTAGGTTTCCAAAATAATCGTACATATAGAGCTGTTTTTCAGTAAGAACCCAACAATAATTATAATTACTTTTTAAATCTAAAACAGCACTTTGAATTGGTAAAGTTTTAGCGCGGGTTGTATTTGTTTTATAATCGAAAAGTTCTATTTGCTGCGTGTTTTGGTTAAAAACCCATATAGTATTGTCAGATCCTGTTGTAATATGCGATACGTTTTTGTAATTGGACTGCGAATTAAAATCTATTTTAAATATTTCGGCTAATCTATTATCCAAAATTAAAACTGTATTAAAATCTCTATAAAATATATTAATTTTTAAAGGATTGAAAGTGTTTACAGAAGTAATATTTCCTAACTGAAAGTTGCTATAACCAATATCACGGCTTTTAATTTCTTTACTGTTTTTTAAAAGCACATTATCTAAAATATAAAAAGTAGTTTCAAAGTTGTTTGTGCTCACAAAAGTATCTGCAATGAGCTCGATTTTTTTAATGAAAGTTGCTTCGATAAATTCTTGAGAATTCACTGAGACAGTAAATAAAAAACATATAAGTAGAAGACGTTTCATATAGAATTGAAAAATACAAAAATCAAATTAGTTTTTAATAAAATAATCAAGTATAAAGTGTTTAGTATTGTTATGCCATTTATGATAATGATTGAGAAAATAGTGAAATAATATATACGTAATGATGATGAAGAAATAAATGATTGTGAGTTTTTAAATGCATCACTTTCATACAAAAAAGGCAAAGACTCAAAGTTAGAACACGAAGATAATGCCACTAACCTGTTCAATATCAGGTCTCAAAATAGCAGTGGTACAGATGCCGTTTCTGTAAGTGCCACTTAGTATTTTATACAGCCATTGTTTGTCACATTTAGATTGCGATACTAGTTGTAAAATTGCGAGTTTTTATTTTGCAAAATTGATAAACTATAATATATTTGCGCTCAGTTTTGGGGAGATACTCAAGCGGCCAACGAGGGCAGACTGTAAATCTGCTGACTACGTCTTCGCAGGTTCGAATCCTGCTCTCCCCACTAAACAAAAAAAGTTTGCATGAAAATGCAAGCTTTTTTTGTTTCAAAATGCGAGAGAAATTTATTTAGGAAAGTTTTTTGAAGATTCGTTTAACGTATAGCGAATATGATTCCGTTATCATGAATTATATTTGAAGGTTAACGAAGGTACCATTTTTTTCTTACAAAGTCAAGTGCGTTAAATATAAAAAAAGCCCTGAAAAATAATTACAGGGCTTTTAAAACATAGATTTTTCGATCTATTTTTCAGACCAAATAGCTAGTTCGTTCCCAGAAGGATCTAAAAAATGAAAACGTTTTCCGCCAGGGAAAGAAAAAATATCTTTTGAAATTTTTCCGCCAGCACTAATTATTTTGTGTTTTATAGCTTCCAGATTTTCATGGTACAAAACAACAAGAACGCCATTTACAATTGGTTTGTCAGTTTTTTCAAAACCACCTTCAAGACCACTATCAGAAAATGCAATATAGGTTGGTCCATAATCTGTAAAAATCCAACCAAAAACCTCTTTGTAAAAAGCCTTTGTAGTTTCTAAGTTTTTAGCTTTGAATTCAATATAATTTATATGATTGTTTTTCTGACTCATTTTTAGGTATTAACCGAAGCTGTAATTCTTTTGCCATATTGTAAAATTAGGAAAAATTGCTTTGGGATTTTAAAAAAAAATTTCGCATCCGACTTTTTTATTCAAAGTGCATTTTCATTCCTTCATGAGTTGCTTTAAATCCTAAATCTTCGTAAAATTTAATGGCCCTTGGTCTTTTTTTATCAGTTGTTAATTGCAATAAATGCGCATTTTTTTCTTTCGCTCTGTTTATAGCCCATTCAAACATTTTTTTTCCAATCCCGAGTCCTCTTTTATCTTTTCGAACCATTACAGTTTCTATTTGCGCTCTAATTCCTCCGCAATAATTCAGATATTGAATAAAGGACAATTGAAAAGTTCCAATAATTTCAAAGTTTTCATTTTCGACAACAATTAGTTCTTGATTCTTGTCGTAATCGATTATTTTAAATGCGTTTAAATATTCAATCGGCAAAGGGTTTTGGAAATTTTCTCTTGTTTTTCCCAGTATATCGTCAGCCATCATTTCAACGATTGCTGAAATGTCATCTTCTACCGCTTTTCTAAAGTTCATAAGTAATTTAGCTTTTTAACTAGTAGCTAACTATTAAGATATATTCAGCTTTAATTATTTACATCGACAGTTAAACGAAATTAGGCTTTTCTTCTTTCAAAGTCAAATTAAAACCATTCAATAAAAAAGCTCCATAAACCAAATTACAGAGCCTTTAAAATATTATAATAGGATTTCAGTTTTACAACTCAAAAGACGCTTTTACTTTGTTTACATAATCTAGTTTTTCCCAGGTAAATAATTCTACTTCTCGTTTTATCCTCCCGTTATAGGGCGATTCAAAGACCTTGGTAACCTTCCTTGGTTCTTTGCCCATATGGCCATAAGCTGCGGTTTCCAAATAGATAGGATTTCTCAATTTTAAACTCTCCT
>Ga0316201_10000562_pt1 | contig 21684 bp, 21 predicted proteins | sample CS6wburrow_MG_FD_204516 | JGI IMG/M metagenome (GOLD analysis project Ga0316201, IMG submission 204516) | Coastal sediment microbial communities from Delaware Bay, Delaware, United States - CS-6 worm burrow | ecosystem: Environmental > Aquatic > Marine > Coastal > Sediment | place: USA... | reverse complement strand
AGGCAGTTAGTTTAGTGATTAAAGTCGGGCACCTTAGCTGGTGCCCGTTTTTTTTTTATGTCAAAAGTGTTAGTAAAAATACGGAATCAGCGATGAAACTCATATCCATTGTCCTCACAAGTCTTCTTCTAATCACCACGAAAACGGTTGCCAATGAGCCTGTAGATGAAAACGAAATTCTGGCTCAAAGGGGTAAGGGTGTGATCACCTATCAACAGTTCAATGCCCGCGTCGACAAGATTCCGGCTGATGTGCGTTTGCCCACCTTGCGTAATGGCAAGCGTTTGCAGGACGTCCTGGCGTCATTACTGCTACGCTCACAACTGGCTGCCGATGCGCGTGAAGCCGGTTTTGATAAAGAACTGGTCGTTATCGACCGTATGAAAATGGCGGCTCAATCCGAGTTGGCTGAAGCCTGGCTGGCGCACTACGTGGCTACACAGCCTAAAGCTGATTTTGAGCAACTTGCCTATGAGAGATACCAATTGAACCAGGCGAATATGCTTTCTTCACCAATGGTTAATGTCAGTCATATTCTCGTGTCCACCAAGGAGCGCCCGGACGAGGATGCGAAAGCACGTGCTGAATCTGTTTACCAGCAACTGGTGGATAACCCGGCTGCTTTTGACGAACTGGTAGCAGAGTATTCCGAAGACCCCAGTGCTTCTTCTAACAAGGGTAAATTCAGCAATGTTAAAAAAGGCGATATGGTCAAGGCCTTTGAAGAAGCGGCATTCGCAATGCAGCCAGGTGAAATCTCCAAACCGGTAAAAACGGACTATGGCTACCATGTCATTCGTCTTGATGCCTACATTGAACCTAAAAAACTGGAATTTGATGATGTAAAAGCACAACTCATCGATCAGCAACGCGTCAATCATGAGGAACGCATTAAACGCACCTACCTGGAAAGCTTGACAACGCTTGATGTCCAGATGTCTGAAGCACAGTTAGAGGAAATGGTCAGAAGACAATTTGGTGAAGAACATATCGGATCAGAGGGCAAAACCGGGAATAAAGAGTAAACTACCTAGCCTGTTCAAACGGCCCTGCCGAAATGACACTGGGAAAGCAACGAAAATTCGAATGGGTATTTTTTCAGAATCTGGTCGTGCGTCAGATACGGCAGGATTATCTTGAAAATTTGACTGGTTTTGCCTGGTTGATTTTGCAACCGTTAATGCTTCTGGCGGTTTATGCTTTTGTATTCTCTACGATATTCAAGGCGCGAATACCGGAGGCCGAAGAAATTGGTTTTGTACCTTACCTGGCTATTGCTTTTTGGCCATGGACCGCATTCTCAGAAGCAATACTGCGTGCCAACAATTCAATTACCGCAAACGGCGCCCTGATTGGCAAGGTTGCATTTGCCACTGAACAGATTCCGTTAGCCACCGTTACTGCAACCTTCATTATGCACCTGGTGGGTTACCTGGCCGTGCTCATCGTGTTGCAGTTAATGGGTACCAGTATTCAATGGTTTTACCTGTTGCTGGCTCTACCCGTCATTCTGTTGATGTGGGTGTTTGCCTGTGCAATTTCCCTTTTCACAAGCGCCATCCAGGTCTTCGTGCGTGATTTAGCCCAGATTTTGCCGCCATTGATGACGTTCTGGTTTTTTACTACACCTATCTTGTACAGTTCATCCTACCTGCCGGAGTCAATCCAAAAGCTTGCACAATGGAATCCGATGGCCTGGTTTATCGCCAGACTTCGGGAGTTACTGTTGTTTGGTGAAATAAATTTTGATTACAGGGCGCTGTTTATTGTTTTGTTTATAGCAATTTTCGCATGGGGTTCCCTACGTTTTTTCCGTCGTTTTTCCGGGCACTTCGAGGACTTCCTCTGATGGATACGCTGGTCAGAATTGAAGACGTATCGAAAATATATCCGCGCGTACACAGGTCACGCGAACGTCTGCAGGCCTTTATTGCTTTGTTGTTCGGTCATGAGCCGGCACACGGTACAAAGGTGCTGAGAAATATCAACCTGGACGTGGTTCGTGGTCAATCGCTGGGTATTATCGGGGAAAACGGTGCGGGTAAGTCCACGCTGCTCAAGGTTCTGACGGGTGTTATTCAGCCGACGACAGGGCGTGTCATGGTGCATGGCAAGGTTGCCGCCATGTTGGAGCTTGGTGCCGGATTTCAGCCCGACTTCAGTGGGATGGACAATGTCCGCATGAAAGCGTCACTGATGGGCTTAAGTAACCAGGAACTTGATGAGCGTCTTGATGACATCCTTAAATTTGCAGATATTGGCGAATACATCCACGAGCCGGTCAAGCACTACTCATCGGGCATGGTTGTCAGGTTGGGATTTGCGGTTATTACCGCCTGTCGCCCCGATCTCCTGATCACCGATGAAGTACTTGCCGTGGGTGATGAATCGTTCCAGAAAAAGTGTATACGATGGATACAACAGTTTCTGGATCAGGGTGGAACCCTGCTGCTGGTATCGCATAGCATGTACGTCGTACAAAAACTCTGCCAGAAAGCGTTGTGGGTCCATGCGGGCGGTATCGAGCAATATGGGGATGTTTTTCCCGTCACGCAGGCCTACCTGGCGTGGCATGAAAAACGCAACGCGAAAGATAAGGAAATGCAATTAAAAGCGACCGGTGACGGTGCCTATTATCGAATAGAGGAATTCACACTGCTTGGTATCAATGGTGATGAGACCCCGGCGTTTGCGATGGGTGAAGACCTCGATGTCGAACTAAAGATTTATTCACCTGACGATCGCCCGCCCGTGGGAGTTGTTGGTGTAATTAGGGCCGATGGTACGCCGGTTTACGGGGTTGTTTCCGATAACGAAAACACTACCCCGGTCAAACTGGCCGATCATTATTATCGTTTCCGTTTGCGATTAACAAACATTGCGCTCTTGCCGGGTAGTTACAATATGAGCGCACATTCAATGGACCCCGAAGGTGTGAGGGTATTCGATAACCGCCAGATGGCGTTCACAATAACCGGTGACACCAAGGAAGTTGGTTACATAAGACTACCGCATGAGTGGCTGGATTAGACCCCGCCATGCTTTATCCTTTGATTGTCATTCCGGTTTTCAATGCATTTGAAGAACTCGGAGCCTGTCTCGATTCGATTTCACGTACGGTATCGATGGATACGCGTGTATTGATAATAGACGACGCATCAACAGATACGCGTATACGGCCTTTATTGCAATCCTGGGTCAATCAGGCGAAGCCGGTTCGACACTTGCTTACACATCAAAAAAACCGGGGATTCGTTTCGACTGCCAACGAAGGCATGAGAATGGCCGACACGGATGTGGTATTGCTTAATTCGGACACTGAAGTAACCAGCGGATGGCTGGAGAACCTGGCACATTGTCTCGCCTCAGATGCGTCAATTGCAACTGCCACACCCTGGTCAAACAATGGGGAAATTGTTTCCCTTCCAAAATTCTGCGAATCCAACCCGGTTCCCCGGGATCCGGACGTCATCGCATCCCTGATCAAATCCTGTGGTCAACCGCTTTACCCGGACATACCCACGGCAGTTGGCTTTTGCATGGCCATTTCGCTAAAAGCGATAAGGTTGATAGGTCTGTTTGATGAAGCCACCTTTGGTCGTGGTTACGGTGAAGAAAACGATTTTTGCCAGCGGGCCGTAAATGCCGGATTGCGTAACGTTCTTTGCGATGATACATACGTTGTTCATCACGGCGGCGCATCTTTCGGTCCCCTGGGCCTGAAACCGGATGAAGAAAGTATGCAGCGGTTGCTGGCCAAGCATCCGGAATACCTTCGCCTGGTGACTGAATTTATCAAAACCGACCCATTGGCGCCCCGCAGACAGCAAATTCTCGATTGCCTGGAACGCACGTGTCCTGGAATGCGGTAAAATTCAGCCGTCTGGGTTATCGGTAAAGAAAATTGTCAGATTCACTTGAGTTCACCGGCGAGCGATTCACACCCGAATGTGAACGTGAAATCTGGTATGAGCATTATCATCGCTATGCATTGGCTGCACGCTGGTGTGCCAACACCCGTACGCTGGACGCCGCCTGCGGAGAGGGGTATGGATCGGCAATGCTTGCTCAAATGGCCACCTCGGTTGAGGGCGTTGATATTTCGCCACAGGCCATTGAGCACGCCCGACAACGTTATGGGCACCTTGAGAACGCCGGGTTTTCGGTTGCTGATTGCACCAGCCTGCCATTTGAAGACAATGAATTTGATCGCGTGGTGTCGTTCGAGACACTGGAACATCTCGCAGATCATGATCAATTACTGGCTGAGTTCAGACGCGTTCTCAAACCGGATGGATGTTTGATCCTTTCATCGCCTGATAAGGCAACTTATTCTGATGGTCAAAATACCGTCAATGAATATCATGTTAAAGAACTCTACCGCGATGAACTCGAGGAGTTGATCCACCGGCATTTTCCGGTTTACCGTTTACTCGGTCAGAAGCTGATGTTTCATTCAGCAATATGGTCCATTGATGGTTTTGACCGGGTTGCTCTTGACCAGGTTTCTGCGGGTAGTAGAAATTCGCCAGAAAGCATTACACAGCCACCCATGTACTTTATTGCTTTGTGCGCTGCCGATAACACCAGTTTGCCGGACGTGGATGGGTGCCTGTGGTTATTTGATGACCAGGAGGAATCCGTCTATCAACACTATCATGCTGAGATCAGGCGCCATATAGCGGCTGGTGGCATCATAGCGAAGCTTGAAGAAGAGATTGCCGAATTAAAAAACCGGTCCGATCAGCCAGCTCCGTCACGAAGCACCTGGTGGCGACGGTTGCTCGGCAAAAGCTGAAACGGAAATGACCGTCGCAACTGTCATTGTTAATTATAACGCCGGTGAAACGCTGCAGCAGTGTGTGAATGCCCTGTTGAAAAGCAAAGTAGACATGAAAGTTACCATCATCGACAATGCTTCGAGTGATGGAAGTGCTGAAGACCTGCACAATCTGTACGGTAAGCAACAGGGGGTTGAGTTCCTGTTTAACCCCACCAACCTTGGTTTTGCGCCCGCCGTAAACGCCGGTGCGCGTCGATCAGACGCCGACTGGATATTGATTCTGAATCCCGATTGTATCCTCGAGCCCGAAACCCTGGGTAGCCTGATAGGCGCCCTCGAAAGCGATACCCGTGCCGCGTTGGCCGGACCTGCCGTACGCGATGAGCATGGTCAGATTCAGCGTGCGACCCTGCGACGCTTTCCGGGTCCCTGGAAATCCCTGATGACCGCCAGCGGTCTTTCGCGCCTGGGTAGATGGTTTTCAGTATTTCATGGTGTTGAAGTCGACGTTTCAAAAATGACCATGGACACGGAAATATGTGACGCCGTCAGTGGTGCCTGTATGCTGGTCAGACGCAGTGCCCTTGAGGAGGTGGGTTTTCTGGATGAGGAATACGCCATGCATTGTGAAGACCTTGACCTGATGTACCGTCTCAAGGAGCAGGGATGGCACTGTCTATATGTCCCGCAAGCCGGTTGTATTCATAAACAGGGTTTATCCAGTGGCAGTCGACCGACCTGGGTACATTTTCAAAAGCACCGTGGTATGGCCAGGTTTTTCGCAAAATTCCAGGCCAAATCGACATTCCTCCCCATACGCCTACTGGTCTATGCCGGTATCTGGCTCAGGTTTATCATCTTATGGCCCGCGGTTCTGATCAGGCGATAAGAGCCCCGGGAGTGCTGCTGACGGGTGCGAGCAGTCAGATTGGGGTGTTTGTCATACCCCGGTTGCTAGCTGCCGGTTTTCGTGTATTTGCGGTTAGCCGCAAGGGTAAACCGGCAGCTTATCCGCGTTTTGCACAGGTCGAATGGCTGAACGAAACCGACGCGCTTGAAGCCGCAAAAAACTGCCAGTACCTGTTATCCGCCGGTCCATTGAACCTGGCGAAAAAATTTCTGCAGACTTGCGGTCAATTCAAAACCGCTGTTGTGTTCAGCAGCAGCAGTGTAGAAACCAAGCAACAGTCAGGCAATTCGGCAGAGAGGGATCAAATTCGGGACATGTTGTCACTCGAATCGGGACTCCAGGCAATTTCCAAAAGCAGGGGTTTGAAGCTGGTGATATTCAGACCAACGCTGATCTATGGATGTGGTCTGGATACCAATATCAGCCGCCTGGCAAGCTGGGTATGCCGGTTTGGGTTTTTACCTGTAAACGGCAGGGCAGCGGGTTTGCGGCAACCTGTGCATGCGGACGACCTCGCAAAGGTTGCGGTCACAGCGATTCTCAGTGATCACGACCTGCCCCGGGTAATGAATTTGTCCGGTGGTGACACTTTGAGTTATTCGGATATGGTCAGTAAGATCTTTGTTGCCGTTGGAAAACCGGTCAGGTTGTTACATTTGCCACAGTGGCTTTTTGCGCTGCTTGCAGACGTGGTGAATACAATTAAACCCACGGCCGGAATCAACAGCGAAATGGTCAGACGACAACGGCTTGACCTCGTATTTGAAGACCGGCAGGCGAGAGAGCTTCTGAATTACAATCCACGACCCTTCGCCCCGCTTGCAAAGGATTTTTCCTTACCGGTTTTTGAGCAAAATAGTGAGAAAATTGCGTAAAAAATACCTATCCTAAATTTTCTTGTATTTCACCCTTTTCGGATTTAATGCGTCATCACCGATGCGGCGTTTCAGGTCCTGTTCGTATTCTGAATAATTGCCTTCAAACCAGGTTACTTTGCTGTCGCCCTCAAACGCCAGCATATGGGTGGCAATCCTGTCCAGGAACCAGCGATCATGCGAGATCACGACCGCACAACCCGGAAATTCGAGTAGCGCTTCTTCCAGGGCGCGTAAGGTTTCGACGTCCAGGTCATTTGTGGGTTCGTCCAGCAATAAAACATTTCCACCGGATCGGATCAGCTTTGCCAGGTGAACACGGTTTCTCTCACCACCGGACAGGTCTTTGACACGTTTTTGCTGATCAGATCCACGGAAGTTGAATCGGCTGACATAAGCACGTGAAGACATCGTGAACTGGCCGACTGTAACGTTCTCAGCGCCTTCAGAAATTTCTTCCCAAACGCTATTGTCACCGTTCAGGCTGTCACGGCTCTGGTCCACGTAGGCCAGTTGGACCGTAGAACCGATCGTCATCTGCCCGCTGTCCGGCTTTTCAGCACCTGTCAGCATCTTGAACAGGGTTGATTTACCGGCGCCGTTGCCACCAATAACACCCACGATGCCACCCCGTGGCAAATTGAAGCTCAGCTCCGAGATAAGCAGTTTGTCACCAAACCCCTTGCAAATATTGTCGACTTCAATAACCTGGTCACCCAGGCGGGGTCCCGGCGGAATATAAATTTCACGGGTTTCATTCTGTTTCTGGTATTCACGGCTATTGAGTTCTTCGAAGCGTTGCAGCCTGGCTTTACTCTTGGCGCGCCGGCCTTTTGGGTTTGAGCGTACCCATTCCAGTTCGTCACGAATTGCGCGTTGATGTGCTTTATCGCTGCGCTCTTCATGCTGCAGGCGTTGATCTTTTTGATCCAGCCACGATGAATAATTGCCTTTCCAGGGTATACCGTATCCACGGTCCAGTTCGAGTATCCACTCGGCGGCGTTGTCGAGGAAATAACGGTCATGGGTGACCGCAACCACGGTGCCGGGGAATTCGGTCAAAAACCGTTCCAGCCAGCCCACGGACTCGGCATCGAGGTGATTGGTTGGTTCATCCAGTAAAAGCATGTCCGGGTTGGCAAGCAACAGGCGGCACAGGGCGACCCGTCGTCTTTCGCCACCCGACAGATGTGCGACCTTGTCGTCCCACGGTGGCAGGCGTAAGGCGTCTGCTGCTACTTCCAGCGTCCTTTCCAACTCCCATCCGTTGCCCGCTTCGATCGCCTCCTGCAAATCTGCCTGCTCCTGAAGAAGGGCATTCATTTGATCATCGTCCATGGGCTCGCCAAATTTCATGCTGATTTCATCAAACTTCAGCAGAAGATACCTGACTTCGGCGACACCCTGTTCGACAATTTCGCGGACGGTCAATGCGTCATCCAGTTCCGGTTCCTGTGGCAAGAACCCTATGCGAATATCAGGCTGGGGCCGGGCTTCGCCTTCAAATTCCGTATCCACACCCGCCATGATGCGTAATACGGTTGATTTGCCTGCACCGTTAAGTCCAAGTACGCCAATCTTGGCACCCGGGAAGAAGGACAATGAAATGTCCTTGATGATGGTGCGATTCGGCGGCACGGTCTTGCTCACGCCAATCATGGTGTAAATAAATTGGGCCATGGTAGATTCCTGTGGGATTTAAGCGGGAATTATCCTTCAAGCTCCGGGTAAGTGCCAGCCGAAGGTACAGTCATCGGTTGTGGCGGGTTATGTTCAGGACAAGGTGAGAGAAGGTGAGACGGGGAACCCGTCGAGAAGCCAGCCTGGGCTGCCAGGAACCGGTCGAGAGAGTGGCTTGGGCCATGCGCTGGTGCGGCGTGTGTCAGTTTTGCACTGAGTCTTTCTACCTGTATGGGCGCAGAGGTCGCGAGGTACCTTGCTTCCGGACTCGCCACAAGGACATCCATGTCGGCTCGGGCGCGACATCCATGTCGCTCACGGTCCGAAAGCAAGGTACCTCACACCCTCTGCTACGTGCGTAATCACAGTGCAATGGTTTCTGAAAGACGTAGTTCCACCCCAGCTTCAGCCATACGCTGTGCATATCTATCAGAAACCACAGTGTTTAAGTTACCCACAGAGCCGAGGGGGTGTGGTCCCTGTTTCAGGACCGTACGAGACAGGAAGTCGAGAACGCGCCCCCATGGATGGGTTCACGGCATGTCCTGAAACAGGGACCACGCCACCTTGGCGCCCATGCTGATAAATTGACTCAGTGCAAAACTGAGAGGCACCGCTCCTGCACATCCATGCTTAAAATTCCGGCGGGTGACGGTGTTATTAACCGAGTTCTCAGGGGATACTGGTTTACAAATAAATGTTAGAATTAAAAGTTACCTCAACACTTCATAAAATACAGGATAAGGCATGTTTGACCACAGCTTTGGCATTAAAGAATTTGATAGTGAACTCGCGGCAGCCATTGCCGGTGAAGAGCAGCGACAGGAAGACCATATCGAGTTGATTGCTTCCGAAAACTACGCCAGCCCAAGGGTACTGGAAGCGCAGGGGTCGGTTTTAACCAATAAGTATGCTGAAGGATATCCTGGCCGGCGTTATTACGGCGGTTGCGAGTATGTGGACATTGCTGAGAGTTTGGCGCAGGACAGGGTCAAGCAACTGTTTGGTGCCCATTATGCCAACGTACAGCCACACTCGGGGTCACAGGCTAATGCCGCTGCGTATATGGCACTGCTGGAGACTGGGGACACCTTGCTGGGTATGAACCTGCAACACGGTGGCCATTTGACCCATGGTTCAAAGGTCAACTTCTCCGGTCGTCTGTTCAACGCCGTTCCTTATGGAATCGATCAGGAAACCGGTGCTATCGATTATGACGAAATGCAACGTATCGCTGAGGATTGCAAACCACGTTTACTGATTGGCGGGTTTTCAGCTTACTCGCGTGTTGTAGACTGGGCCAGAATGCGTGAAATAGCCGACTCGGTTGGTGCCTATTTTCTTGTTGATATGGCGCACGTTGCCGGATTGGTTGCGGCGGGCGTTTATCCGAGTCCAATGCCGCACGCGCATGTGGTGACTTCCACGACACACAAGACCTTGCGGGGTCCACGTGGCGGCATCATCCTGGCGCAGGAAAATGAAGCGATTGAGAAAAAATTGAACTCACTGGTTTTTCCCGGAACCCAGGGTGGTCCGTTGATGCATGTTATCGCTGCCAAGGCAGTGGCTTTCAAGGAAGCATTGGACCCGAGCTTTATACAGTACCAGCAGCAGGTTGTTGTGAATGCAAAAGCGATGGCTGGGGTCATGATGGATCGCGGTTATCGCATCGTTTGCGGTGGCACCGATAACCACCTGTTCCTGGTGGATCTGATCGGTCGTGAATACACGGGCAAAGATGCCGAAGATGCATTGGGTCGCGCATTTATCACGGTCAATAAAAATACGGTGCCGGGCGAGCCCCGTTCACCCTTTGTGACCAGTGGTCTGCGTCTTGGGACACCCGCTGTCACCACACGTGGTTTTGATGAAAATGACTGTGTTGCATTGGCCGGTATCATTTGTGATGTGCTCGACCAGGTTGGTGATCCTGCAGTTGAAGAAAATGCCCGTCAGGCAGCGCTGGCATTATGCCATAAACACCCCGTTTACCAGCGCTGATAACAGGCTATGTGGTGTCCATTTTGCAATCATGATGATACCCGGGTCGTGGATTCCCGCGTAACGGGTGATGGTATGCAAATCCGGCGACGACGGGAATGTGCAAAATGTGCATCCCGTTTCAATACCTACGAAACTCCAGAGTTGATAGCGCCCCGGGTGATCAAGGCGAGTGGTGTACGTGAGGCGTTTTCAGAAGATAAGTTACGCAAAGGTATGCTCAAGGCCCTTGAAAAAAGGCCGGTTGAAACCCGTCAGGTTGAGCGCTCGATCCGTAGCTTGCTACGGGAAATTCGCGGTGTTGAGGAAGCCGAAATACCCAGTAGCCTGGTTGGTGAATGGGTGATGAAGGAACTAAGTCAACTGGACCAGGTTGCATACGTCCGGTTTGCCTCCGTCTACCGCAGGTTCGAGGATATCCAGGCGTTTCGGGATGAGATCGAAATGCTTGAAAAAGAGCATCCGGGCAGCCTCGATCAGCGTCAGATTTCCCTGCTGGACATCCGTTCCGGTAAGAAACAAGGTTAGCGTATCTCCAATGAGCTTTAGCGCATTTGATTTCAAGTGCATGGCCATTGCCCTGCAACTGGCCGTTCGCGGTCTGGAAACGACTCACCCCAACCCGCGCGTCGGTTGTGTTATCACCCGCAACGGACAGGTCGTTGGCAAGGGTTGGCATCAAAAGGCCGGTGAAGCCCATGCAGAAATCAATGCATTGCAAGAGGCGGGTGATAAAGCGGAAGGCGGAACTGCCTATATCACTCTCGAACCGTGCAGCCACATTGGGCGGACACCACCTTGCGTGGAGGCATTGATCCGCGCAAAAATCACCCGGGTGATTTTTGCCATTGGGGATCCCAATCCTGACGTCAACGGCAACGGTCATCAGCGATTGCAAAAGGCGGGTATTGAAGTGCAAAGCGGTTTGATGGCAAAACAGGCCGAAGAACTGAATTACGGTTTCCTGAAACGTATGCGCTGTGGGCGACCCTGGATCCGGATCAAGTTGGCGCAAAGCATGGACGGTCATATTGCCCTTGAGAATGGCAGCAGCCAGTGGATCAGTGGTTCCGAATCACGTGCCGACGTACAAAACTGGCGTGCCAGGTCAGATGCTATCCTGACGGGTGTCGGCACGGTGTTGGCGGATGATCCTTCACTAAACGTCCGGAACAATAAAGAGGCCAGGCAGCCTGCGCGTATCATTGTGGACAGCCACTGGCGTACACCAGTTGAATCACTGCTTTTAACATTGCCCGGTCCGGTGTTGATTGCCGGACTGGACAAGAAGCCGGTACCGGTTGTGTTGAGAGAGTCCGCTGCCGATTGTGTGGGATTTCCAGCCCTTGAAGGGCGTGTGGATTTGAAAGCGCTATTGCATGCACTGGCAAAGCGCGGGATCAATGAAATTCAAGTTGAAGCCGGAGCGACGCTATGCGGTTCATTAATACAACAGGGCCTGGTTGATGAACTACTCATTTACCAGGCGCCGATTATTCTGGGTGGCAGGGCGGTAAGTCCATTTGCGCTACCACTACTTGATAATATGGATGATCGCGTCCATCTGGAATGGGTGGACTCACGACGTATCGGCAAAGACCTGCGTTTGCAGTTGAAACCGGTTTACGTGGATTAGGAGTTAATCAAGCATGTTTACAGGAATCGTAGCAGCTACTGGAAAGTTGTTATCCAGGGAGTCATACGATGGAGATTTACGCATCCGCTTCGAGGTGCCGCCTGATTTGATGGAAGGTAGCAAAATTGGCGACAGCATCAGTATTTCAGGATGCTGTTTAACCATGCTAGAGCCCGATGCTACAGGCTTCAGTGCTGATTTATCGGTTGAGACGCTGGATAAAACCAGTTTGGGCAGGCGTCGACCGGGTGATAGTGTCAATTTGGAACTGGCTATGCGAGCATCGGACCGCCTGGGAGGACATATGGTTTCCGGGCACGTGGACGGTCTGGCCAAGCTGGTATCACGAACCGAAGACGGACGTTCGGAGCGATTTCTTTTTGAAACAGATCGTAGCCTTGCGCGGTACATTGCACCAAAAGGATCGGCCTGTCTGGATGGAGTCAGCCTGACAGTCAACGAAGTTGATGACAACCGTTTCTCGATTTGCATCATTCCACACACCCTGGAAGTGACAACGCTTGGTGGCCTGGCTGTCGGTGAAGTTGTGAATTTGGAGGTCGATCTCATCGCCCGCTACCTGGACCGGTTGAATCAATATGGCCATGCACGAGAGAGCACCGATTAGACCGGTCGAAAGGACAAAAATGGATATGAAACTGAATACAATTCCAGAACTCATCGAAGACATTCGTGCAGGGCGCATGATTGTGCTGATAGACGATGAGGACAGGGAGAATGAAGGCGACCTGGTTATGGCCGCTTCGATGGTGCGACCGGAAGATATCAATTTCATGGCCCATTATGGTCGTGGTTTGATTTGTATGCCGATTACCCGTGAGCGTTGTGAACAGTTGAACCTGTTGCTCATGGTGAATAGAAATGAAAGCCGGTTTGCAACAAACTTCACGGTTTCAATTGAAGCCGCAGAGGGGATTTCAACCGGTATTTCAGCTTACGATCGGGCGCATACCATTCGTACCGCTGCCCGCCCTGATGCCGGTTCCGCAAATATTTCGCAGCCGGGTCACGTGTTTCCAATAATGGCGCAACCCGGTGGTGTTTTAACCCGTGCCGGTCACACCGAGGCAGGTGTTGACCTTGCGATGTTGTCGGGGCTTGAGCCGGCCGCAGTCTTGGTAGAAATTCTTAACGAAGATGGCACCATGGCGAGGCGTCCACAACTGGAGGCCTTTGCTCATAAACATGATCTCAAAATCGGTACTATTGCCGATTTGATCCGCTATCGCCTGGAGACGGAACGGTCGGTCGAGTGCCTTTCCAGCAGTGAAGTTGAAACGGATTTTGGTTCATTCCGTTTATTGACATATCGCGACAGCATCAACGACGAACTTCACCTTGCCCTTCTTAAGGGCGAGGTAGATCCGGCTGAACCGATGCTGGTAAGAGTTCACGTGCAAAATCCACTCAACGACATCCTTAGCGTTAAGCGTGATGATTTTGGTCTGCCCCTCAGGCTGGCCATGGCAGAGGTCGCACGGCAGGGTAAAGGCCTGGTGCTGGTGCTGGGTGGGCACGAAGACAACGACAGTCTTTTACGGCGGATTCAGAAACAGCCTGAGTCAAAAATATTTAGCGGGGGCGATGACCGGCGCTCCAGTGAGTTGCGCACCTATGGTATTGGTGCGCAGATAATATTTGATATTGGAATTAGAAAAATGCGCGTTCTGAGCGCACCCAAACGCATGACCGGCCTTGCAGGTTTTGGTCTGGAGGTGGTTGAGTATGTTGAAAGCGAACTTGACACAGATGAGTCTCCCAGGAAATTAGCCCATGAATGAATTTCCTTTAGAAATGCCGGGACGGACATGTAACATCGCCCTGGTGGCCAGCGAATTCAACCATTTCATCGTTCAGCAACTGGTAGAGGGCGCAGTTGATGCTTTGAACAGAAATGGTGTGTCACAACAAAATATAAGCCTCCTCTGGGTGCCGGGTGCGTTTGAGTTGCCACTTGCAGCCGACGTACTGGCATCTGCCGGGCAACATGACGCGGTGATCGCACTGGGTGCGGTCATCCGCGGCGGCACGCCTCACTTTGATTTTGTTGCCGGCGAATGCAGTCGCGGGCTGGCCAATGTCGGTCTCAAATATGGTCTGCCTGTTATCTTTGGTGTGTTGACGACAGATACGATTGACCAGGCACTTGAACGCGCAGGTTCCGGTACTGGCAACAAGGGTTTTGATACCGCGGTTGCTGCACTGCAGATGATCGCCCTGCTGGATCGTCTCCGTGTCGAATAAAACAGAGAACAGGTTTGAATTCCGCCGACGCGCGCGTCGGCGTGCGTTGCAGGCTTTGTATCAGTGGCACCTGACCGGTCAGGATGTCGGTGAAATACTGGCCCAGTTTCGTGAGGAGCAGGATTTCAGCAATGTCGATACCGAATTGTTTGCCACCCTGGTCAGAAAGGTCAGTAAACAACAGGTCGATCTTGATGAGAAGATCGCACCGCTACTGGACCGGCCGATTGCTCAGCTGGATGTCATCGAGCACGTGATTCTGAGTATGGGTGCCTACGAATTGTTGTACAGCATTGAGGTTCCCCACCAGGTAGTCATTGATGAAGCGATCAACCTTGCGAAACTGTTTGGCGCTGAGCAGGGGCATAGTTATATCAATGGTGTTCTCGATAAGGCAGCGAAGCAATGGCGGGACCCTGCTTCTTCCTTGCCATTTAGCCAGGCCTGATTGTATGAAGGAGTTTGAGCTGATTCGGCAGATTCAGCAGGAAACCTCCGTTTCTTATTCCCCCGGTCGCGAGCATGGGGTCAAACTGGGTATTGGTGACGATGCGGCGGTACTTGAAGTGCCTGCCGGTCAGCACCTGGTGGCCGCAACCGATACGCTGAATGCCGGCATCCACTTTCCGCCCGACACTTCACCCTTTGATATCGGTCACAAATGCCTGGCCGTTAACTTGAGCGATCTGGCTGCGATGGGTGCGATCCCGCGCTGGGCACTGCTTTCACTATCGTTACCCCGGGCTGACCCGGAATGGGTGCATTTGTTCAGCGAGGGCTTTAGTTCACTGGCACAGGCCCATAGTGTGACACTGGTGGGTGGTGATACAACCAGCGGACCCTTATCCATCAGCCTGACTGCCCTGGGTTCTATTGAGCCGGGTGGACAATTAACACGCGATGGTGCACACCCGGGTGACCTGGTTGTGGTGTCGGGCACCATCGGCGGGGCTGCCCTTGCGTTGGAGCAGTTACAGGCAGGTAAAACGGCGCTTGAACGACATTTGCTTGATCGTCCACAACCAAGGGTCAGCCTGGGTCGGTCTTTAACAGGCTATGCGAGCGCCTGTATTGATGTTTCTGACGGTCTGCTGGCCGATCTTGGTCATATTCTCAGGGCATCAGGTTGTGGCGCAAAGCTTGAAATTGAAAAGCTGCCACACACCCGGGTGCTTGCAGGGCTAAAGGATGTAGCAAAGTGGCGCTACCAATTGTCGGGTGGTGACGATTATGAACTGCTGTTTACCTTGCCGCCGCAACACCGGGCATGGCTCACAACCTGGAGTCAAACCCTGGATATCAGGTTGAGTGTGATCGGTGAAATCGAGCAGGATGAAGGTATACGTTGTCTTGGTAAGGACCGCAAGGAGTATCATCCAATACAAACTGGCTTCGAACATTTCCGGGCCGGTTCATGAGTTCTTCTGATCACCGTGATGCGACCCCCAACCGTCTTGCTCTAAAGAAGGTCGTCTTCGGTTCACCATCCGGCTTCCTGGCTTTTGGTTTTGGTTCGGGTCTGTCGCCGTTTGCGCCCGGTACCATGGGTACACTGGTGGCAATTCCCTTTATTTTTGTGTTGAGAAACCTGGGTAACCCCGGTTTCTGGATCGTGCTGGGACTTTTGTTCCTGCTGGGTATTGGGTTGTGTGGGCATGTCAGTCGTAAACTGGGGGTTCATGATCACGGTGGAATTGTCTGGGATGAAATGGTTGGTTATTGGTTATCCGCTGCCTTTGTGCCGTTGCAATGGCCCTGGTTGTTGGCGGCATTTATATTATTTCGTGTCTTCGACATTCTCAAGCCGTGGCCTATCCGTCAACTTGATAAAAAGGTAAGCGGCGGATTTGGAATCATGATCGATGACGTGGTCGCGGCTTTATTCACCGTAATCTTACTGGCTGTTTTACAGAGCTTTTTGAGTTGAATGATTCCTTTCCGGTCTGCCAGTCCGGATAATTCACAAAGGTTCCGGACTAGTCCATGGTTGAATAAAAGGCGTTCTTGATCCAGTTGATGCCCTGGCCCATTTTTTCAGGGTCAATGGAAATTACGTCAAATCGACAAACACATTCGGCCCTGTGAGGGTTTTTTGCCAGGTACCAGGCTGCCGTACGTGAGATTCTGTTTTGTTTGTGAAACGTAACCGCTTCTGCGCCACTGCCATGGTGATTGTTCTTGCGGTATTTTACTTCTATAAAAACAATGGTCTGATCATCTTTCATGATCAAGTCAATTTCACCAAAGCGGCTGTAGAAATTTCGTTTTAGTAGCACAAGACCCTGTGCGCGCAAAAAAGATTCTGCAGTTTTTTCCCAGAGTGTTCCCGATTTCCAGCCACGAAGCGGTGAGTGACTCAACGAGTGACTGGCCACTCGTAGGGAACTGGCTGACCGGCAGAAAACTGCGCCCAAGCGGGTTGTCTTTGAAGGTGGCCATTTGCCTGCATCCTCAATGCACCGATTTCACCTTGAAACCACAGGTCGGAATCTTTTTGCATCAATGGTAACCATGGCAACACGCGCCAGGCATCCTGGCCGAGTGCGTACAGATGCCCAAATGAACCGCCACGAATACTATCAAGCGCAGGTATGCCGGAGTCAGCGGCATGCAACTGCCAGTTGGTGATGGGAAATACGATGCCATTAAGATCCTGGTCAGATGCCAGTTCATTTTTACCGCTGAAAATACGACTCATGGCATAGACAGGAATATCACCGGCATCGTGAAAACGCAATAGCGGTTTGAGTTCGCGGCCTTGCTTCGGGCTTGCGGCCATGAAAATAAAGTCGAAGTCATCACGGCGACGGGGTTCAAAATTCAAGGAAATACCCAACCAGGACTGCAGGTCTGTTTTACGTTGCTTACTTTCGTCTATCTTCAACAAACGGGTCAGCATATCGCTGTAATCTTCCGAGGCCGAATTGAAGCTTGCGGCTGCTGAGATCCGGCCTTCACCCTGCTCAAACCGTGTGGTAAAAGCGCTTTCAATACGTCTGCCCCAGGAGCTGTCCGGAACCATCACGATGACCTTTCGTTGACCTTGTGAGAGTGCACTTTCCGCAACGGCCACCGCTTCCTCAGCCTGGGACAATGAAAGGCTGTTCACCACCGTTTTCTGCACAGGATCGACAGGTTCGTATTCGGTAGGTTCGTTAAGCAGCAAAATGGGCACGCTGGGATCATTCAGGCTGGCCAGGGCACCGGCCGAGTTGTTTCGCAAGGGACCAACGATCTGCGTGGCGCCATCCTCCCTTGCCTGCAGGTAGGCGGCAATGGCAGTTTCATTGCTGTTTCCGCTGGAATAAAATCTAAGGACGGCACTACCCGGCTTATCAAGGTAGGCGCTCAGGATCCCATCACGTATGGCCCTCGCGGCTGAGCTAAGACCACCTTCACCAGGCAACAGTACTGCCACCCGGGAAGGTACCGGAAAAAGCCTGCTATAGCTGGTAATCAGTTCGGAAAAATCAGCCCGTGTGATGGCATGTCCATAATGGTAATCAGCCCATCTTTGAGCCGCAACAGAAAGTGAACTCTGATCGACCAGTACCTTACGGGACTGAACTGCCAACTCCAGCCATTCGGTGAATTCGGGGTCGTAAACTTGACTGTCAATCATGATGTTGAGCTGACCGGAAGGTATAAACTCAAGTGAACGCAGGATCTCCAGCGCTACATCCGGTTGGTAATCGCCCATCTGCCGGGACAGTTCAATAGTCTCAGTCAGGTTGCGCTCATACGGGTTTATTCGCAGCTGGTTTTGGTCATCAAAAATACTGCTGTCACCTGTCTCCGTTGCGGACGGTTGCGCTTGACCGGTAGTGGATTGATCGACTGGCACTGAACCCGTCGTGCCGCACGCGTTGAGTAGCGCCAGCAAAAAAGCCGAAAACAGTAATGAATGAAAACGTAAAGTCATAGATTTTTACAAAGTTAACCGCTTCAGAATGATAACCTATATGGAAGGACTGCAAACAATGCTGACCGGGATATTACATTAAAGTGTAGCGAATACTACATTAACATTATTGGAAACGCTGTTATGTCGCAAGCCGGCCTTTATGTTGTAGCAACCCCTATCGGAAATCTGGAAGATATTTCTTACCGGGCTGTCAGACTTCTGTCTGAAGTGGACCTGATAGCCGCAGAAGATACCCGTCACTCACGCGTGTTGTTATCACATTACAACATTGGCACCTCAATGCTTTCCCTGCACGAGCACAACGAAGCAAAGCTTGTAGGCCGAATCCTTGATCGTATTGCTGAAGGTCAGTCCATCGCATTGATTTCCGACGCTGGCACACCATTGATTTCCGATCCTGGATACCAAATCGTAAGGGCGGCGCGGGAAGCCGGTCTGCCAGTATATTCGGTACCGGGACCGAGCTCGATTACTGCAGCACTTTCGGTTGCAGGTCTGCCGCCGGATCGCTTTGCATTTGAAGGGTTTCTGCCATCAAAAGCTGCTGCCAGGAAGAAAAAACTTCGAACGCTTTGTCATGAAACCAGGACCTTGGTGTTTTTTGAATCCAGTCATCGCATTGCGGTCAGCATAGCGGACATGACCGAAGTTTTTGGCGGCCAGCGTCTGGTTGCTATATGCAGGGAGTTGACCAAAAAATTTGAAACCGTTTTAAGGGTTCCATTGGTTGATATGATTAAGGAACTTGCCAAGGACACAAATCAAAGTCGAGGGGAGTTTGTAGTCATCGTTGGAGGTTATGAAGGCAGTGTAGATGAGGCGCTTTCCAATGCACATAAAACGGCCCTGGCATTGCTGGAGTATTTGCCCGCCTCCCAGGCTGCCCGGGTGGCAGCGCAACTAAATGACGTGCCACGCAGAAAAGTGTACCAGTTACTCCAATAACGCCGGCCAGACAACGACTGACGCACCCTGCTGGATATAGCCGACCTGCATAAACACTATCAATAAGACCGAGTGTAGAGGACAATGACCGAGAGAGTCGGCCAGGCAATCGCGCTTCCGCTTAAAGCGGAAGGGAGGAAAGTCCGGGCTCCACAGGGCAGGGTGCCAGGTAACGCCTGGGGGGCGTGAGCCTACGGAAAGTGCAACAGAAAAAATACCGCCTGTCTCCACCTTCACTGGTGAGGGCAGGTAAGGGTGAAATGGTGCGGTAAGAGCGCACCGCGCATCTGGTAACAGTTTGTGGCAAGGTAAACCCCACCTGGAGCAAGACCAAATAGGAAGACTATGTCGCGGCCCGCGATGTCTTCGGGTAGGTCGCTTGAGGATGCTGGTGACAGCAGTCCCAGATGAATGATTGCCCACGACAGAACCCGGCTTACAGGCCGGCTCTCAACTGAATCTGTACATCACCAATATCACAATACTGATTTGCTCGGGCGCAACTGGACTTGAGCTTCCTTCACCCAATAGCCTGAGCTATTGGATTCAGTCCAGCCCGTCGCCCACTCGCACCTGGCCTGCGCCAGAATTGCGATATTGACACAATGTACAGATTGAATCTGCGCATTGCACCGGTATCGCAATGCTGACTTGCCCATATATGCCTGGACTTGAGCTTCCTTCACTCAATAGCCTGAGCTATTGGATTCAGTCCAGCCCGTCGCCCACTCGCATCTGGCCTGCACCAGTATTGCGAGATCGGTACGATACAATATGTAGGGGTGCTTTTCTGACTGGCACGCTATATGTTGGTTTTTTCTAAGTCCCCGTCTCTGGATTGCCATAATCAGGTTGTAATCCTGCCTTCTTATCTTGTTCTAATCCTTTTGTCCTGCTTGACTTTATTGCTTTCAAATACTATTGTGCATTAATGTGGGAAAATGTGGTGGATAAGTACAATAAGGTGGGAAATAAGTGTTTTTTGGTGAAACTACAATCAATCTGGACGCGAAAGGGCGTCTCGCTGTACCCATAAGGTATAGAGATACCCTTGCAGAGCAATGCGGAAATCGCATGGTGCTTACCTATAGCGCGTTTGATTCAGCTTCGTTGTGGCTTCAGCCCGTGCAGGCATGGGAACGTGTTCGTGATGATGTCATGGCATTACCGAACTTTAAACCCAGCCACAGGAGCCTGCAGCGACGCCTGGTTGGTAGTGCAACGGTTGTGGAGCCGGATGGCAACGGCAGGATTTTGATACCGCCGAGCCTGCGTCAGGTGGCGGGTTTGGAAAAACGCGTGATTATGCTGGGAATGGACAAGCGTTTTGAGATATGGGATGAAGATACGCTCAATGCCCAACGAGCCGAGGATGTATCAAATCCCGATGAGCAGGTTTCACCGGAGGTGGCACGCCTGGTGTTATAGGCGGGTGCAAAAATGCCCAAAAGAGGGCCAATGAATTTAAACCAGAGGTAGTGACCGGGAAGGATGAACAAATACCAGCATCAAGCTGTTTTGCTGGAAGAAGCGGTTTCATCACTCCAGATTCGGGAAGACGGTATTTATCTCGATGCAACCTTTGGTAGGGGAGGACACAGCCGGGCGATATTGTCCAGGCTGACCAAGCAAGGACGTTTATTTGCCTTGGACAAAGACCCGCAGGCGTTGGCTGCGGGGCTGGAAGAATGGGGTGATGACCCGAGGTTTTCCATAGTTCAGGGTAGCTTTGCGGAGATAGACCGCTTGGCCCGGGAGTGGCAAATAGAAAGAAACCTGGATGGCATTTTATTGGATCTTGGAGTTTCTTCACCACAACTGGACGATCCAGAGCGTGGCTTTTCGTTTAGAAAGGACGGGCCGCTGGATATGCGGATGGACCCAACAAAGGGTGTGTCTGCTGCCGTTTGGCTGGCAGAGACACCGGAGCGGGAAATGTCCCGCGTTTTTTGGGAGTTTGGAGAGGAGCGCTATGCGCGCAGGATTGCCCGGAGCATCGTGACAGCTAGGCAACAGCAATGTTTGGAAACTACCACTCAGCTGGCGAAGCTTATCGAGACGACGATAGGAAATCGTGAAAAGAAGCACCCGGCAACACGATGCTTTCAGGCAATCCGAATAGCTGTCAATAACGAACTGGGTGATCTGGCCTTGGGGCTGGATGCGTCAATCAGGCAATTGCGCCCGGGAGGAAGGCTGGTAGCGATCAGTTTTCATTCCCTGGAGGATCGCCTGGTCAAACGGACATTTCGAGAAGCCGTACGACCGGGCAAGGTCCTCCGCAATATTCCTGAGCACCCGGACTGGTCTCCGAGACTGAAGTTGATTGGCAAAGCCATTAGAGCCTCCGAGCAAGAAACCTCCGCAAATCCCAGGGCACGAAGTGCAATTATGAGGGTTGCGGAGAAGATTGGACCCGCCAAGCCTTGTCAGACCACTTCGACGTGATTCCATTTTGCTTAATGCAAGGAACAACGAACGTGATGTACGACATGTACTTTAGTGAGGAGAGACGCCGCAGTGGGCAAAATGGGGCTCGTCCCTTCGGGTTGCCTGCCCAAATGACGCCATGCAGCGTTACTCGTCACTCATTTGGATTTACCAAACGTCATTCCTCGTGCCTTGCCTGGCGTCATTTGGGCAGGCAACGCAGCGGTCTGA
>Ga0316201_10000561_pt1 | contig 21687 bp, 13 predicted proteins | sample CS6wburrow_MG_FD_204516 | JGI IMG/M metagenome (GOLD analysis project Ga0316201, IMG submission 204516) | Coastal sediment microbial communities from Delaware Bay, Delaware, United States - CS-6 worm burrow | ecosystem: Environmental > Aquatic > Marine > Coastal > Sediment | place: USA... | reverse complement strand
AGATATACAGTGGAAAAAAGGAAAGCCTTACGATGTGATTTTAGAAGCTTGTGAATCGCTACACATTGACTTGTTGGTTCTTGGAGCGCTGCAGCATGAAAATATGTTCCGGTTTTATGTGGGGTCAATTGCCCGTAAACTCACAAGAAAGGTATGCTGTTCTGTGTTGCTTTTGATAAAGCCCACTGCAGAACGTGTACCTTGTAAAAATGTGGTGGTAAATGGCTTGGACGCGCCCGACACCCCTATGGCAATAAAAGATGCCTTCTATGTGGCCAATGCCCTGGGAGCACAGCAATTGACTATTGTTGAAGAAATTTTACAACGCGAAATACATGTTACCGTAGAAGATGACCGAACATTGAAAAAGGCAAATCTAGTAAAAGAACGCCTTAAACAGCGCGAAGAATCACGTGTTCGTAAACTGATTGCCGATCTTCCCGAATCGTTAACCAGTAATGTTAAGGTAAAGACGCAAAGTATTTTCGGGCAAAGAGGATATTCAATAGGTCATTACGCTGAAGTTGTAAGGGCCGATTTATTAATTATGAACGCGCCAACCAAAACAGGATTATTGGATCGGATTTTTCCGCATGATCTAGAACATATTCTCTCTGATTTACCAACTGACCTTTTGATAATACGAAGATAAGCATTGACAGCAAGAACCAATCGAACACAGACTTTTGTAAAGGCCCTGCCCAAGAATATTTTTTCTGGTTTTGTGGTGTCTTTGATTGCGCTGCCCCTTGGACTGGGATTGGCCTTGGCAAGTGAGGCACCGCCAATTTCGGGAATTATCGCCGCCGTGGTAGGTGGCATCGTCGCTTCGATATTAGGCGGGTCCAATGTTACCATTACAGGCCCTGGAAATGGGCTGGTTATTGTACTTCTAGGTGCGATTACGACTTTAGGACAGGGCGATATGTACCAGGGTTATTTATTTACACTCGCAGCAATAGTTGCATCTGGGATAGTCATGATACTTTTAGGATTCTTGAAAATGGGGCGTCTGGCTGATTTTTTCCCAGCTTCGGCCATTGAGGGTATGTTAGCAGCAATAGGTTTGGGGATATTGGCCAAACAATTTCATATTATGATTGGTCATAACAATGAAAGTGGCAGTATAATTAGTTTGCTTGTGAGAATCCCCGAAGGAATTTTAGATCTTTTCCAAAATTTTGAACTCTCATCTGCTGTGGCCGCTGGGATAGGTGTTATTAGCCTTTTGATTATGGTTTATTATTCGAAGATCAGAAATGAATATTTTCATTTGGTCCCAGCACCAATGTGGATCCTTATTTTGACTGTAGGCCTGAGCTATATTTTGGCGGCATTGAACATTCCGTATCCTTTAGATGAATCCTTTTTGATCAATATCCCAGATGATGTAGTCGCCAATCTGGCCTTTCCAGATTTTTCAAAAGCCATGAAAAGCGATTTTATTGTGGCCGTGATAGCCATTACGTTAATTGCAAGTATTGAATCGCTCTTGAGTATAAAAGCCATTGATAAATTGGATCCCCAAAGTCGGCGTTCTAATGTAAATAAAGACCTAAAAGCACTTGGTCTGGCAACAACCATAAGTGGGTTTCTTGGGGGTCTTAATGTAGTGACTGTAATTGCAAGAAGTTCGGTCAACGTGAACAATGGCGCCACAAACAGATCTGCCAATTTTTTCCATGCTTTATTTTTAGTGGTATTTGTACTGCTTTTTCAAGGTCAACTACGTAAAATCCCGCTCGCCGCCCTAGCAGCCATTTTGGTCTACACTGGCTATAAACTTGCCACACCGAAAACCATAACCAAAATCTCCAAAATAGGTAAGGAACAGACCATAATATTCCTAGTGACTTTAATAACTACCCTACTTACAAACCTAATTACGGGAATAGGTGCAGGGATTGTGGTTACTTTTATTATTCACGCCATAATCAATAAGGATGTTGGTTTTTTTCTCAGCCATATAACCAAGCCCAATGTGCTTTTATTCAAGGAAAAAGACGGCGGCAATTTCTATGTAAGTGTCAAATACTTTTGCACATTCATTAATTTTTACAAACTCAAAAGCAAATTGGATGTAGTTCCTGAAAATGAAGATGTAATACTTGACTTTTCACTATGTAATTTTGTGGATGACACTGTATTGGAGGGATTGGATAATTATACCGAAACATTTACCAAGAAAGGGGGTAGTATTGAGATTATTGGATTGGATAAACATGAAACCGACTCGCACCACCCTTTTGCCATTCGAAAAATTCTTCCGTTGGACAAATTAAAACCCATTGAACGTTATTTTACCAAAAGACAATCGCTTTTAGAGGCTACTGCCAGCGACTTTGGACTATCTTATGACGCCCAGAAAAATACAGACACTGGTTTTTTAAGCAATTTTGTGTTTTTTAGAACCAGGGAAATACCCTACATGTACAATACCTTATCTGAAAGGAACAAAAGGTACATGTTGTTTGATGTTGAATTTACTGAAGGTGCATTCATTGCCAAGGAAGTCGTTAAAACAACGGTCATGCATATAAATTTGGATCGTGATATTCCTATTTTTACTTTGGATAAGGAAGGGCTGTTGGATTTTAAATATGGTCTCGCAGGGTTTAAGGATATCACAATTGACCAGCATCCTGATTTTAATAAACGTTTTTTTCTGAGCGGGGAAAATACAGATGCAATCCGATCTTTGTTCAGCAATGAACTGATTCTATTTTTGGAAAGCCACCCTTATTACCATATTGAATCCAACGGTTCGTCCTTGCTCATTCTGAAAAAAGAAAGGCTCTTAAGTGTACAGGAAATCAAAGCCATGCTTTACTTTGGTCAACAATTGTATGGATTGGTGCAAAAAGGCCAAAAACAGTTATAATTTGTTAAAAACCACTAATTAGACCCGGCCCAAAGGAAATTTCCACTATCCTTTTCTTAATTTGCAGCCTCTTTATCTCAACTGAATGACATTATATCCCATCGAAACCGGTAATTTTAAACTTGACGGCGGTGCTATGTTCGGGGTGGTGCCAAAAGCAATTTGGAATAGGACCAACCCAGCCGACAGTAATAATATGATCGATATGGCCGCGCGTTGCCTTCTCATTGAAGATGGGGACCGATTGATTTTGATTGATACCGGTATGGGTAATAAGCAATCCGATAAATTCTTTGGCTATTATTATCAATGGGGTGATCATACTTTGGATAAATCACTTCAAAAAGTTGGTTTTCATCGTGATGATATTACCGATGTATTCATGACCCATCTTCATTTTGACCACTGCGGTGGAAGCATTCAATGGAACAAGGATCGGACAGGCTATGAGCCGGCTTTTAAAAACGCCCATTTTTGGACCAACGAAGATCATTGGCAATGGGCAACTATACCCAATATGCGTGAAAAAGCTTCTTTCTTGCAAGAAAACCTTCTTCCTATGCAAGAAAGTGGACAATTAAAGTTCATTAAAAAAGATGAGGGTGCTTATTTAAAAAATTCAGAATTGGGTTTTGGTATTCTTTTTGTAGATGGTCATACGGACAAACAAATGCTGCCGCATATTAATTACAAAGGAAAGATCTTGGTTTTTACAGCAGATTTAGTGCCAACTGCTGGGCATATTCCCGTGCCTTACATAATGGGATATGATACGCGCCCTTTACTGAGCATGGAAGAGAAACAATTGTTTATGAATGATGCCGTCGCGAATGACTATTTTTTGTTTTTGGAGCATGACGCCCATAACGAGATTTGCACCCTTAAAAACACTAAAAAGGGAGTTCGATTAAACGAGATCCATACGTTTGATGAAATCTTCAATTAAACCATGTTCGGGGAATTTCTTAAATTTACACTTCTAGAATGATACACTTCCTTCAAACAAAAACCCCTTATAGTCATAAAACACACTAACTTAATATTTTATAAATGACACGTAATTTTTCCAAGCCCATTATAGGGTTCACAGTAGGTATCCTATTAATGGGTTGTGGGGCAACTACAATAATTTCTACCCCCATTGAAAAAATAGACACCATACCGCTAAAAGTGGCCGACTTGACCGAAAGTCAAAAAAAGTCATGGGGGCATGCAGACTTGGTTACAGATACCATTCCTGGAATGAGTATAGACAAGGCTTATCGAGATATTATCGGCGCTAGAAAAGGAACCAAAGTCATAGTTGCAGTTTTGGATTCGGGAATAGATCTAAAGCACGAAGATTTAGATGGGGTACTTTGGACCAATAGAAAGGAAAAGCCCGGCAATGGCAAGGACGATGATAAAAATGGTTACATAGACGATATTCATGGTTATAATTTCCTGGGCGAGTCATACAACGAGCAATTGGAGTATGCCAGAATATTAAGACTCAAGCTCGGTGATGCCAGTTTACAAGCTAAAGCAAAGGCCGAGTTGGACAAAGAATACCAACAGGCCCTTGGCAACAAACAACAGTACGAACAAATACTGCAGGCTGTTAAAAACGCTGACACTGCCGTTAAACAGCATTTGGATAAAACAGCTTATACCAAAAAAGATGTTGTGGGTATAAAACCAGAAAATGAAGAAATGCAAAGGCATGTAGCTGTGTTGACCCAGATGTACACCTTTGCAGATAGTATTCCTGAAATTATCGAAGAATTGGAGGGTGGTATCAAGCATTTCACAGAACAATTGAATTATAACCTAAAGTTGGATTTTGATGGAAGAGAGGTGGTAGGAGATAACCCGTATGATTTAATGGATACCAACTATGGTAACGGCAACCCTCAAAACCGGGTTGAAGATGAGAGTCATGGTACCCACGTAGCGGGCATTATAGCCGCTGAACGAAACAATGGAAAAGGAGCCAATGGTGTGGCCAATAATGTTGCCATTATGAGTATAAGAGCAGTTCCCAATGGGGACGAATACGATAAGGATATCGCGTTAGGCATTCGGTATGCCGTTGACAATGGGGCTAAAATCATTAACTGCAGCTTTGGAAAGTCATTTTCGCCCAATGCTGAATGGGTATACGATGCGATTAAATATGCGGCTTCCAAAGATGTATTGATTGTGCATGCCGCTGGTAATGATGGGGCTAATTTAGATGACCCAAAGAATCCAAATTATCCCAACGATCAAGTGAACAATGGTCCGGAATTTGCAGATAATGTAATTACTGTGGGGGCTTTAGATCCTAAATATGGCTCGGATATGGTGGCCTCTTATTCAAATTATGGAGCAATAAATGTTGATGTTTTTGCGCCTGGAACAGATATTTACTCAACGATACCGAATAACAAATATGAATTCATGCCTGGAACTTCAATGGCGGCACCAGCAGTTGCAGGGGTTGCTGCTTTAGTACGTTCCCAATATCCAAGCCTTAGCGCTCCACAGGTAAAGAAAGTAATTCTTAATTCCGGGCTCAGCACCAAGGCTGCGGTTATTCTGGGTGGAGATGCATCAAAAAACCATACATTGGACAAGATCAGCACCTCAGGTAAAATTGTAAATGCCTATAACGCATTAATCATGGCAAGAACAATGGCAACAGGAAAATAAACCACCATGGATTTTAAATCCATAATTTTGGGTAAGAAATGAACATCCTTTTGACTAGAGCACGATCTATGGCCACATGTCATTCCTGTGACCTGTGCTGAACTTGTTTCAGTAAATCAGGAATCTATATTTGGGAAATGGATTCCGCGTCAAGTACGGAATGACAAAATTGACCTAAAAAAGTTTTGGCAACTAACGTAGTTGCAATAAAATTTCGAGGTTTAAAGCTTTAACTAGATAATAAAATTATTTTATATTCAGATTACTATGCAGTTTATTAAAACCGTACTCTTTCTTACGCTGGTAAGCTTTGCGATATTCGTTCAGGGACAGCATTCAAATTCTTATTGGCAACAACATGTCGACTATTCTATGGAGGTAGCTATGAATGTCGAGAATTATCAATATCAGGGAACACAAAAACTGGTTTATACCAATAATTCACCTGATGAATTGACCCGTGTGTATTATCATTTGTATTTCAATGCATTCCAACCCGGTAGTGAAATGGATATTCGTCTGCAGAATATCAAGGATCCTGATGGGAGAATGTATGTTGAAGGCAAAAGTAGAATTGCTGCTTTATCCCCTAGTGAAATAGGATACTTGCACCCAACTTCTTTGACACAAGATGGTAAAAAAGTAATGTTCAATGAAGAAGGGACTGTTTTAGTAGTAGCATTGGCCAAACCGATTCCAGCAGGTGGAAAAACAACCTTCGAAATGAATTTTGAAGGGCAGGTTCCTGTTCAAATTAGACGTTCAGGGAGAAATAACAAAGAGGGCGTGGCGCTTTCAATGAGTCAATGGTATCCCAAATTGGCTGAATATGATTTTGAAGGATGGCATGCAGATCCCTATATCGCTCGTGAATTTCATGGCGTTTGGGGCGATTTTGACGTAAAATTGACCATAGATAAGGATTATGTGGTTGGCGGAACAGGGTATTTGCAGAACCCGCAAGAAATCGGTCATGGCTATGAAGCACCAGGGTCCAAGGTCAAAAAAGCAAGAGGAGAGACCCTAACATGGCATTTTAAAGCCCCGATGGTACACGATTTTATGTGGGCGGCTGATCCAGATTATCTGCACGATACGCTGATATTGGAAAATGGCCCAACGCTTCACTTTTTGTATAGAAACGACCCAGAGATAATAGAAAACTGGAAGAAGCTTCAGCCAAAAACCGCTGAAGCCATGGAGTTTTTCAGTAAGAACATAGGCAAATACCCCTATAAGCAGTATTCTGTGATTCACGGTGGTGATGGCGGCATGGAGTATGCCATGAGCACTTTAATAACGGGTGGTCGTGAATTAGGCAGTTTAGTGAGTGTAATGTCTCACGAAATGGCCCATTCTTGGTTTCAACACATATTAGCTACCAACGAAGCCAAACATGAATGGATGGATGAGGGCTTTGCCTCGTTTATTTCTAATTTATGCATGAACAAAATCATGAAAAGAAATAAAGCTAATCCTTTTGAAAACAGCTATAATGCATATCGAAAATTGGCGCTTTCAGGCATGGAACAACCCCAGACAACCCATGCCGATCGTTATAGGCATAATTCTGCCTATGGCACTTCAGCATATAGCAAAGGGGCCATATTCCTTTCACAATTGGGTTACATCATTGGTCAGGACAAATTAATGGAGACTATAAGAAAATATTTTGACGAATTTAAGTTTAAGCATCCTACGCCGAATGATATAAAAAGAACCGCCGAAAAAGTCTCTGGAATGGAATTGGATTGGTACCTAACAGATTGGACCCAAACCACGAATACTATTGATTACGGAATAAAGGAGGTATCTGCGGACGGAAACAAAACCAAAATCAGGATGGAGCGCATAGGTTTAATGCCTATGCCTTTGGATATTCTGGTCGTATATGCTGATGGGACCCGCGAGACTTTTTACGCACCACTTAGAATGATGCGCGGGGAGAAAAAAAACCCCTATGGAGCCTTAAAGAGAACTACTTTGCCTGACTGGCCTTGGGCCTATTCTACATTCGAATTTTCCGTAAATAGGCCTTTGAGTGATATTCGTGCGGTAGTTATTGACCCTTCACTACTCATGGCCGATGTTCAATTGGAAAACAACGTTTGGCAACCCTTGGATTAGGCGAAAATTTTCAATTTGTTAGAGTGATTTATTGGTGGTAATTCGGTACCACCAAGTTTTTCTGTACATCTCATTTTTTGCAGTATGTTCCCTATTGTTCATGGCAAAATGGGTCTTGTCAAGTACCCTATTTCTATACCCCAAAAGATGAAAAAAAGGTTTTGTGAAAAAATGGGCCACTTTAGTGTTAACCAATAGCAATTGTTTTTTCTCATTGGCCCAGGAAACCCCAGGTAAAATATGAAGTAATGAACCAAATTTACTCCTGCGTAAAAATGCTGATAGCGTAAGCGCCCAAACCGGTGTTTTTCGGATTAGGAAAAACCCTTCCTCGCCTTGCTCTTGGTAAAGCGGCATGAAAATAATGGTGTCTTTTTCAGCTTTTATAAACTCATCTTTTTCAATTGCCAACGGAGTCCCTTCTACCACTTCTTCAAAACTTCTAAACCCTTCCATCATCTTAAAATCCTTTATATCAAGAAGATGGTGGCGGTAAACTATTTCATAAAAATTGGAATTGCGCTGTGCGGATTTTTGAAGTTGTATATAGTGCTTCTTGAAATTCTTTACATCGGCCCTATTCAAAAAACCGCTGAAAGCCATGGTCAACCAAGTAAAGGCAATACTATTATTAATTGAAACATCTTCGGTATGTTGGCCAGATTCAAAACCTATTGCAACATACCCTTTCTCATTGATGTAGCTTAAAAGCGGACCCTCAAGAAATTCTTCTATACCCAAAATAATGGGTACAGGAAAAAGTTTGGCAAACCTCCTATTGATCAATGCATCGTTAATGGTAATAAATGGCAGGGTTTTACTAGATGTAGTATGAAAATCTATAAAGTAGAATGGTCCTTTTTCATTCTCCAGTATCCCTGAAATCAGCTGATAAATGGCCACCAATTCCTTATCCTCAACAGAAAGTTGCTCCGCTGTCTTTTTATTGATATTCTTGATTCTAGAATGGGTCCATATACGGTTTAAATCTTTCTCAATAAATCTCTTCCCTTTTAATAATGCAGGAATGTTCCCCCTAATACCATAAGCCGATCCTTTACAAGAAAAAAGGCCCATCCCCAATTCTTTGAAAACATGTTCAAGTGCTGTAACCCCAGATTGTTCGTTGCCGTGAATACCGCCAAAAAAAATCAAGGTAGGTCCTGGAAGATCTCCTTTAATATGACCAATAATACGCTTGGTCTCCACCATTATTTCTGGATTCAGGGCTGTCGCCATATATTATAAGTCATTGGAAGTAATTATACCAACAAGTTTTTTGTCGCGTACTACAGGCAAACAATTTATTTTATGCTGCTGCATTAATTCTTTGGCTTCCTCCAAAGGGGTCCCTGGCATTACCGTAATCAAATCTTTCTGCATTATTTTCTCAATGCTTTGCTCATGCTTTTTGGGATTATCCAAATACTTGCCAACGTCTGTCCAGGTTAAAAGGCCCACTAAGTCCAAGTGGTCGTCAAGAATAGGAACATGATGAATATTTTTCCATTGCATCATTCTCAAAACAAGTTCCATGCTGTCATTTTCTTGAGCAGTAATCGTTCTGATATTCATGCGTTCCCCAACTTTTCTGTTGCTTTTTGGAATCTGGAATTCGTCACCTCTAGGTAATTGCCAAACATCGATATTATATCCCTTTTCCTGCCTTTTATACATGGTGGCACATAATATTTTAAGCGCATCAGGATTTTTGAAATCCTTTTTAAGTTTGCGGAAGGCTTCTACAATCCATCTTGAACCATTTCTTGATTGTATTCGATTTTTGATAATCCGTAAATAATGTTCTGCATCTTTTGGGGCAACTTTCATACTATACAATCCCCTGTACGCCATTGGCAATAAATGGTCCAATAAAAGTTCTTGGCTTGAAATCAGTTTGTTGCCCCAATAAAATTGTGTGGCCATACCGTATCTGGCGGCATTGAAGAAATTGCTTTTGACATCTTTAAATTCCATTTTAGTATGTATATTATCGAATTTTTTCGGCCTGCCTTTCATTACACCTACCCAGAACATCATGTTCGCTATTTCATCCGAAGTAGAGGGTCCAGCAGGAATATATCTGTTCTCAATGCGTATATGGGGTTTGCCATTCGTGGTTCCATAACATAGCCTATTCCATTTATATACGGTACCATTATGTAATTTCAGTGCTTTTAATTTTGGAATCTTGTCATTTTCCAATTCGGTCATACTATCCGTACCAAACTCCGCCGTAATTAGGCTTCTAAACCCTACAACGGTATCCTTAAAAAAGTCGGCCACAGAGCCTTCGGCCCATTTATTACCAAAACCTACTCTCGACTCTCTTTCGTTCAAGACAAAACTACTTGCTCGTGTATCCACACTTTGGGCAAAGAGAGCGATACGGGTTTCTTGCCATAGTTCGCGTCCCATTAATAAAGGTGAATTTGTACAAATTGAAAGAATAGGGCCGGCAATGGCCTGTGCCCAATTATAGGTATCCGCAAAATTCTCTGGATCTATCTGCAGATGCGATTGAAAACTAGTGTTACACCCTTCATATAGTATTGAATCATGTTTTAAATTCAGTTCATCAACTCCTTTTATGTGTAATTCAATATCGTTTTTTCTAACTTCCTTGATAGCCTCATTTAATATCGCATACCGTTTTACAGGTGTCATATAGGAAAGACTTAAATGCTTCGTCCTAATTGTAGGCAAAATGCCGGTTAGCATGATTTTCGTATCCCGTTTTTTGGCAACCTCATTAACCTGGTCCAAAAGATCATTCAAATGTTTATGAAGTGCCGAAAAGCAATCCCCTATTAATTCATGTGGTTCCAGATTTATTTCAAGGTTATACAGTGCCAGTTCAGATGTAAAATGTTTCTTATCAAGTTCTTTCAATATTTCATTGGCATTGCTAGCAGGCTCCCATTCTTCATTTACCAAACAAAATTCCTGTTCCGCACCTACTCTGGTAATGTCTTTCTCAAACATGTCATTTTCGAGCATGTACTCCAAGGCCTTAATGTCTGACATTAGCTGTTTTATATAATAAGCCTTGTTCGGATTTCCAATTAATTTTTCTACGTTTAATTCTCCCATTATTATGATATTAAGGTCTGCGAATTTATCCAGATTAAATTAGATTTTATCTCATACAATATAGAACCTTTTTAGGCTGTCAACAAATGACAAATGTCATAAAACACATACAGTGAATTTTATTTACTTTTACCCCAGCATGTCAATGAAATTTCCCAAGAAAGAAAAACTCAAGAGCAAGAAGCTCATTGAAAAACTATTTAAAGAAGGAAAAACGCTTTCAAACTTTCCTCTTAAGCTTATATACTTGAAGGTTGACGTGCCTGTGGATGCAAAATTTAAAACAGGGGTAGCTGTTCCTAAAAAGAATTTTAAAAGCGCCGTTAAAAGAAACCGGATCAAGAGACTGTTGCGTGAAGCTTACCGTTTGAACAAACACTTGGTTTTTAACAATAGTGAGGGAAACTTTGCGTTTCTAATTTTATATCTTGGGAAAGAAATGCCAACTTACCCTGAGATAGAAGAAGGCATGCAAAAAATACTTCAAAAATTTCTAAAAAAGATTGATGATGCAAAAGTTGATTAAAAAAAAGGTGTTGGTTCCCATTTTGGCCATTACCTTTTTAATTGTTGGTAGTGGTTTTAAGAGCGATTTCTTCGAAATTGCCAAACAGATAGAGATATTTACCACCCTCTTCAAGGAGTTGAACATGAACTATGTCGATGAAACCAACCCTGCCGAATTGATGGATACGGCCATTAAAAACATGTTGAACGAGCTTGATCCATATACCAAATTCTTGAATGAGCAGGATGTTGAGGCTTATAAAATCAACAACGCTGGGGAATATTCGGGGATAGGAGCTGTAGTACGTTCTTATAAAGATAGATTATTGGTCATAGAACCTTATAAAGACTATCCAGCAGATAAAGCGGGTCTAAAAGCAGGTGATGAGATTATTAAAATTGGGGATATTAATGTAGCTGATTTTGATGACAATGCCAGCGAACTCTTAAAAGGAGCCAACAACTCTTCTGTGGCAATTACCTATAAAAGACTCGGCAAAATAAATACAACTTCAATTAAACGAGAAGCTATAGAAGTCGATGCTGTGCCTTATTACAAGATGGTTGATGGTAAAACAGGGTATATTGTGTTGGCAAAATTCAATGCAAAAGCAACTTCCCAAACCAAAGCAGCGCTTATTGATCTTAAAGGAAAAGGTGCAACAAAAATCATATTGGATTTACGTGGAAATCCTGGTGGATTATTATCCGAGGCGATAAACGTTACCAATCTCTTTGTGCCCAAGGGAGAATTGATTGTTACCACAAAATCCAAAGTTAAAAAATTCAATTCTGAATATAGGACCAAAAAAAAGGCTGTTGATACTGAAATACCCTTGGTTGTTTTAGTGAACGGCAGTAGTGCCTCGGCAAGTGAAATCGTTTCAGGCAGTTTACAAGATTTGGACCGTGCTGTAATTATGGGCGCCCGTAGTTTTGGTAAAGGTTTGGTTCAAAGACCTATGAAACTCACTTACGGAACCCAGCTAAAAGTAACCATTAGCCGTTATTATACTTCTTCAGGCAGATGTATACAATCCCTGGACTATTGGAATAGGGACGAAGATGGTAATGCTGTGCGTAATACCCAGTTCAACGAGTTTAAAACTAGAAATGGTCGTAAAGTCCAGGACGGTGGTGGCGTATTACCTGATGTTGTCATCGATGAACTAAATACCAATTCCTTGACTAAGGCATTGGAAGGAAACAATATCATTTTTGATTTCGCCACTGATTATCACTACCAAAACACTATAGAAAATCTTAGCAATATTTCCTTTTCGGACGGTGATTTCAATGCTTTCAAAACTTTTGTAAGTCAAAGTGATTTTTCCTATGAGACTAAATCGGAAAAGGCAATCAAAGATGCCATGGATAACGAGGATGGCGATGTTTTAGGTGCCTCTGTACAAGAGAACTATAAATCCCTTCTAGCAGAAATCGAGAAAAGCAAATTCTTGGCCTTGGATAAACATCAAAAGGAAATCCAGAAAAAATTGGAAGACGAAATCGTAAAAAGATACTTTTACAGAGAAGGGCTATATGAGCATTATTTGACCCACGATGAAGCGATTTTGGCCGCCTCAGAACTATTATCAAATGAAGGCAAATATAAGGGTATACTGCAATAGTACTGGGTTATTTATAGATACAGCTTCCGGGATCTGATTTTATAAAATGTTTACCGTAGTTAACGGCTTTTGGGTCCATACACCCTTTTAGGTTTCGAATTTTTATTCTTCTAAAATCAATGGGCTGACCCTCACTTTGCAAGGCTATAAAACCCTTTTGCAATAATTGTCCGTCTTTCTTTATTTCTGGGTCGTAGCGGTCAACCACACCACCTCCAATTTGTGGTTTGGTATATTGCAATACTTCTTTGCCGTTTATAATATGGGTAACCAACGAATCCCCTAAAACTACAAGTTCTGCCTTCACCCATTCCTTGCCAAAATAAGTTTCAGAAGTTGAATTTATACAGTGTCTTGGGTCAATTTTACCTTCATAAACGACTTCTGTCCCCGGTGAGCACATATTTCCCGTTGGTCTGGCTTTATCTTTTTCCAAACCGCCCAAAAATTGCATTTCTACAGAGATAGGCCAATTTTGTTCCTTGGGCATTGTTTTGGGATCTTGACTATGGAACATTACGCCACTATTCTTTATGGTAAAACTCGGAGCTCCTGGGTGTAATTCGCCCACAAATCTATATTCCATTGACAAATGAAAATAAGAATAAGGTTCGTTATAATATAAATGCCCAAAACGGTCATTAAAATCCCCTTCATATTGATCATAGCGCACTTTTATGATGTCATCTTCAACCCTAAATGTATCCCCGTGATTATCGCCTACTTCGTAGTGGTGGATTTTGGTCGTCCAATTATCAATATCCCTTCCATTGAACATACTTTCCCAGCCCTCATTCTTAGCTATTGTCTTTACACTAGCGCATTGGCACACAATGGTAACAATGCACAAATATCCCAATACTTTAAAATTAGACCACATGCCATACTTTTTTGATGATTGATACTGTAAGATACTATAAGTTTTATTCTATCACTACTTAAATAATCCCCATGACAAATATTTTAAGCGAATTGTGACATTAAGTAATTGGTTTAAAAATTCACAAGTTTAGGTAGTAAGATATAATTGAAGGTTAAAACAATAGAATAATGGTATTGATTAATTAAATTTATAATTCAATACAATGTCATTGTCAAAATCACATAAATAGATGATGATTCCACCTATTCCAATCACAGATTATGAAAAAAATACTACTAACTATTCTGATTATTACGCATCTTACGGCACTAGCACAAAAAGAGACAAAAGAGGAGATAAAGCCAATTCCCAAACCAAAGTCATTTGCAACATCGCATCAGGGCATATTTAATGGCAAAACCATAAAGTATAAAGCTACTGCCAAAGAATCCTATTTAAAAAATAGCAAAGGGGATTCTGTTGCCTCTATATGGTCAGTGGCATATACCCAAGAAGGTAGCACTAATGCTACAAAAAGACCTATAACCTTTGTTTTTAATGGTGGTCCAGGCTCAGCCTCAGTATGGTTGCATATGGGATTGTTTGGTCCTAAAATCGTGAAGGTGGATTCAGATGCCAAAAAAGATGATGGAGCCGCGCCCTTCGATTTAAGGACCAATGAACACGGTCTTTTGGATTTAACGGATTTGGTATTCGTTGATCCAGTAGGAACAGGGTATAGCCGAGTGGTTGGTAAAGGAAAAGAAAAGGATTATTGGGGTTTAAAGGAGGATGCCAAATCTGTAGCACAATTTATGCGTCAATGGATTACCCAAAATAAACGTTGGTTTTCGCCAAAATATATCGCTGGTGAAAGCTTTGGAACTACACGGGCAGCTGCGGTAGGTAAGGAATTGGAAGGCGGTGGACAAAATATGGCCTTAAACGGACTCATATTAATATCCCAGGCTTTGGATTATGATGGTTCTACTTCAATACACAATAATATTACCTCTTATGTAACCTATTTACCAAGTATGGCGGCCACAGCGTGGTACCATAAAAAAGCTGGGCAAGGTATAAATCTGGAAGATTTCATAGCCGAATGCCGAAAATTTACCTATGAGGTCTATACCCCCGCTTTATACAAAGGATCCTTATTGACCGAAGATGAAAAAAATTCCATTGCCGAAAAGTTGGCCTATTTCATTGGACTGGACAAAGACTATATCCTAAGATCTGGTCTTCGCATTTTAATGCATCGTTTTCAAAAACAATTATTGGCGGATAAAGGGCTGTCCATTGGTCGTTTAGATGGGCGGTTCATGGGCGATGAAGCCGATAAATTTTCTGAAAATCCGCATTTGGGCGATGCCGCCAGTTACCAAATAAGTTCAGCCTATACTGCAGCATTAAACCATTATTATGCCTCAGTCCTAAAAGTAGAAATGGATAGACCATATTTGACATCGAATGGCAAAATTGGAAGCACATGGCGATGGAGAACCGTACCTGATGGTAGTTATTGGGAACCTGCCCCGGTAAATGTGTCAAGGGCTTTAGGAGAGACCATGCGGCGAAATACCGATATGAAAGTCCTTGTTGCTAGTGGGTATTATGATTTGATCACTCCTTTTTTCGATGCCGAATATACTTTTTCAAGAAACGGAATTGTCAAAGAAAGAGTAGAAATGACTTATTATGAAGCAGGACATATGATGTACACGCATGAACCTGATTTAATTAAATTATCTGGGGATATTAGACGGTTTTTATCTTCAAAATAACGATGAAAAAAACAATTTTTTTATTGGTTGCCTTGCTTCTTGTAGGTTGTATAAAAAAGAAAGACCTTCCAGAAAATACCTTATGGATTGCCTCTGCTCCAGCAGGTACTGAGTTCACAAAAATTGATAAAGAAGGGAAAACCATAATTCCCAACGGCCGATATATTACCCCTATAGGCAAAAGTATTCGTACTGCACCTCACCCTTATGGTCTAACCTTAAGTCCCGATGGTACTATTGCCATTACGGCTAATTCTGGCACTAGCCCATTGTCAATTACCATAGTGCGCAATATTTTATCAGACCAACCAGAAGTGCAGCAAGTGCCTCCAGGCCCAGCGACGGATAAAGGAGTGTTGGCATCAGTGTTTATGGGACTTGCAATTTCTCCAAATAATGAAACTATCTATGTAGCCGGGGGGCAAGAGAACAAAATCTTTTTATTCGATGTAAAAACCGGAGAGAAAAAGGGAGTAATAGATTGCTCTTATGTTTCTGGAGAGGTTAATTATGCAGATGGGTATATTGGCGATTTGACATTGAGCAAAGATGGTAAAACACTTTACGCTGTTGACCAGATAGGATTTAGAATGGTCGTGATTGATACTGAAAGCAAAACTTTGAAACAGTCGGTCCCTGTAGGTCGATATCCTTTTGGCATTTGTCTATCCCCAGATGAAAAAAAGGCCTATGTGGCCAATGTAGGGATGTTCGAATATGGGTTTATAAAGGATGGTAAAGATGAAGGAGCGTCTATTAAACCAATTAATTATCCTGCTTTTGCCTACCAATCCAAAGAGATGGTAGAAGGTGTCGAAAATGACAGTATATCAATACCCGCACTAGGTGACCCTAATGCCATTGAATCTTTTTCTGTTTTTGCCATAGACCTCGAAGATGCCAAAACTCCAGTAGTTAGTGCCAAGATTAAAACAGGACACCTAGTTGGGGCCTTGGTTGAAGACATCCCCGCTGTTGGTGGTTCCAGTCCCAATTCAATTGTGGCTACCGACAAATATGCCTTTGTGAGTAATGGGAACAATGATAATATTTCTGTTATATCCACTGAAAAAGATACTGTTGTAAATACTATTTATCTAAAACCTGATGAACGAATAAAACAATTTAGGGGCGTAATCCCTTTTGGTCTGGCGTTGAGTCCGGATAATAAACGATTATATGTGGCAGAATCAGGAATTAATGCCATAGCCGTAATAAACGTTGCCGATTTTAAGGTTTTAGGGCATATCCCTTCGGGATGGTTTCCGTCAAAAGTTGAAGTAAGCCAGGATGGTAAAAAATTGATTGTTGCCAACGCAAAAGGCTTTGGTAGCGGACCAAATGGGGGTAAGACCTTTGATCTAGGGCCTGAAGGCAGTTATATTGGTTCATTGATGAAGGGAACGGTTCAGGTAATGGATATTCCCTCTGACGACCAACTTCCAGAATTGACGCAGCAGGTAATTTCAAACAACTTTAAATTTACCCAGTATAATGATACCGTTTTTAAAAGCAGGGAAGGCAATCCTATTCCATTATTTCCTGGAGCCAATGAAAGCCCAATAAAACACATCGTTTTTATATCAAAAGAGAATAGAACCTATGACGAGGTATTCGGACAAATTGAAAAAGGCAAAGGGGATCCGTCCATTGCTCGATATGGCAAAAATGCAAGCTTCTATAATAAAGAAAAAACTGATTCTGTTCTCAATACAACGGTAATGCCCAACCACCTTGCCTTGGCGCATCAGTTCGCTATTTCAGATAATTTTTATGTTGACGCCGATGTTTCTGCAGATGGTCATCGCTGGTTGGTGAATACCTATCCCAATGAGTGGTGTGAAACCTCAACTGCTGCCAGTTATGGAGGTAATAGGGACTTTAAGGAAAACTCAAAATCTCCCGGTATTTTTGCTATGAACGGGGCCGCTGGTGCTATTTACCCAGAAGACTATAATGAAGCAGGGTCAATGTGGGATCATTTGGAGCGTCATAATGCCAGTTTTTATAATTTTGGGTTCAGTATAATGTTCGAGCCTGCGCTCTACAAAGAGGAGTACAAATACACAGGTATACACCAGTATATCAACTATCCTATGCCACAACCGCTTTATGAGCGAACTTCAAGAAAATTCCCAACCTATAATATGGCCATCCCAGATCAATTTAGAGTGGATCAATTTGAAAAAGAGTTTGATGAAAAATGGATTAAGGGAAATGAAGTATTGCCGCAACTGATTACTGTAATACTTCCTAATGACCATGGTGCAGGTGAACGTCCAGAAGCGGGTTATCCCTTTAGGGAGAGTTATATGGCCGATAATGATCTGGCTGTTGGCAGAATAGTTGAATACCTATCACATACACCTCAATGGAAGAATATGTTAATCGTCATCACAGAGGATGATGCCCAAAACGGCGTGGATCATATTGATGCCCACAGAAGCATTTTGATGTTGATTTCCCCTTGGGTGAAAAGAGACTATGTTAGTAGTGTTCATTACAGTTTTGGGAGCTTGTTCAAGTCGTTTTGGAACATTATGGGCTTACCCTATTTGAATCAATATGATGCAGGAGCTAGTGATCTAAATGATTTTTTCACTAGCACTCCGGATTTTAGGCCATATAATGCACTAGAAGTAAATTCACAGATGTTCGACCCGCAGCTGGCCCTAGATCCTTTTGATGAGCAGTTCAACTGGAAAGCTTTGGAGGAATCCCCCCAAATAGATAATATGGAAGATATGATCAAAGAAAGTAAAGAGCAAGATATAGATCGTTTAGAAAACCGTGAAAAGATCAAGGATTAATGAAGCTTATTAAATTAACAATATATTTACTGGTTTTCGTTTCCTGTTCTGGGACTTTGAAAAAAAAGAAAGAGCCTGCTGTACAAGAAATATCAACAGCCAATAAAAATGAAACTTCGTTGGTGATTTTAGGCACAGTACAAGACGCCGGCTCACCGCATATTGCTTGTAAAAAAGAGTGTTGTAACACATTATTCCTAAATCCAGATACAAATCGTAAAGTCGTTTCCCTGGGTTTAATCGATGCTGAAAACGAAAAGACATACTTATTTGAAGCGACCCCTGACATCTCGGAACAGCTCAAAAACTTAAAGAGGAAGGCACCTTTCAATGCAAATGAAATACCAAATGGTATTTTTATTACACACGCCCACATAGGCCATTATACAGGGCTTATGTACCTAGGGAAAGAAGCTACAAACGCAAAAAATGCAGTAGTATATGCGATGCCTAAGCTGAAGACTTTTTTAGAAACCAATGGCCCATGGGGCCAATTAGTCTCCAATAAAAACATAGCGCTAGAAGAAATTCATAATAATGAGGAGATAAGTTTATCGCCAAACCTAAAAGTCATACCTATTAGGGTGCCACATCGTGATGAATATTCAGAAACTGTTGGCTTTAGAATTATCGGTCCAAACAAAAGTGTTTTGTTCATCCCTGATATTGACAAATGGGACAAATGGGAAACCAGTATTGTAGAAGCTGTAGCGAACGTGGATTATGCATTGATTGATGCAACCTTCTATGATGGGGTCGAAATCAGCAACCGTGATATTTCAGAAATTCCCCATCCGTTTGTCATTGAAACTATGGCCTTGTTCAAGAACCAATCGAAAGCAATTCGGAATAAAATTCATTTTATTCATTTGAACCATACCAATCCCCTAATGAATCCAGCAAGCGAACAATCGAAGGACGTAGTGGCCAAGGGGTTCCATATCGCCAGAATAAATGATATCATCGCACTTTAAGGAACATATTGCCCAAGAACTTGGAGCTCCCATTTTAAAAATCAAGGCCGTTTCTGGAGGTGATATTTCAAAAGCCTATTGCGTTTATACCTCAACGCAACGTTTCTTCCTTAAGGTAAACGAAAGTGCCAATGCCCTTAAAATGTTCCTTACGGAAAAAGATGGGCTAGAAATCATTAATAACACCAAAACCATCAAAGCTCCGGAAGTAATCTATTGTGGCCAACATAAAAGTAGTTCCTATTTATTGATGGAATTCATTGAATCTAAAAATGCAACTTCCAAAGAATTCGAGACCTTTGGCCATCAATTGGCGGATTTACACACCTTTTCTGTTGGCGATTCATTCGGATGGACACAAGACAACTACATTGGCAGTTTATCGCAATCGAACAAAAACCATACAGATTGGGTCCTTTTCTATGTGCGTGAACGCTTGCTGCCCCAGCTTAGATGGGCCAACGAAAAGAGGTTGTTGATTTCCCCTGAAATTCCTTCAGAAACTAAGCTGTTAAAAGGTTGTGAACGTTTCTTCCCAAAAGTAAAACCGGCTTTGCTTCATGGGGATTTATGGGGTGGCAATTATCTCATTGACGTCCAAGGCATACCTTATTTAATTGATCCGGCGGTGTATTTTGGGCATCATGAAGTTGACCTGGCCATGACACAGCTTTTCGGTGGATTTTCTTCAAACTTCTATGCCGCTTATGCGGAGCGAATGCCCCCAGAACCCTTCCAAAACGAAAGAAGGGATATTTACCAATTGTATTACCTCTTGGTGCACCTTAATTTATTCGGCAGATCATACTATTCTTCTGTCAAACATTTGCTAAAGACATACTTTTAGTAACCTTACAGCACATCATAAAATTTTCTAACTTTAGGAAAACCAATCCAACCAAGTACAATGCGTTTTTTCAGCGTTTATAATCTTCTAACATTGCTCGTGATAATCACGCTAGTGGGTTGTGAAAAGGCCCATATTTCAAATCATCACTATACCACATGGTCCTCTTATTTGGGGGATCCTGGACGCAGCCATTACTCCACTTTATCGGGGATTACACCAAGTAATGTTTCAAATCTAAAAGTTGTTTGGCGTTACGAAGCACCTGATTGGGGGCAAATGCAAATGAATCCTATTGTCGTTGACGGCGTGCTTTATGGAGTAACGGCTGCCTTACGCGCTTTTGCCCTTAACGCAGCAACAGGAGAAGAACTTTGGCGTTTTGGTGATTCATTGCAAGTTTGGCATTCTACAAGTCGTGGGGTTTCGTACTGGCAAAACGATGAAGACAAACGTATTTTATTTACTAGGGGCTCGGATTTGTATGCCGTGGATGCCGTGACGGGTAAGCCTATCAGTAGTTTTGGAAATGGAGGCAAGATAGATATGCGTTCGGGTCTTCCAGAGAGTGATAAAGACAAGTTTGTAATCTCAAATACGCCAGGCACAGTTTATAAAGATTTGATTGTAATGCCCCTACGGCTTTCAGAGGGGGTTGATGCAGCTCAAGGCGATATAATGGCTTTCAACATTATCACAGGAGACCTGGAATGGACTTTTCATCCCATACCCTATCCTAGGGAAGAGGGATATGAAACTTGGGAAGATAAAAACGCTTACCAAAACGAATTGGTAGGGGCAGCCAACAATTGGGCCGGAATGGCAGTAGATGAACAAATGGAAATCATATATATACCTACAGGTTCCGCAGCTCCCGATTTCTATGGCGGAATGCGTAAAGGAAGCAATTTGTATTCCGATTGTTTGTTGGCTTTGAATGCGAATACTGGCGAACGAATTTGGCATTTTCAGTTTACCCATCATGATATTTGGGATAGAGATCCCCCTGCCCCACCAAATCTATTGATGGTTGAACGGAATGGAAAAAAGATTCCTGCTGTCGCACAAGTGACCAAACAGGGATATGTCTATGTTTTTAATCGAAAAACAGGTGAGCCCCTTTTCGATATTGAAGAAAAACCAGTTCCATCATCAAAATTGAAAGGCGAAGAAGCCTGGCCAACGCAGCCTTTTCCAGTGGCGCCCAAACCATTCGCAAGACAATCCATTGATATTACCGAGAATGATGTTAGTCCGTATGCAGCAAATAAAGAAGAGTTAAGGGGGATGCTTAAAATGCTCGAAAAACGTATTTACGCAGCGCCGAGTGTTGATCCTGTCTTACTGTTTCCAGGGTACGATGGAGCGGCAGAATGGGGAGGAGCTGCGGCGGACCCTGAGGACGGAATCATTTATGTAAATTCCAATGAAATGCCTTGGATCATGCAAATGGAAGAAGTTGTTGAAAAAAGCAGTGGGACCCCATTAGGGGAAC
>Ga0316201_10000560_pt1 | contig 21701 bp, 17 predicted proteins | sample CS6wburrow_MG_FD_204516 | JGI IMG/M metagenome (GOLD analysis project Ga0316201, IMG submission 204516) | Coastal sediment microbial communities from Delaware Bay, Delaware, United States - CS-6 worm burrow | ecosystem: Environmental > Aquatic > Marine > Coastal > Sediment | place: USA... | reverse complement strand
TCCTCGATCATGGTCGCGTCGGCAGGGGGCGGGGCCGCGTGATCGGACTTGCGTCGGCCCTTGTCTTTCAGCGGGACGACGTGCGGGACGAATTGTTGCTCGTCCGCCACGAAACGAACGAGCGACTCAGAAATTATGCGCGTCTCCTTGTTTCGTGCCTCGCTCAGTAGAGCGTCGCAGAAGCGATTAATGAGCCGAGGATTGCCACCTGAAAAGCGGTGGATCAGCGGGCGTGCCTCCGACGCCAATTTAGCCGATTCAGAGCCGCCGGCCAGTCGCAGCCGATGTCGGACGTATTCGTCGGTTTCCTGCTCGGCAAAGACGCGAATGTTGAATTCGACTTGTCGCCCGAACTTGAGCAGGCGCATCGCTGGTGACGCCATGATACGCGCCAGGTCGGAGCTTCCCGATAGCACCAGGCTAATGACGCTTTTTCCCTTTAGTTTTATGCCGGCGAGTTCGCGAAGCTGTTCGAGGATTGAGGGGCTTACAAGATGCGCATTGTCAATAATCAGCAGAACCGGATCACCGGCCAAGCCTCGATGTATCAGGAACTCCTTGGATATATTCCGAAACTCGCCCAGGGTGCCTGTAATCTCGCTAAAACCGAGTTGCCTCAGCAACGAATAGTAGAACTGGGTTCCGTCCGCACAATTCTCATCAAAGCTCGCAAACGAAGTTTCGTCACCAAGGCTGGCAATGTATCGATTGAGCAGGGTGGTTTTTCCGGATCCGTCGGCGCCGCAAAGCAATAACATGCGGTCGGCATTCAGGGTCGCATCGCAAAGATGGGCGTAGAGCAAAGAATATTGTTCGGCGTGAAATACGTGGGCCGGATCGGAAACCCGAGCAAACGGCGCCGCGGTCATGCCGAAGAATTCGACATAGCCGGGTACTTCATGCGGATTTTCTATCGCTCTCGCCACGCAACATCCCCGCCCCTCGTTATGTTTTTCTTGTCCGGGAGGCCTTCGAATCTGTAATGTTCGCTGTCAGCGGCGATATTTGCCTGCCGCCTTGCCTCTCGAGGGTGCCGACCTAGTTTTATACATAATTCGAGATGATTGAAAGTACTATTGAAAAGCGGTTTAGGGAAGCTTCGTAAATAGCTGAAATACAAAGGATTAGGCGAAGCAGTCCGCTGCGAGTTCTGGGCGTTGCCGTTGCTTTGCGCGACTCGGGAGCCAGCCGGGCGTGTCGGCCGGGCCCTGCTTTCGACGTCGAATCCAGGAACAGGTAGATCTAGCGGAGCGGCATACGACCGCCGGGAGTAAATATGCAGTATCGTCATCTGGGCAGAGCCGGCATTCAGGTCAGCCGGTTGTCGCTGGGCTCATGGGTAACATTCCACACGCAGGCCGGCATCGACGCAACGACAGAAATGATGGCCGCCGCCTATGAGGCGGGAGTCAATTTTTTCGACAATGCGGAAAACTACGCCGCAGGAGAGTCCGAGGCGGTCATGGGCGCGGCGCTCAAGAAGCTGGGTTGGCGGCGCGGCAGCTACCTCGTGTCGACGAAGCTATTCTGGGGGCTGCATTCATCGCCTAACGAGCAGAACACACTGAATCGTAAGTACCTTCTGGAGGGTATCGATGGTTCACTGCGTCGCCTTGAGTTGGACTATGTTGATCTTTTGTATTGTCACCGTCCCGATCCGGAAACGCCTATCGAAGAGACGGTCTGGGCGATGCACAACATTATTGAACGTGGCAAGGCCGTCTACTGGGGCACGTCCGAATGGGAGGCAGCTGACATTCTCAGTGCCATCGATATCGCGGAGCGTCACCATTTACACAAACCGGTCGTTGAACAGCCCGTTTACAACCTGTTTCAGAGACACCGATTCGGGGCGGAGTACGATCGCGTCTACAAAAACCACGGATACGGCTCAACTACGTGGAGTCCGTTGGCGTCGGGTCTGCTGACTGGTAAGTACAACGATGGAGTACCGGGCGACAGTCGTGGCGCGCTTGAAGGCTACGAGTGGCTACGCAAGGAATTGACAAACGCTGATCGGTTGGCCGCCGTCTCTGCTTTGAAGCCGCTGGCCGACCAGATGGGCGCAACGCTGGCGCAATTTTCGATCGCCTGGTGTCTGCAAAATCCGGATGTCAGTTCCGTTCTGACCGGCGCCAGCCGAGTACAACAGATCCACGAAAATATGAAGGCCCTGGAATTTGTGGACAGCTTTACCCCAGATGTCATGCAGGAAGTCGACCAAATCTTCGGAGTGTCTTAGCGTGGATGAGTACCTTGCGGCTGCGATCGAGGAGGCTCGCAAAGGTGCCCGAATGGGAGGCATACCGATAGGCTCGGTTTTGGTGATCGATGGTCGTATTGTCGGCCGTGGGCACAACCAGCGTGTGCAAAACGGCAGCGCCGTGCTGCATGCGGAAATGGACTGTCTCGAAAATGCCGGTCGGCTGACCGCGTCGGACTATCGCAAGGCCGTGCTTTACACAACGCTCTCGCCGTGCGACATGTGCGCCGGTGCCGTCTTGCTTTATGGCATACCGCGAGTTGTTATCGGGGAGAACAGGAGCTTCCAGGGACCAGAGGCCTACGTACGTTCACGCGGCGTCGAACTTGAAATTCTTGACGACGACACCTGCCGGCAAATCATGATCGAATTTATCGCTGCAAACCCGTCGCTGTGGCATGAGGATATTGGTGAACCCTGAACGCGAGGCCGGCGGATGTCAGGCCGACTTTCGCAGGAGCCTTGACGCGATTCCTGCCAGCCCGCGTCTGCTGCCGATCTTGTTCAAGAGTTCGCCCCCCTGGCTGCTCTTGTCGATGAGTTCGGGCAGGATTTTCGACAGTTTAATGGTGGCTTGCTCGTTTTCCATGCCAAGCGTCCGCGCAAAAGCCGCGACCTTGTCCTGGCCTACGGCTTGTTGCAGCTGGCGGACTGACATTGCTTCGTTCGCGCCGTCACTGAGCCAGGTTTTCGTTTTGCTGGCGATGTCGCCACCGGAGCGTTGAAACTTGTTGACCAGGTCACCCAGGTCAAATGCTTTGTTGTTCCCAGCAAGCCTGTCGAGTGCTGACGCGGCATGATTCGAATTATTGGCACCCTCAATGTGGTCCATCAATACCTGCGTCGCGAGACTCTTGAAGTTCATTCTGTTGCTCCTGATACCGGATCATTTCGGAACCCGGGACTGTACCGAATCAGGCGCCTGCAGACCGTGAACATTTGTGACACAAAGCACTGGAATATAGAGTTGCGTACATGAAAAGGATTCTGCTCGTCGTCATCGCTCTGGCAAGTGCGTTCTACGCACTGGAGTATTCGTCATCGACCGGGCAGCGATCTCCCGGCCACGGGAACTCAGAGGCAGCGCTGGATGAAGCGATACGCGCCCGACGGGCTGGCTACCAGGTCCAGGGAAGCGGCAAGGTTGTCCGTGTTCTGTCGGACGATCGGGACGGCAGTCGCCATCAGCGCTTTATTGTCCAGCTGGCTTCCGGCCAGACGCTACTTATCGCGCACAATATCGACCTCGCACCACGCGTTGCAGACTTGAAGCCCGGTCACATCGTGGCGTTTTACGGAGAATATGAGTGGAATGAACGAGGCGGTGTCATACACTGGACCCATCACGACCCGCGCGGTCAGCATGCCGCTGGTTGGGTTGAGCACAACGGCGTTCGTTACCAATGAGAAATACCAATAAGAAGAGGAGTGTCCCCATGAAGTATTCGATGCTGCTGGTTATATCGCTGTTGTTTGCCTTTCCGTCCTCCGCCGACGAGGGCATGTGGACGCTCGATAACTTTCCTAAGGCTACAGTCAAAGACAAGTACGGAGTCGATATTTCCGATAAATGGCTGGAGACGGTGAAAAGCTCGGTGGCTCGACTGGACAGTGGCTGCAGTGGCTCTTTCGTATCATCGGGCGGCCTCGTATTGACCAACCATCACTGTGCGCTTTCCTGTATTTCGCAGAACTCGTCGACTGACGCAGATCTGGAGACTGAGGGCTTCGTTGCAACGGGAACAGGCGAGGAGCTTTCCTGCCCGACAGATCGAATTTCCGTGTTGATCGAGACCGAAGAAATTACCGACAGAGTCACGACAGCTACGTCCGGAAAGGGCGACGTTGAGGCGGGAGATCTCAGACGTCAATTACTCAAGCGTGCGGTGCAGGATTGCGAAGAGGATTCCGGACTCAAGTGTGAATCGGTCAGTTTGTACAGCGGTGGTCAGCACTGGCTCTACAAGTACAAGCGGTATGACGATGTGCGGCTGGTGTTTGCTCCGGAAGGCGACATTGCCGCATTCGGCGGCGATCCTGACAATTTCAATTTCCCTCGCTGGTGCCTGGATATGTCGTTATTGCGTGTCTATGAAAATGGAGAGCCGGCTAAAACACCGAATTATCTCGAATGGCGCGAGGAGGGCCTTGCTCCGGGAGAGGCGATGTTTGTTGCCGGTCGACCGGGGCGCACGCAGCGCCTGTTGACTGTTTCGGACCTCAAGTTCCTGCGTGACGTAACGATTCCGCAATGGTTGTTGCGAAACGTCGAGTTGCGTGGCCGTTACATCCAGTATTCCACGGCGGGCGGCGAAGCCTACAGGACGACGCAAGCGCCGTTACAAGGGCTGGAAAACGGCATCAAGGTACAGCGCAAACGACTGGACGCATTGCACGATGACGAGATGCTAATGCAAAAGGCGGAAGCCGAGCGCGCACTGCAAACGGCAATTGCCGGGGATCCGAAACTTTCAGCCGAAGTGGGTGCCGCCTGGGCAGACATTGAGCGGGCCAAAGAAACATACGTTGGATTCAGGGACGACTACTATTTCATCGAGGCCGGCGGTGCATTCAGCAGCAGGCTGTTTGACTATGCGCGCACGCTGGTCCGAAAAGCGGCCGAACAGGAGCGACCCAATGAAGACCGGCTCAGGCCCTACACCGATGCGGCTTTGCCGCGGACCAGGCAACTCACGTTAGCTGTGCGCCCGTTCTATCCCGAATTGGAAAAGCTGCGCCTTTCCTTCTCGCTCGACAAAATGCGAGAGATTCTCGGCCCCGATTCTCAGTACGTGCATCAGATTCTGGGTAAGAATACGCCGGAGGCGCTGGCTGCGATGCTGATTGAAAAGTCACGCCTGGGAGACCCGGAGGTTCGAGCAGGCCTGTGGGATGCGGACCTTGCGAGTCTGAAGGCCTCAGATGACCCGATGATTCAAATGGCCCTGAACGTAGACGGCCAGGCCCGCGCCCTCCGCAAGCGCTATGAGGACGAGGTCGAAGCACCATCCGACCTCGCGTATGAGAAAATCGCAAAAGCCCGGTTCGCAATCAATGGTACGAGTGATTACCCGGACGCAACCTTTACGCTTCGCGTGAGCTATGGCGCCCATGAGGGTTGGGAGGAGAAGGGTAGCGAAGTTCGACCATGGACCACGGTTGAAGAGCTTTTTCCACGCGTCACGGGTGCAGCGCCTTTCCGCCTTCCCGAGAGCTGGTCTGATGCGCGTGAGAAAATCGATAGCGGCGTCAAATTTAACTACGTAGGCACGACAGACATTATCGGTGGCAACTCAGGAAGCCCGGTGATCGACAAGAACGGCAAACTGGCTGGCCTGATATTTGACGGCAACATTCATTCAATTTCCGGATCTTATTGGTTTGACGCCGCAAAAAATCGCAGCGTTGCCGTGCATCCTGAGATTATGATCGAGTCAATGCGGTCCCTGTATGATGCGGACCATCTGCTCATGGAAATGGGCATCCGTTGAGATTACTCAGAACTTTCAAGGCCGCCAATTGCGGTTGCCCGTACCCGTGCGAAGCCAGGGCGCCCGCGCCACTGTGGCTATTTTTGGCAATCACTGTATAGTTATATGCCGCGCAAAATCTCGATAGCATGCCGCGCTACCTTATCTCTGGCCCTCCTGAATCCATGATTGAACACGATTTTCAGATTTCATCCGTAAAGCCAATGGAACCACCGTCCGGATCGGAAGCGTCCGAATGGCACAGCTACGTAATTGTCCAGGGCCCTAACGTTATTCGCGGTTTTCGCGAAGGCGATCTCAAGGCGGTTACGCAAGCGGCCGAGGCGATCGTGGCTCAGCTGAATGAAAGGCGCATGGGAAAGCGCGCCCGCGCCCAGTTAGTAATTGCCAAATCCAAAAAGACCTGATTGGATATTTCAAACTCCATGTCCAGCTCGAACGATAATAATCTCGCGCTGTTTTGCGATTTCGAGAACATTGCACTCGGGGTGCGTGACGAGAAGAACACGGTATTCGATATCAACTGGGTACTGGAGCGATTGCTGGTCAAAGGAAGTATTGTCGTAAAGAAAGCCTACTGTGACTGGGGCCGATACAAAGAATTCAAGGCCACCATGCACGAGGCTGCATTCGAACTTATAGACATTCCGCATGTACGGCAGTCGGGCAAGAACTCGGCAGATATTCGCATGGTGGTTGATGCGCTCGATCTTTGTTACACGAAGTCGCACGTGAATACGTTTGTCATTATTAGTGGCGATTCGGATTTCTCACCACTCGTAAGCAAGTTACGCGAAAACGCCAAGTTCGTTATTGGTGTCGGCGTAAAGAATTCAACATCCGATCTGCTAATCAAGAATTGCGACGACTTCATTTTCTATGACGATATCGCTCGTCAGCAGACGCAGAAGAAAACTCCGAAGTCATCTAAAAGTCCGACGAAGAAACGCAGGACAACAAAACCCAAACCGAAGGACGAGAAGCAGGACGGTATCGACCAGGCGCTCGAAGTCGCAGCCGCTCTGAACGCAGAGCGCGGCGATCAGGACAAGCTCTGGGGTTCGATGGTGAAGCAGGCGCTGAAGCGCGTTAATCCAAGCTTCAACGAGGGCTACTACGGCTTTGAGTCCTTCAGCAAGCTCCTCGAAGAAGCCCAGGCCCGCGGCCAGCTCGATCTTGAACTCGATGAGCGTTCCGGCGGCTACATTATCCGCAAGGTTGTCCGTTAGGCGGCCATTCTTCAGGCGCTTGGCGTTTTGTGACCCCCGGGCGTGTTTACCCAGACGTGTCGTTCAACCGTCTTGTGGCGTCTCGGATATTTACGCATCAGGCCTGCAACGGCCTCAGGCATAATGTGGATACACCGGCTGGTACATATTCTCGTGAATATCCGCCAAAATGTCGTCCGGTTCCTCTCGATCGGTAAAACCATTTTCATAGACCATTTTCGCAACGTCTCTCGCAATGAACGCGGATACCTGGCGTATCAACGATAGCGCCGGATAAACGCGACCACGCTCGAGGTCGGCAACTGTTACCTGGTTCGCCAACGAATGCGCAGCCGCCAGGAACATCTCATCGGTCACAACGCGCGATTGACTGACGATTACTCCCAGACCGACGCCCGGGAATATGTAGGCATTGTTGCCCTGGCCAGATACAAATACCTGGTTGCCGAGTTTGACCGGGTCGAACGGACTGCCGCTTGCGAAAACAGCTCGCCCGTCACTCCAGGTGTAGGCCTGTTCGGCGGTGCATTCCGCTTGGGAAGTCGGATTGGATAGCGCAAAAATAATGGGACGGGCGTTAATTCTGGCCATGGATTCCACAACGTCCTGGGTAAAAGTACTGGGCTGCCCGGACAGGCCAAGGATGGCTGTTGGCTTCAGCGCATTCACGGCACCTAGCAAGTCAGGAATATACTCGTGGTCGTGTGCGTAGGGTTGCTTGTGCGCCGCGATGTTGTCGCGCCCTGCGACCAGCAGTCCTTTACTGTCAACGAACCAGCAATGCTTGCGCGCCTCCTCTTCGGGAATGCCTTCTTCCTTGAGGGCCGCGACAAAGACGTCCGCAATGCCGATACCCGCTTCGCCTGCACCAAGGAAAAGAAGCTTCTGCTCCGTGAGTTCGCCGCCTGTGATTCTCATAGCTGCAATGATGCCAGCCACCGCGACGGCACCAGTGCCCTGAATGTCATCATCGAAGAGGCAGGTGTTCGAGCGATACTGCTCCAAGAGTCGGAACGCATTGGTATTACCGAAGTCTTCGATCTGGATGAGTACGCCGGGAAATACCTTTTTTGCCGCCTCGACGAATTCAGCAAACAGCTCATCGTATTCTTCGCCGCGTACGCGCCGTCGCTCCAGGCCGTTGTAAAGCGGGTCGTTCAGCAATTTCTCGTTATTGGTTCCAACATCAAGCATGACGGGCAGACACTGGGTCGGATGAATCCCGGCACACGCGGTGTATAGCGCCAGTTTGCCAATCGGGATGCCCATACCATCGGCACCGAGATCACCGAGTCCAAGGATACGCTCACCGTCAGTGACTACGATGATGCGGGCATTCTTATGTGGCCAGTTTTGCAGTAGTTCTTCAACCCGGCCTTTGTCCTGCAGCGAGACGTAGAAGCCGCGAGGTTTCCTGTAAATGTGCTGGAATTCCTGGCACGCCTTGCCGACAGTCGGCGTGTAGATAATTGGCATCATTTCCTCAATGTGATTCATGATGACCCGGTAATAGAGGTTCTCGTTGCGATCCTGCAGAGCAATGAGGTAGAGATACCGTTCCAGATCCGTTGGCTTCGCGCGAATATTGCCCAGTACGCGCAATTCCTGCTCGGCCATTGAGTGGACTCGAGGTGGCAACAGGCCCCGAAGCTTTAACGCATCGCGTTCGGCCTCTGTAAAGGCGGTTCCCTTGTTGCGGATAGGGTCATGGAGGATTTTTACGCCCAGATTCAGGTCTGGAGGGGTTTGATTGATCACAGCATTTCCTAATTTGGCAGAGCCCACAGGGACAGCTCCGTTGGCTGTCGGCGGGAGCAAAACTACGCGGATTCGCAGCGTTTTCTATGCCGGATTTCACCTAGCAGTTTGCGCTACGTACATGCTCTTATCGGATGGAGGCTGCAACTACCGTAAGCTTTTCGGGCCTGTTACGTGAGCGCGGGAGGCCGCCATGGGCCAAAGAATTGTCATCATGGGAGCAGCAGGTCGTGACTTCCATGTCTTCAATTGCTGTTATCGGGATAATGCCGACTTTGTTGTCGTCGCCTTTACGGCGACGCAGATTCCGCATATTGATGACCGACGATACCCTGCCGAGCTGGCCGGCAAGCGATATCCGGACGGTATCCGGATCATCCCCGAGGACGATCTCCTTGAGATACTGAAGAACGAGACGATCGATGAGGTCGTGTTCGCCTATTCGGATGTCCATTTCGACTATATCGAGAAACGACGCAAGCTCGTCGAATCGCAGGGCGTCGCGTTCTCAACATTTGACGTCGACGCGTCGATGCTGCCGTCGAGCAAACCGGTTATTGCAGTTACGGCTGTTCGCACGGGCTGTGGCAAGAGCCAGGTATCGCGGCGAATTACCGACATTCTGAAGGGGCTGGGGAAGAAGACGGTCGCTATTCGACACCCAATGCCCTACGGCGACCTGGCTAATCAGGCCGTACAGCGTTTCGCGAGCTACGATGACCTCAAGCGGCACGAGTGCACGATTGAGGAGAGAGAGGAATACGAGCCACATATCAATAATGGCGTCATCGTATACGCTGGCGCCGACTATGCGGCCATCCTGGCCGAGGCAGAAAAAGAGGCCGATGTCATCGTATGGGATGGTGGCAATAATGACACGCCGTTCTACAAGCCCGATCTCTGGATAACGGTCACGGACCCGCATCGGGCGGGACATGAACTCGAGTATTTTCCGGGAACCGTGAATTTCGAGCGGGCGGATATCATTATTATCGGCAAGGTTGGCTATGCCGATGAGGCGAATATCGGGAAGATCGAAGCGAATGCGAGCAGGCTGAACCCCGACGCCATTATTCTGCGCCGAAAATCGCCACTGCACGTCCCGGACCCTGAACTGATTGCCGGCAAACGCGTATTGGTTATCGAAGATGGCCCGACGACAACGCATGGGGGCATGCCGTTTGGTGCAGGTGTACTGGCAGCGACGGAAAATCATGCCGCTGAGTTGGTTGATCCGAGGCCTTTTGCCGTCGGCGAGATCGCTGAGACTTTCAAGAAGTACCCGGATATCGGCGATCTATTGCCTGCTATGGGTTATGGCGATGCACAAATCCGCGACCTCGAAACGACGGTGAATGCGGTCGACTGTGACCTCGTTTTGGTGGCGACGCCAATCGATCTCACACGACTAATCGATATAGAGAAGCCGAGTATGCGTATTGGATACAGCCTGCCCGCCGAGGATGGAGCGCTGACGGAGGCCGTGCGACGAGTGCTATCCTGAGTCGCCTCATTACATGGCGCTAGCCGGTTGCGCGAAGATCGGCAAAGTAGGCGCGGACGGCCTCGCGTAGCGCCGCCTCTTCTTCTTCCCAGTGCCGCAATGCTGCCTGCACCCGCTCATCGGCGACAATCTCTGCGTATTGAGCGAGCGCATAGTCCTGCTGCCAGCCCAGATTTGTGCTCACGGACTGGCTCAGAACACGTTGCAGGGCGACGTCGATGGCCGCAGCGACTTCGCCACGCAGAGCCAGAACCTTCAAGTGCGTCTTCGGGTCTTTCGCGAGGTCAAAGCCAACGGTGGCGCCGAAATCAAGCAGAGTATCAAGACGTCGCAACAGTTCGTCACGAGGCAAGGACAGGTACCATGCGTCAAGCGCGACGCCTTGCGCAGCTCGATATTTTTGCGGTACCAGGGTTGCATAGACGTCGAGGATGCCGGGTGCCTGCTCGTTCATCCAACGACTTAACTGTTCTAAGGATCCGTCACCTGCCGCCTTTATCATCAAGTACTGTACGGCGCCAGCGTACGCAAATTGCCGGTTCTCTATGTCATCCTGCAACGACTGCCGTGCACTGGACTCGGCTGCTGCGTGATCGTCAACGCTTATCGCACGCAGAAGCTCGATGCGATAGGCAATATCGCTCGTTGGAGCCAATGCCAAGACGCGGGACCGGAAGTCGTCACCTTCTTCCACGAGGCCCAGTTGGTAAAGAAAGCCTGCCAGGATTCCTGGAAGCTCGTGATCCTTGGGATCAACTCTAATGGCGCTGAGAAAGTTTCGGACGAAGCCCACACCATCACCCGATTGCAGCACAAGCCTGCCAAGGTTGGTGTATGCATTCGGCTGCGCCGGTTCAATTTCCAGCGATTTTTCCAGCGCAGCACGGGCAACGTCCCAACGTTCCAGTTTCATGTTCGCCGTGCCGAGCTCGAAATGGAGTGACGGGTTGTAGGGGTCCTGCTTGAGGGCAGCCTCCAGCACCGGGATCGCTTCATCGAATTGTTGTAGTGCCTGGTATGCACGTACCAGCAAAATACGTGGCTGCAGCTCTCCCGGGGCCGCTGCAACGAGAGACTCCAGTTCGCCCACCAACGCAATCATAGCGCTAGCGTCACCCTCGATGGCTCGAAGCGCTGCGTGTGCAAATGTCGATGCTGCACGAGCATTAATGTCGTCAGGCCGCGTAGCGAGTACTTGTTCTGTAATTGCTACGATCTCTGCATAGGCGTCCTGAGGTTTTATCAGACCGGTTTCAAGCTGGTGAAAGTAGCTCATTGCGAGCTCTGTTTTCGCGTCAATAAAATCCGGGTCGATCAGTAACGCGCCTTTCAGAAGATCCTCGGCTGCTCTCAAGCCGCCGAAAGAGTAGGTGGCACGTTCGCGTCGCGCCTGCATGTAGAGATCGTAAGCATCAGAATTCGTAGTCGACAGCCCGGCTACCCGGGCATGGTTACCTGCCCCAAGCAGTGATTCGGAAAGTGCATAGCCAACTTTCTCGGCAATCTCATCCTGAATTGAGAAGATATCATCCAGTTCGCGGTCGTAGTTTTCTGACCACACATGGAAGCCGTCACTCGCGCGTATAAGCTGGGCCGTAATTCGCACATCGTCGCCAGCGCGTTGCACGCTGCCCTCGAGGACATGGGCCACGTCCAGCGCTGCGGCAATGTCCCGAATACTCATGTTGCGGCCCTTGAAAGCAAAACTCGATGTCCGCGCCGCTACTTTCAGATCCGGGATCTGTGCAAGCATGTGCAAAAGCGTCTCTGTAAGGCCATCGGAGAAGTATTCGTTATCCGTGTCGTTCGACATGTTCACGAACGGTAAAACGGCTACTGAGGCATTGCTGACCTCGGTGGGCGACGAATCGCCGTCATCCGCAATCCGTTGCGCGCTGAAGAGGCCTACCAGGACAATAAGGGCGATGATGGAGGCGACAACCGCGTGATCGATTTTCTTCCTTGCCGCGGCGTTTTCCGGATCACCATGGTCGACCTCATGGTCCCGCTTGATACCGTCGGGTGTCACCTCGAAAAACCAGGAAAAGATGACGGTTGGAATGAATCCAAAAGCGAATATCAGAATTACCGCGCGTGCGACCCATTCCGGCGAACCCAGCGTCGGCAGAATGGTCGTGAGTACCTCCGTAAGCAGCCATCCGACGACCAGGTACGCAGCGGCCACGCGAAAGACATTGCGACGTCGAAGTTCAGCTACGAAGGACATTCAAGGGCTCTGCACGGGTACGAGGGCATTGAGATTACACGATACTTGGATGCTTTACGGAGCCTAAAGGTTTCATTCGAAATCAGGAGGATTCAGGGGCCATTCACACAAATTTCACCTGCCGTTAAGTGACGAAGTACTAATCTACTCACGAAAACAAGGGAATGTGGATCAGGAGATTGTCATGGATATCGTAATCGCAGCAGAGAAACCGAGCATTGCCAAGCTGTTGGGTGAACACATACGGCGCACTGTCAGGCCTGAAGAGATCAAGGTTTCCGAGAACCCGGATGAAACCGGGAGCTTCTATATCGGCTTCGACCTGGATCAATACGTCTTGTTGCCGAATGGCGAGATCGAGTCAAACACGCTGGAGCTCCTCGGCTGATCGGATTGGAATATTCGGTCTTTATTGACATAGGTCTTCATGAATGGCCGCCGCGGCGCTCTTGCCGGCACCAGCTGCGAGAATGACTGTCGCAGCTCCCGTGACGGCGTCGCCGCCGGCGAAGACATGCCGAAGCGAGGTCTGTGCGCTTTCGTCCTCCACGACCAGGCACCCCCATTTGTTGGAGTCGAGGCCCTTGGTCGCCTGCAGCAATAACGGGTTCGGCCTGTTGCCGATCGATAGCACGACGTTGTCAACCGGGATGACGAACTCCGACCCCTCAATTGGGACCGGTCGCGCACGACCGGATTGATCAGGCTCACCCAGTTCCATGGATATGCATCGCAGCCCTGTAACCCAGCCATCTTCGTCCCCGAGTACCTCGACGGGATTGGTCAGCCAGTGGAATTCCACGCCTTCTTCGATAGCGTGATGGTGTTCCTCGATGCGCGCGGTCATCTCTTTTTCGCTGCGCCGGTAGACAATGATGGCCTGCTCTGCACCCACGCGCAGCGCGGTCCGTACCGTATCCATAGCCGTGTTTCCGGCACCGATCACCGCAACACGTTTGCCGACCATGACCGGCGTATCCGCATTGGGAAAATCGTTGGCATGCATCAGGTTGACGCGCGTCAGGAACTCGTTCGCCGAGTAAACGCCGTTCAGGTTCTCGCCCGGGATGCCCATGAACTGTGGCAGGCCCGCTCCGGTCCCGATGAACACGGCCGAGTATCCCATCTTGCCGAACAGGTCCTCCATCGAGACAGTCTTGCCGACGATAACGTTGCAGACGATCTCTACGCCTAGGCGCTTAAGCTGTTCGATCTCCCAATCGAGAATGTTTTTCGGCAGCCGAAATTCTGGAATGCCATAACGCAGTACGCCGCCCGGTGCATGCAGACCCTCGAATATCGTTACCGGATGGCCCAATCGCGCCAGTTCGCCCGCGCAGACAAGCCCGGCCGGGCCAGAACCAATGATCGCGACTTTTTCGGGACGCGTCGGCTGTTCGGGTTCCTCGCCTTCAGGCTGACCCATCTCCCAGTCGGCCACGAAGCGCTCGAGGTAACCGATAGCGACCGGCACGAAGCGTGTGCCGATGGAGCATTCGGCCTCGCACTGCGACTCCTGTGGGCAAACACGGCCGCAGATCGCCGGCAACGGGTTGGCTGAGCGCAGTATTTTGGCCGCGCCAGCCATATCGCCGGCGGCAATCTTGTGAACGAAATCGGGAATAGGAATCTTGACCGGACAGCCGTTGACGCAAACCGGGTCCTGGCAGCGCAAGCAGCGCTCTGCTTCGAACCTGGCTCGCGCCATGTTGTAACCCTCGTTCACTTCAACGAAGTCATGCGAACGCAGTGTGGCGTTGCGTTCCGGCATCTGGGTCTTGTCAGCGCGTTTTAATGGCATCACTGTTGTCCTGCGGCTAGTGACCGGCATTCTCCACGGTCTTTGGATGCTTTTTCCTGCTTGACATACATCTTGTTGCGCCTTACTGCTTCCTCGAAGTCAACCTGGTGCGCGTCAAAAAATGGTCCGTCGACGCACGCAAATTTCACTTCGTGGTTGATCGTGACGCGGCAGCCGCCACACATTCCGGTGCCGTCGATCATCAATGGGTCCAGTGATACCAGTGTCGGTATATCCTTATCGCGCGTCGTCTCGGTCACGGCGCGCATCATCGGCATCGGGCCAATGGCAACGACGCTGTCCGGATGCCCGGGCCCGTCGTCGTCAATCAGCTGTGCGAGTCGTTCAGTGACGAAGCCCTTGAACCCCGCCGAACCGTCGTCAGTACAGATTTCAAGGTTGTCGCAAATTTCGGTAAGTTCATCGATGAGAATGAGTAGGCTCTTTTTACGTGCACCGATGATGATCGTCGTGCGATCTCCGCGCGCGGATAATTCGCGCATCAGGCACAGCAAAGCGGCAGCGCCGAAGCCGCCACCAATTCCAACAATGTGACCGTGCGTTGGAATCTCGATCGGCATGCCAAGCGGCCCGACGAGATCGAGTATGTCGTCGCCAGCCTCGAGTTCGCCGAGCAGCCGTGTTGTGGTGCCGACTTCCTGTACGACAATCGTGAGGGTTCCGTTGTCACGATCGTAATCTGCGATTGTCAGCGGAATGCGTTCGCCGCCTTCGCGCACCCGGACGATCACGAACTGGCCGGGCTTTGCAGCCGCTGCAACCAGCGGTGCTTCGACACGATACAATTTCGTGACCGGCGTCAGGTAACGTTTTTCGAGGATCTTTGCCATCGTGCTACAACTCCGGATGCTCGTGTTTGATCTTCAGGCGTTGCCAGCGCTTATCGACCTCAGCCTCGGTTGCCTCGAGCTGGTCAACATGCTCCGGCGCCAGGATGTGCTTTGCCTTGCCCATCTGTCCGAGCCAGTCTGCAACCTTGCGGCGACGGCCGATCGCATCGGGATCGTAGGTAATGGTTGTGTGTCCTTTTTCCACTTCATAGAGAGGGAAGAAGCAGGAATCGATGGCGGCTTGCAGTACATCCTGCGCAGCGTCGTCCTGTGTGCGCCAGTTCAGCGGGCAGAACGACAGCACTTTGCCGTATACCATCCCTTCGCGCTGCGCATACCACTGCGCTTTGCTTATCTTGCGCATGAAATCCTCGGGATAGCCTTCGCTCGCGGTGAACACGTAGGGCAGGTTGCACGCAGCAAAGATTTGCGGTGTGTCTTTGTGGTGAAAGCGTTTACCGGAGTGTGCGCTGCCGACTTCGCTGGTCGAGGTACGATGAGCAAACGGTGTCGCATAGGAAAGCTGCGATCCGGTGTTCATATATCCCTGGTTATCGTATTCGAGGATGATCATACGATGGTTGCGGTGCGCGGTACCGAGTGCTGCTCCCATGCCGATGTCCATGCCGCCGTCGCCCGTGACCATGATGAAGGTTGTGTCCTGACCTTCAGGCGGTTTTGGAATTTCGCCTCGGCGTATGCGCTCGTGATACACCTCGACCAGCCCCGATAACGTGGCGGCACCGTTTTGAAATAGATTATGAATGTAGGTAATGCGATGGGCCGTCTTTGGGTAGCCCGTTGTCGTGACCATGGCGCAGCCGGTCTGGAAAAGAACGACCACGTTGCCCTCGAGGACGTTGTACGCCTGGCGCAGCATCGGGAAGAAGCCACAGCCCGGACACGCGCCATGCCCCGGTGCAATTCGCGACGGCACAGTGGTCATTTCCCACAACGGCTTCAATTCCACTTCAAGACGCTGAGTTGCCGGGTTCTGCGAGACCCTGGCCATTCCGCGCGAGACTTCTTCCGACGTAATCGGCGGCAGGCCTTCCGGCGGATGTTGCTTCGGATCGCCGGCATACGTGCCGTGATACTCAAATGGCACTTCGACGGTACCCTTTGCGGCAGCGTCCAGTGCCTCTCGGAAAAAGTCCTCCGCATCGCTATCGTAGAAATCTTTACCGCCCAGGCCGTAGACACGGCTCAATATCAATGTGCGGTTTTCATGGTCCTGTTGCAGGGCAGCACGGACTTCGAGCGACAGGTTGCCGCCGTCAGCGCCGTAGGAATCGCCGCGGTCGCCGACCACTGCGGCACGCACATTCCTGAGCAATGTGCGTATGTCATCGGTCGGAAATGGTCGCAGCACATTGGGAGAGACAACGCCGACTTTGTGGCCGTCATCCCGTAGCCGATCGGCGACTTCCTTGGCATTTTCGGCCGCTGAGTTCAACAGCACGACGGCAACTTCCGCGTCGTCCATGCGGTAGGCATCAACGGTGGCGTAGTCGCGACCGGAAAACGTCTTCAATTCAGCAAAGATTTCCGGGATTACACGTCGCGCGGCGAGCATCGCCTCATGATGTTGCATCTTGTTATTGATGAGGTCCGGATCGTTCATGTACGGACCAAAGGTCACAGGGCGCTCAGGGTCGAGCGCAGAATAGGGGTCTTCCCGCTCCCCGAGATATTCTCGTACTGCATCCGGATCGTCGAAACGATCGATGCGACGCTTCTGATGGCTTGTCAGGAAGCCATCGTAAGCGACGATTACTGGCAGACGTACATCGGAATGCTCGCCTATCTTGATCGCCGCGAAGTTCATGTCATATACGGCCTGTGGATCACGCGCCATTAGAATAATCCAGCCGGCGTTCAATACGAAGTAAATGTCCGAATGGTCACAGCGAATATCCAACGGTCCCGATACTGTGCGGGTCGAGACATTCAGCACCATCGGCACGCGCGTGCCTGCCTGCACGGGCAATTGTTCCAGCGAGTACAACAGACCTTGTGACGACGTTGCGTTCAGCACACGCCCGCCGCCAAGTGCGGCACCGTAACAAATACCGGCGGCAGCATGTTCGCCGTCCGCGGGGATCATCACGATATCGTGTTCACCGTCAGCCTGCATTTGCGACAGGTTCTCCGCAACTTCTGTCGATGGCGTGATGGGGAAATAACCCATGACATGAAAACCTATGTCGCGGGCAGCCAGCGCCGCGGCCTCGTTGCCACTCTTGAAATCGTGGACCTGGCGTACCGGTTGAATCGGCATCTGTGGCAGTTTGGCTTCAGGTCGCATTCTTGCCTCCGGTTGCTGCTGAGAGATCAGTGAACAGCGGGACGCGCAGGCTGTCTGCCAGCCCGGCAGTTTCCGCTTCGCGAGTCATCGCGAGCGTCGAGCAGGTCTCGACGCAGCGCATGCAGCCTTTGCAGTACTGATAATCAATACCGTCCAGCCTGACGGTCGGCTTGCCTTTGTCATCCGTGTGCGTCGACCACACGAGGCAAAGATCGGGACAAACCATGTCGCACATGCCGCAGTGGATGCACTTGTCTTCATCGAGCACAGGCATCCAGCCGGTGCGCGAGGTATGCAGGTCGTTATGAGCCGTATTTCCGGGAGTCGGCAGAACTCCGCCAATCGGCGCGGTCCGGTAGCCCCAGAGCGGATTGGATGACAGGGGAGGGAGATCGCCCTCGCTGCGACCAACGTTTTCGATGACCTCTATTTCTATGGCGCCGCGCGTGAACGCGCGCTCGTTGGCCGCCACAGCCTCCGCATGGCCCCCGGCAAACGTCGCTTCAAGCGTGTCGAGTACCGCCTGCCTATCGAGTAACGGCAGGGCGGCCGTCAACGTCCCGATCAGGACGGCATTGGGACGCGATCGTTCATCAGTCGCGATCGTTTGCGCATCGACCCGGATGACTTTTGTCGTTGACGGCAACAGGGCGAGGCCTTCAGGCACTTCGCCTTCCGTTCCGGAGTAAATCAGCAGGCCATCAGCGCGTATGCCGGCCAGCGTCGCCGGGTGTGCGAGCAGCCCGCTGTGAAACACGACCACGACGTCAGGTGTCTCGATGGGCGCGCTGCTGCGAATGGCCCTCCCGGCTGCTGCGAGCCGAACAAAGGAGCGTACGACCGAGCCCTTTTTCTCGGAGCCGTAGGAGGAGAAGTGGGAGCCGTTCATGCCCATGCGGAGCACGGCGGCACTGGCGACTATCTGGCCGGCCGCGTGAGCGCCCAAACCACCGATAGACTCAAAGCGGATTTCAAAGAACCCGGTGATGTCCGGCACGGAGGCTTCCCGGTTCATGCTTTCGCTCCACGACTCGACAGGCTCTGCAACCTGACAGGCCAAGCATACTCGGGCTTTGTCCTGAATGAATACGCAACATCCGCGAGCCGACCTACGTACTAATACAGATCAGGTATGCACGCCACGGGCTTTCTTGAGTTTAGTAAAGACCCTGGCGTGGGGCCGAAGTTGTTGTCGCCCCCTTTGCTTGCGTTACGGAACGAGTTTCAGCAGGTCGGCGAACGCTCCGGGATTTGACGCCGCCACAAACGCGACTCCGCTTAGCGCACCGCAAAGATGCGCATCGTGATTGATGCGCCCTTTGGACTGGTTGGATGCCCAATACGAATAACCGACGTAGCCTATCGCAAACAAAGCGGCCGGAACGGGAACAGGAATGGGCATGATCATTAGCGTTGTTGTCGGGAAGTATACGATGTAGGCGAAAAGCACGGCTGAAATAGCGCCGGATGCTCCGAGCGAGGCATATCCCGTATTATTTCGTTGCTTGAACCAGGTGCAGCCATGGCTCAATACCAGACCGGCAAAATACAGCACGAGAAAGGACCCGGTACCGATGAATCGCTCCAACGGAAACGCGAAAAAATAGAAGGTGACCATATTAAAAAGCAGGTGACCAACGTCAGCATGCACGAAGCCGCTAAGGATCACCGTAGAGTACTGACGCTCACGAACGAAAAGGTAAGGTCGGAACAAACAGCTGTCGATCAGCCGCGGCACCCTGAACAGGCCCAGCAGGCTCATTCCGATCGTCAGCGCCATCAGCGCGGGCGCTGCAAAGTGTTGGTAGTCAAACAGTGAAATTGCTGCCCTGAATTATTGGTCTAGCCGCTGGCGGCTCGTCTGTTCACCTTGTCATCGTACATACTTGAATCGGCTTCGGCCAATAGACTTTCAATATCGGCGTGGCGATCAGGATCAAACGTTATAAGGCCAACACTCCAGGCCAGTTTTTCTCGAATCTTGCAGTCCGTTTGCGATGCCATTAATTCCAATCGGTCAAGAGCGCCGACTGCGCCGCCCTGGGAATTGCTGAGAAAAACAACGAATTCGTCACCCCCCAGGCGACCTACGACGTCGGCCGTTCGGAAGCACTTGACCAGCAGCTTGGCGAAATGCTGTAACAAATCATCGCCGGCGGCATGGCCATAGGTGTCGTTTATGGCCTTGAAACCGTCAAGGTCGAAGAATGCGACCTCTGCCGCGGTTCCGGTACGCCGACAAAGTGACAGCAGGTGGTTGGCTACCGTATGAAATCCGCGCCGATTTGCTATCTCAGTCAGGTCGTCAACGGTAACCTGCGACGAAACCCTGATTTCGTCTTCAACCATTTCTGCCATCTCGCTCAGAGCTTCGATATCATCCGCCGACATTTTTCGCGGCTTGGGATCGATAATGCATAACGTGCCAATATTGAATCCGCCGGGGTCCCTGATCGGGCAGCCTGCATAGAATCTGATATTGGGTCCGCCTGTTACGAGTGGATTATCGGCGAAATCAGGGTGTTGGCTCGCGTCTTCCACCACGAATACCTCTTGCTTGAGAATCGCGTGGCCACAGAAGGAGATCGCGCGTGATGTTTCGCAGGCATCCAGTCCCTGCTTCGACTTGAACCACTGACGGTTTGTGTCTACAAGGCTTACCAACGCAATCTGCACGCCAAATAGGCGTTTCGCCATGCGGGTTAGCCGGTCATAACGTTCTTCCGTCGGGGTGTCCAGTATTCGCAGGGAGTGCAGGCTCATCAGTCGGGCTGTTTCGTCAATTGGTGATGCCGGTTCGCGCATAGGTATCTCTCGAGGGTTCGACTCAACAAGCTATCGGCCGCCGCGCAGCGGTCTTTAATACCGGTTTCCCGGAATTCTCACCCCGGAACGGCTCAAGAAATGTCGGAAATGGCCGATTAAGCCCCTAGTAAGTTATTGATTCCTGATGAGAGCCCTGAGTGAAGCTGCAGACCGCCTTATGTACATTTGCCGTTGCTATGCTGACGTTACCGTTGGCGTGGCCGGCATTTGCCGAAAACGGCCAGGCTGAGGCGCCGTTTCGCTTCTACACGGTTCTTGACGGTCTTACCCAATCCAATGTCGTTGATATTGAGCAGGACCAGGCCGGTTACCTGTGGTTCACGACAGCCCGTGGACTTAATCGCTACGACGGCAAGGAATTCAACCAGTTTACAATCGCTGACGGGCTGCCGAACAACTCATTGACGGCACTGCACGTCAGCGACAGCAACTCCGTCTGGGTCGGCGATGTCCGCGGCGCTATTACGATACTGCACGGTGCGCGTGTACTACACACTGTAGAACCTCGTCAAGGGATGGCCAAACCGGTCCTCGACATCGAGACAGTAGGCGATCGGCGATTCGCCGTTATTGAAGGCGCAGGAATTGTCGAAATCGCCAATGAGGGTACAGAATTTCGAGCAAGACACCTGATCGGTGATGAGTCTACCGGCATCACCGACATGGCCGTGCATGGTAACGAGATCTGGGTTGAATCGGAGAGCGGCCTTTACCTGTTCGAATACAACGACGTTCCGTCACTACGCCTGCTCTCAGAGTCACTGCGTAATGTACACGTCGATTCCTCAGGAACCGTCTGGGTTGCCGATAACGCCGCTCGAGTCGGAGTCTGGGAAGACAATGCGTTTGTACCCAAAGTCGCTATCCGAGCCGAACACCCGATCGTAAGCATAGTCACGGACCGTGATGGTCTGGTCTGGATTGCGACAAGAAATGAGTTGTTCAACTTCAATAGCATCGGCGAGACGTCTGAATACCTCGATGCAAAGGTCAAGAAGTACTCCGGAGTCGATGACGTTACGTCGCTGTTCGTCGATCGTGAGAACTCTTTGTGGTTATCCAGCGGGTCGCGCCTGATCCGCTTTCTGGGGGATCGCTTTCAACACTTTCGCTTACGCACCAAATTCGACTCCGAGACGGTCTGGGCGATAAGCGAAGATCAACATGGTCGTTTCTGGTTCGCGACAGAATCAAAGCTGCTACTGCGCGGGCATGACGAGTCCATCACTATCATTCGCGATACGGCTGGCATTCCGAAGGGCACTGTCAGGGATATTGTTGCCGACCAATCGGGCAGCCTGTGGATTGGAATCACCGACCAGGGGCTCTATCACCTTGATGTGGGCGCGATGACGGCGACACATATCAAACAATCGGGTAAGGCAAATATTCTGGATGTCGATCTTTCAGATGACGGCTTCGTCTGGTACTCGACGATCGGCA
>Ga0316201_10000559_pt1 | contig 21716 bp, 17 predicted proteins | sample CS6wburrow_MG_FD_204516 | JGI IMG/M metagenome (GOLD analysis project Ga0316201, IMG submission 204516) | Coastal sediment microbial communities from Delaware Bay, Delaware, United States - CS-6 worm burrow | ecosystem: Environmental > Aquatic > Marine > Coastal > Sediment | place: USA... | reverse complement strand
GGTCCACGTCTGTTCTATCGCTGGTCCAAGGATCATCGCTTCGCCGTGGACAGTGGCACCCGCGTCTTGATCGTGGGTGCCGGCCGTGCGGGCGAGATGCTCGCTCGCGACCTGTTACGCATGCATTCACATGCCTACCAACCGGTCGCATTCGTCGATGACAAGAGCAGGCGGCAGGGGCAGGAGTTGCACGGCATACGCATCATTGGAGGATGCGATCAGATCCCCGCCATAGCCCGGAACATGGACATCGATCTGATCATGCTGGCCATCCCCTCGGCGACCGGCAGTGAGATCCGCCGCCTGGTCGAGCTCTGCGATGAGAGTGGGGTGCCGTTTCAGACCGTGCCTTCGCTGGATGCGCTCATCAGCGGCAGCGTCTCGATCAATCAACTGCGGGATGTCTCTATCGAGGACATCCTTGGACGCGATCCGGTCGCACTTGACTGGGAGGGGATCAGCCGGGGGCTCGGCAGCAAGACCATATTGGTTTCCGGCGCGGGCGGCTCGATCGGCTCAGAACTGTGTCGACAGATAGCCGCGCTAAAGCCGACACGCCTGGTCATGTTGGAGAACAGTGAATTCAACCTTTATGCCCTCGAGATGGAGATCCGGCAGAGCATGCCGGACCTGCAATTCACCGCCTGCCTGGGCGATGTGCGCGATACAACCCGTGTCGGCCAGATCTTTGCCCAGTACCGTCCGAGCGTGGTGTTCCACGCGGCCGCGTACAAGCATGTGCCGATGCTCGAGCACCAGGTCCGTGAGGCCGTCAAAAACAACGTGCTCGGTACCCGCACGGTGGCGCTGGCGGCCGACCAGCATGGCGCCTCCGAGTTCGTCCTGATATCAACCGACAAGGCAGTCAATCCTGCCAACGTCATGGGGGCCACCAAGCGAGTGGCGGAGATCTTCTGCCAGAATCTCGATGCACGTTCGAAAACCCGGTTTATCACCGTCCGCTTCGGCAACGTGCTGGACTCGGCGGGAAGCGTGGTACCCCTGTTCCGGCGCCAGATCAGGGAAGGCGGTCCCTTGACCGTGACCCATCCCGATATCGAACGTTACTTCATGACCATCCCCGAGGCCGCGCAGCTGATCCTGCAGGCAAGCGTGATTGGTCATGGTGGCGAGATATTTGTGCTCGACATGGGCTCGCCGGTACGCATCAAGTTTCTCGCCGAGCAGATGGTCCGCCTGTCCGGAAAGGTCCCGTACCGGGATATCGATATAACGATCACCGGATTGCGGCCCGGTGAAAAGCTCTACGAAGAGTTGTTCCACGACCTCGAACGCCTGGAAAAGACATCGCACGAAAAAATTCTCCTGGCCCGTCATCGCGAAGTCGATTGGGAAAAACTCTGCGAGCAGTTCGACGACATCAGGCAATCGTGCGACAGCGCGGATCCGCAGCGTCTGCTGGCCCTGCTGTCGGAACTTGTCCCGGAGAACCGCTTCAACACTGCCCCGACATCCTGAAGCGCACCACCGAGGGGCGACTCAGTACATCTTGGGGTCGTTGCGGTCAGGTCGGGTCCGGAATCGGCGATGGATCCACAGGTACTGATCGGGATCGTCTCTCACCCAACGCTCGATGATGTCGTTGATGCGCTGCGTGTCCGCCACCGTATCGTCAGTTGGGTAGTTTTCCAACGCAGGCTCCAACACCAGCCGGTAGCCGCTACCATCGGACTTGCGTACCGATCTGAACGGTACCACTCTGGCACCGGTCATCTTTGCCAGCTTATGGGTGGCCGGCGTGGTTGCAGCGAGCTGGCCGAAAAATCTGACGAACACGGCTTTCTTGCGCTGCGTGTTCTGATCGGGGGCATACCAGACAACGTGTCCGGCGCGCAGACGCCTGAGCAGTTGCCTGATGTCATCCCTGGGAAACACCTCGCCACAACCGAGGGCCCGTGAACGTGCCATCACGTACTCGACCACCGGACTGGCGCTCGGCCGATACATCGCATCGAACACAGAGCGCCGCGTGAGCAACCTGCCGCAGATCTCCAGCGAGGTGAAATGTGCAGACAACAGCAGTACACCCTGTCCGGCATCGATTGCAGCCTGCAGGTTCTCCAACCCGGAAAAATCCGCCAGCCCTTCGACACGGCGCTCACTACTCCACCAAGTGAACGGAACCTCGAGCGCGCTGATACCCAGGGACACAAAATGTGCCTTCAACAGCCGCGCCTGCCGCTCTTCATCCATCTCCGGGAAGCACAGCTCGATATTGCGCCGCGCGACCTTCGCGCGCCCGCGCGCCAGATGCAGCAGGATGCCGCCGAGCGCGCGCCCGAGTCTCAACAGTACGGGGTAGGGCAGCAAGATGACGATGCGGGCCACCCCCATTCCGATCCATGCCGGCCAATGACGGGGGTGCAGAAGTCGGGCGTCCAATTCGGTATTCACCACTCGCGGATTGAAGACTAAGAGATACCCGATCTAAGCCAGCGCACATGGGTCACTGATCTCGCGTCGATTTTCAGGCGCTGCCCCTCGGCTGCTTGCGGATCAGGATGTCCTCCATGATCAGATACTGCAGTTCCGATCCATAGAACATATTCAGCGCATCAGTCGGTGAGCACACCATTGGCTCGCCACGCCGGTTCAACGATGTATTGAGGATCACCCCGTTGCCGGTGTGTCTTTCCAGCGCCTCGATCAACGCGTAATAACGTGGATTCGATTGCGATGTCACCACTTGCGCACGCGCCGTGCCGTCCTCGTGCACAACCTCCGGGACTCGCGACTTCCATCCCTCTGCAACATCAAACGTGAAGGTCATGTAGGGCGCCGGATGATCTGTCTGCAGCATCTCTGGCGCGACGCGGTCGAGCATGCTCGGGCAGAACGGACGCCAGCGCTCGCGGTACTTGATCTGTTCATTGATCCGCTCGGCGATTCCAGGAACATTGGGCGCACCCAGTATGGAGCGGTTGCCCAATGCGCGTGGACCGAATTCCATCCGGCCCTGGAACCAGGCCAGCGGATTGCCTTCGGCAAGAAGCTGAGCCGCCGTCTCCGGCACATCCTCGACAGGCTCCCAGCCGGGCTGCTTTTCGTGCTGCCTGCAGGCATCTATACATTGTGCGGTGGTGTAACTGGGCCCCAGATAAGCATGCTGCATGGGCTGCACCCGGTCACCCAACTCGTTCGCCACATAGGAAGCGGCGCCCAGGGCGGTACCGGCATCGGACGCCGCAGGTTGTACGAACAGCTCCTTTACGTCCGGCCGGGCGATGATGCGCTGATTCAATTTGACGTTTAGCGCTACTCCGCCGGCGAAACAGATCTTGCCGGTCTCCCGCAGGATGTCACCGAGGTAGTGATCGATCAGTCCCAGTGAGACATCCTCGAGCAATTGCTGGATCGACGCTGCGTAATCGATGTAGGGGTCATCGATCTCATCGCCTTCACGCCTGGGGCCCAGCCAGTCGATCAACTGCGGGCTGAAATAGTAGCCCTTGCCACTGTCGTCCTTGTAACGACGCGTACCGATGACATTGACCAGACGATTGTTGATCTTGAACGACTGCTTGTCGTATTCGATCAGACGTGAAAAATCGAAACGCTTCGGATCACCATAGGGAGCCATACCCATGACTTTGAACTCACCATCGAGCATCTCGAAACCCAGATACTCGGTGAGCGCGCCATACATGCCGCCGAGCGAGTCAGGATCGTAGAACTCCTTGATCTTGTGAATACGGCCATGCTCGCCGTAACCGAAAAAGGTGGTCGCGTACTCGCCCTTTCCGTCTATGCCAAGGATCGCAGTCTTTTCGGTAAATCCGCCGAGATGATAGGCGCTTGATGCGTGTGCCAAGTGATGCTCGACCGGGATGATCCTGGCATTGCCGGCACCGATACGTAGATCATCGATGAGTTTCTGCAGCTTGCCGAGGTTACGCCGGAAGCGACGATTGCCGTTGAAGATTGCATCCAGCGCCCGGTCCGGGGCATACCAGTGGCGCGACGCATAGTGCCAGCGTGCCGAACTGCTGAGCGGGATCCTGGCGTACGGAAAGGTCACCACATCGACATCGCCCGCCGCGATACCGGCAAAGTCGAGACAAAAGCGCGTTGCCTCGTAAGGGTACTTGCCCTTGGCGTGCTTATCACGCAGGAAGCGTTCCTCCTCCGCCGCCGCAATCAGTTCACCGTCGATGAAAAGCGCGGCCGAGGGATCGTGGCTGACGGCCCCGGAGATACCCAATACGATCATATGATGGGGTGCTTAAGTCACTAAGTAATCGCGGAATTTTGCCAGCGTTTGCGGGCAGAAGCGAGTAATTCCGGGATTGCCTGGCGGGACGACGGCCTAGTTTACCGCGGCAGATCGAATTTCTGCATGCATGATTTCCTGTACCTTTGGTCTGTCAAGCCAGTTCGCGGCAAATCGTGCCATATCCCGGCGCCAGGCCCGCTCAAAACCGCTGCGCCAACGGTGTTGTTGCATGGCGTCAAGATCGACAACAACAAGTCCCTCAGGGCCGAGGATGAAATTCGACGCCTTCATGTCGCCATGGGAGATTCGTAACAGCTGCAACTGCGAGAACAATCGGCCCACCTGAACGGCGGCCTGCCGGACCCGCGCAAGATCATCCTGATTTTCACCGACCCATTCCAGCAGGCTCGGGCCGCTTACATCCTCGGCTACAAAATAGGCTACCGGGCGGAACCAGCCCGCACGGCGAATCAGCAGTGCGACCGGTGCTGGGGTCGTTATCCCGAACATGCCGAGCATGTGGGCATTCCGCCATGAGATCGAGGCGCGACTCTCTTTTAGGGTCCGCATGATCCCATGCAGCCGGTTCTTGACGTTGTAGCGCTTCACCACCAATTGACGCCCGCCAAAATCCACGCGCCACACGGTTGCAGTGTTGCCGTTCTTCAGGCGCCGGACCGGATCTGCGGGGCAGCTCGCATCCAGGCCAGCCAGAAAATCCGGCAGACCGGGCCCATAGGCGCGTACGGTGAAAGACACCTGAGTGGCGGTCTTGCTGTGCGCGACAGCCGAGCAGTCACGGAAGATCTTCGAGCGCAACTTTCGCCAGCGGTAGCTGCGCGCTGCGTCTATCAGCCCAGGCAAGCGTCGTGCGAGCCCGGCCTCGTCCCAGTCGCGAAGGCGTGCGTAGTATGCCGATTGTTGCAGGCTCAGCGGGTCCAGGTCGGCACCCAGCTGGCTGCAATAAAGGGCCAGGTTCTGCTGCGACCTGGACTCATCCAGAGGGTGCGCCCGCGCCACCACCGCGTCACCGTCCAGGGTGTAGATCAGATCCTCTCCGACCAGAAAATTGTCCAGATGCAGGTCGGCCTGGAAGATGCCCGCGCGGTGGTGACTGGCGAGCAGGGCCATCATCCGCCTCGCCAATTGCACACGTTGTTCCGGGTCCGCATCATGCCAGCGGGCGGACAGGGCGACGGCATTTTCGATCCACGCCAGCACGACCACCGGATTCGCCTGGCGATCGCTGCCCGCAAACAGTACTTCGGGCGCCGCTATACCGGCACTGTTGAGGGCTGCAAGGCCATCCACCTCGCGCTGAGAATGCACCTGCGCACGCTGGCGATTCATAAAGACCTTGACCACGACCCGCCGCCCCTTGAATCGACCTTCAAAGACCAGACGCCGCCCAGGCAGATTACGCAGAGTACGTACGCATTCGATCACAGTGCCATCGTCCAGCGTCAGCGCCTTGCAGTCATTCTCCACCGGAGACCTCGCGCGCGACCGGTTTGTGACGTTCAAGCCACAATGCCCGCTCTTCCACCCGGCGCCACAACGCATCGGGGACATCCAATGCATCGGCCAGCGATGACTTTGTGTACCGGCGCATGAAACGGTACAGGTCGCGCCGGCTCAGGCCGATGTGCAGTGCCGAGAAGTACAGTGCCGCGAGATCCTTGACCCGCCAGCGCAGCGGAACTGCCCGACGAATCTGCACCCTGTGTAGATCGATCAGATGCAGGTGCAGGGGCTGCGAAGGCCCGGCCCAGGGCAACTGCAGCAGAAAGTGGCAGATGTAGAGGTCACGGTGATTCACACCATGATCGTGCAGGCACGCGGCCATCTCGGCCACCCGCCGGATGAGAGCCCACTTGACCGGGGCAGGCGGCGGGTGGACTACCCAGTCCCGACAGTAGTCCTCCAGACTGACGGTGTCCTGCAACTCTCTGGTAACGACGAATGAACGCCTGCGCGCCGGGTTCCATCCCGCCTCACCGTAACCGGCCAGTTGCATGGTCTCGACACCGAGTTGCTCGAGCCGCCTGACCGCCTGCCACTCGTTGCGCGCGCCCAGTACCGGCAGGCGCAGCGAGAACAGGTTCTTGAAGATCTCGCGCCAGCCCACACCCCAGTGCAGCTTCAGAAAGTACCTCACGCCGTTGCGCTCGAAGCGCAGCGTCCTGCGCCCCGCCCCCGCGGGCTCACGAAATACATCGCCGCGAATGGCGAATATCTGCTGCATGACGGGTTCATCACCGGCGAGCGCCTTGGCCAAGTGCTGCTCGAGCCAGATCACCGCGCGGCTCCGATCTGGGATATCAGATCCGCCGCCAGCTCGGGCATGCTGTACAGATCCTGGGTGCGGCCGTACTCGATACCGCTGCGCGCCCACTCGTCCCGTTGTGGCGACTGCAGCATTTGCGCCAGCGCGGCATCCAGTTCGTCCTGATGGAACGGAGAACCGAGTACCCGACCGGCGGCTGCCCGCTCGACATGGAATGCGTATCCGCAGGTGTCCGTGGTCAAGACCGGCAATCCCGCCACCACGGCCTCCAGCAGGACCGTGCCGGTGTTTTCGTAGTAGGCCGGATGCAGCAGGATATCGCCCCCCTGCAGAATGCGCGGGATGTCATCGCGGCCACGCAGAACCTGGAAGCGCTCTCCAACACCCAGTTGCCGCGCCTGATCCGAAAACGTGCTCGCATTGTCCTCGCCGATGGCGATCAGGTGGCTGCGCTTACACAATGCGGGCGGCAGTGCGGCGAACGCGCGCAGGGAACGGTCGAGTCCCTTGGTCTTAAAGCCCGAACCGATACACAGGACCACCCTGTCGTCGTCTGCGACTGCAAACTCCTGTCGGAACGAGGCGCGCAGCTGCGCTGCATCCGCGCCGGCCATGCGGTCTCTGTCGATACCTGGAGGCAGCATGTGGATGCGCTCCTCGGGGGTGCCGTAGTGACGCGTGAATATCTCGCACTGACGCGGCGAGATCATAAGGATTTTGGTCCGCGAGGACGGCGCAAACACCGCCGCCTCGTAGTCGAGAAAATGGCGATACCTGGGGGCAAGCCTGGACAGCCAGCTGCGCTCGGCGATCAGCTTTTCGCGCAAGCAGCCGTCAGCGGCGTAATAGACGTCCAGCCCCGGCATCTTGTTGAACCCGATCACCAGGTCGACCGGGTTCTGCGCCAGCAAGGCCCGGATCTCGCTGCTGAAGTCACGATTACGCGCATGACTGCTAACGCGCTTCACCTGGATACGAAAGACCTCGACCCCTTCCGGAACCGCACCTTCCCACGCCAGGGTGTATACGCGCACCTGATGCCCTGCCTGCCGGCAGGCAGCAGCAATACGCAGCATGTCACGCTGCAAGCCGCCATAGGGAAAGTACTTGTAAAGAACGAAGGCGAGCCTCATGCCGCCTGTATATCCATCTGCGTGCGCAGGGCATCGAATACCCTGGCGGGATCCAGCGTCTCGAAACAAGCAGGCTGTACAGCCCCGCTGCCGCGGTAGTCGCAATTGCGCCGCATACAGGGCGCACAGACGAATTCAGCCGCGAGGTTACGTTGACGCGGTCCGAGGGCGCCGGTCAGGTCGACGCGAGTCGAACCGTACAGGGTAATCGCGGGCACGCCCACCGCGGCGGCCAGATGCGCCAATCCGGAATCGACGCCGACCACGCCGCTTGCGCCAGCCAGTGTTCGTGCCATCTCGCTCAGGCCCTGACGCGGCAGCAATTCACCGACCCGCGCGACCTTGATGATCCGCTCGGCGCGCAGCCGGTCGTCCGGATCGCCCCAGGGCAGATAAACTGAGAAACCTTTGTCGGTCGCGATTCGGGCAAGCTCCGCCCAATAGGGTTCGGGCCAGTGCTTGCTGGGCCAGGTCGTCCCATGCAGGAGAATCAGCCGCTGCACATCGGCAGGGTGGGCGGACGAAAAGTGCAAACCATAATCGGGTGGACAAACCGGAAGCGGGTAGCCAAGCGCCAAGGCGAACAGCTGCCGCAGCCGTTCGATCGCATGCTGTTCGCGCGCCACTGCATAGCGCCGCCGATAGGTCCAGGCGGCCAGCGGCTCGCGCGCCGAGCGGCTGTCGAAACCCGCCCCTGGACCCAGCGCCAGAAAGGCCGGCAGCGCGCTCTTAAGCAATCCCTGAGCATCCAATATCAGGTCGTAGCGGGTCTGCCGCAGGCGTTTCGTGAACCTGCTAAGGTCGCCACGCCCCCACGCCTGGCGCCAGTTCCCCCGCCAGCGTCGCAACGCAATGGGTATCACCTCATCCACCGCCGGGTGCCATGCAGGCACCTCGGCAAATGACTCCTCGACCAGCCAGTCGAACCGGATCCGCGCCATCGCGCGGCGGGCGTCGGTGAGTGCCGGAAAGGTGTGGATAAGGTCGCCGAGCGAAGAGGTCTTGACCAGCAGGACCCGCATGCCTCAGGCCACCACCGCATCGAGGGCTGCGGCAACCTGCGCCACCGACATATCCACCAGACAGGCGGTGGTGCCCAACGGGCACTCGCGTTCGAAACAGGGACTGCAATCCAGTCCCAGATTGACGATCTCGTGATCCGGGTTCAGCGGCGGGGTGAAGCCTGGATCAGATGAGCCATACAGGGCGACCAGTGGCCTGTCGAGCGCCGCCGCGACATGCATGAGCCCGGAGTCATTCGACACGACCGCGTCCGCCAGCGACATCAGATCGACTGCCTGCTCAAGCGTGGTTCGCCCCGCAAGATTGGTCGCCACCTTGCACGTCGTGGCAATACCCTCACACACAGCCACGTCCCTGGCCGATCCGAACAGCCAGATATCCCAGCCTGCGCGCGCGAACATCCGCCCGAGCTCCGCAAAGTGCAGTGTCGGCCACTGCTTGGCCGGCCCATACTCGGCGCCCGGACACAGGGCAAGGACGCGGCGGTCCGGGTTCTTGTGTGCACCCAGGGTCCGCGCCGCAGCCTCGACATCCGCTTCCCTGACCTGCAGATGCGGCGGCTGAATCGGTGGCAGTTGCGCATCGGCGGTACCTGCGAGCGCAACGAAGCGCTGCACGGTCATCGGGTAGCGCTGCTTGTCCAGTCTGCGCAGGTCGTTCAACAGACCATACCTCATCTCGCCACGCCAACCGGTACGCACCGGGATCCGTGCAGCCAAAGGCACGATTGCGGACTTCCAGGTATTCGGCAGCAGTATCGCGTGAGAATAGCGGCCGCGCAGGGACCGCCCCAGGCGCCAGCGCGGCACCAGGCCAAAGCGGCCATGTGCAAGCGGCATCTCGACGCCATGTCGAACCTCGGGCATACGCGCCAGCAGCGGAAGACTCCAGCCGGGGGCGAGAACGTCGACCGGTCGGTCGGGGGCATCGGCGCGCAGGGTCTTGAACAGGCACTGTGCCATGACCATGTCGCCCACCCAGGAGGGGCCCACCACCAAAACGGCATCTGCGGAGGAGCCGGCCGCGGCAGAGTTCAGCATTGCCACCTCAAGCCCGGCAAAAAGTTTATGCATCCGACCGCTCAGTCGCTGAGCGCGTAACGGGCACCACAGTAGGGGCAGGTGGTCTCACCGCCCTTGTCGATCGGCAGATAGACGCGCGGGTGCATGTTCCACACCTCGTCTTGCGGGCGTGGACAGGACAGTGGCAGCTCAGATCGACTGACTTTGATCACGGCGGCGTCCGGCTTGGCAGTGTTTGCGCTCATATGTTTCTCCGATTCTCTCCGGTCCTGCCGCGCTCAGACCAGGCTCAACCAATCAGTATGTGCCGGGCTGCGGCCGTGCACCACGTCAAAATATTTGCTTTGGAGCTTCTCGGTGATCGGGCCGCGGCTGCCGCCGCCAATCTTGCGACCGTCGACCTCACGTATCGGTGTGACCTCGGCTGCAGTGCCGGTGAAGAACGCTTCATCCGCGATATACACCTCGTCGCGCGTGATACGTTTTTCGACCACCTGCAGACCCTCCTCGCCAGCCAGTCGCATCACCGTGCGACGGGTGATGCCATCGAGGCAGGAGGTCAGATCCGGCGTATACAGTACACCGTCGCGCACGATGAAGATGTTCTCACCTGAACCCTCCATGACATAGCCGTTGGCATCCAGCAGCAGGGCCTCGTCGTAGCCACCGTCGAGTGCCTCTTTGAGGGCCATCATCGAATTCATGTAGTTGCCGTTGGCCTTGGCCCGGCACATGGTGATATTCACATGGTGACGGGTAAAGGAGGACACCCGGATACGGATACCCCTGGTCATGCCCTCTTCGCCGAGGTAGGCACCCCATGCCCAGGCGGCAACCATGCAGTGCACCTGCAGATTGTCGGCACGCAGCCCCATGCCTTCCGACCCATAGAAGCACATCGGTCGGATATAGGCGGAATCGAGTTTATTCTCACGCACTGCGCGGCGCTGAGCCTCGTTCAGTTCATCACGATCGCAAGGCATCTGCATGCCAAGGATGTGCGCTGAATCAAACAGCCGGTCGGTGTGCTCTTCGAGACGGAAGATCGCCGTGCCCTGCTCGGCGTGATAGGCACGCACGCCCTCAAACACCCCCATGCCATAGTGCAGGGTATGCGTCAGAACATGGGTCTTGGCCTCTCGCCAGGGAATCATCTCGCCATCAAGCCAGATCAGGCCGTCGCGATCCGCCATTGTCTGCATCTTTCACAACTCCACATAAAAACGGGGCGCCGGGGGCAGAAACCCCACCCTGCCCAGCCGCGTATTGAACCATAAACCGGCCCCGGGGGCCTAGCCCGCAGGCGCGCCGGCAGACGGAGCTTCAACGGGCCATTCGTGGCAACGGCCCGGTTATCAGGACGTCATGCCTGCCGGAGTCTGTCCCATTCCCGATCAGGATTGCAGGGCGGCTCACTGAGACAGCCGCTCCCCTCCCATCACGCTGTGCCATACATCGATTACCATTGCGCGCTCCTCGGCCAGCTGGGCCGCCGGCACCAACGAGCTTTCTTCCTGCAACGCGCGGCGATGAACCACACCGCGGTAAATCTGGTAGGCGTTCCACAGCTGGTCCGCAGCCCCCTCGGCCAGCAGGTGATGCTTTGACAGACGCTCGAGCAGGCGTGCGTTGTCGGTCCACTCGGTCAGGTCAGGGTATTCGTGCGCCCAACGCAGCACCGCGTATTGCACCAGGAATTCGATATCGACCAGGCCGCCAGTGCCCTGCTTGATGTGGAAGTGCTCGTCATCTCCCCGGTCCAGGCCTTCGCGCATCTTCTGACGCATGCTGCGAACCGCATCGAGCAGCTTTTCCGGATCACGCTGCATGCTCAGGATCTGATGGCGGATCGCGCTGAAACGAGCCACCACCCTGGGGTCGCCAGCCACCGCACGCGCACGTACCAAGGCCTGGTGTTCCCAGGTCCAGGCGTCGTTCAACTGATAGATCTCGAATGCGTTCAAGGAGGCCACCAGCTGGCCCGAGCTGCCGTTGGGCCGCAAACGCATATCGGCCTCGTAAAGCAGGCCGGAAGGCATGCGGGTGGTGAGCATATGGATAACGCGCTGTCCCATGCGCGCATAAAAGACATCATTGGCCACGCTACGCCGGCCGTCGGTCATTGCATTGAAATCGCTGCTGCCGTGCAGGAACACCAGATCCAGGTCGGATGCGTAACCCAGTTCTATACCGCCCAGCTTGCCATAGCCGATCACCGCAAAACCGGTCTCCATGTCGGCCAGACCGGCGGGGCAGCCGTGCTTGTGAACCAGATCGCGCCAGGCACTGGCTTGCACATGCTGCAGGGTAACCTCCGCGATATCAGTCAGATAGTCGCTGACCACCATCAGCGGTATGGCGCCGACGATATCGGCGGCCGCCACGCGCAACAGATTTCCCTGCGCGAACTGGCGCAGACGCTCCATTTCCTGTTCGAGATCATCCTCGCCCACCGTGGCCAGCAGCGTATTCAGCTCTGCCCTGAGCTCGCGGCTGTGCAGCGGCGAGTACAGACGCCGCGGATCCAGCAGTTCGTCCAGCAACAATGGCTGACGAATCAGCTGCGACACCACCCAACTGCTCTCGCTCGCCAGCCGCACCAGCTGCGAAAGCGCCGGTGGATTCTCCACCAGCAAATCCAGGTAGGCGGTACGGCGCACGATCGCCACCATCAGATGCTGCAGGCGATCGAGCGTCGTGTCCGGATCCGGCGTCTGTGCAGAAGCGTGGATCAACGAAGGCATCAACTGATCGAGCTTGCCGCGTCCGCGCGTCGGCAGCGTCCTCACCGCTACCGAGTGTCGGAAATCGCGCAGCCGGTCCAGAGTGTCCGCGGCATCATTGAAGCCGGCGCCTCTGAGCGCCACCAAGGCAGCATCGTCGCCCTCCCCCGCGCGCCAGACCGAAGCAAGCGCCGTCTCGCTCGGCGAGACTTCGGACTTTGGCGCCGCAAACACGTGGCCGAACTGCTCATGTACGCACTGGCGATGCCGCTGCAGGGTCAGGTCGAACGTCTCCCAGTCCTTGAAACCCATGCTCGCCGCGATCCGGGCGCGACCCTCGACTTCCGTCGGCAGACTGTGTTTCTGCTCGTCTTTCCAAGCCTGAATCCGATTCTCGGCCAGGCGCAGAAAGCGATAAGCCTCGAGCAGCTCGCCTACCGCAGCGGCCGGTAGTGTCTCCCGGTCTCCGAGCAGACCCAGGACCTGCTGAATGGGTCGAATCTGCAGCTCAGGTTCACGCCCACCGCGCACCAGTTGGAACGCCTGACCGATGAACTCGATCTCGCGAATGCCGCCCCGACCAAGTTTAATGTTGGCGTCCATGCCCTTTTTGTGCAGCTCACGTTCAATCATGCGCTTCATATCACGGATGGATTCGATCACCCCGAAGTCGATGTAACGCCGGAACACAAAGGCCCGCAGCATGGCCATCAGATGCTTGATCTCGTCCGGATCGCCGGTGATCGGCCGCGCCTTGACCATGGCATAACGTTCCCAGTCGCGCGCCTGCGAATGGTAGTAGCTTTCCATGGCGTCACAGCTGACGACCAGAGGGCCGGAGTCGCCAAACGGGCGCAGGCGCATATCGACCCGGAAAACGAAGCCGTCGAGCGTCTGCCTGCTCAGCGCGTTGATCAACTGGCGGCCCAGGCGGGTGAAAAACTGTTCGTTCTCGAGCGCCCGCGCGCCGTCGGTGCGGCCGTGCTCGGGGAAGCAGAAGATCAGGTCGATATCGGATGACAGATTCAGCTCGCGCGCGCCGAGCTTGCCCATACCGAGCACGATCAGCTGCTGCGCGACGCCATCCACGCTGCGCGGCACACCCGACTTGGCGACCGCCCAGTCATACAGCTTGTTCAAAGCCTCGCGGATGCAGGTGTCCGCCAGTTCGGAGAGATCTTCCAGTGTCTCGTCCAGGGGTGCCAGCCCCGCCAGGTCGCGCCAGATGATGCGCACCATCTCGCGTCGCCGAAAACGTCGCAGCCCGGCGTCCAGGGCGGCCTCGTCATCCACGCCGTCCAGCAGCCCGGCCAGGGCGGATGCCATCTCGCCATCGTGATAGCCGCGATCCAGCAGGCCACTGGCATGCAGCTCTGCGAGCAGCCGCGGATTGCGCAGACAGACCTGGGCAACATAGTCGCTCCAGCCCCAGACTTTCTCCATGCGTTCCACATCGGGAAACACGGAAGCGGAATCAACAACGCCTGGCGCAATACGCCAGGCGTCCCGGTAACGCTGCAGCCGAAGCGCGGCCGATTCTTCAGTCATCTGCTGTCCTGCTCCACTGGTCCATTGCACGTCACGGCGCAGCGAAACCAGTCAACAGCAAAACCGCTGCGGCCGGTTTCGGCCACTTCCCCTCCCAGCCGCGCTGAAAGGTGACGAACCAGCGGCCGGCTTGCTAGGGTTGTGAGGCCCCTTTGGCAAATTTCTGTAGCGCGCCCTGGATCTTCTCGATCACCGGCGCCCTGTCTTCGATGCCATGGCGCTTCGCCAACCAGGCAGGATCGTTCCAGCCCACCATGACCTTGCCATCAGCATCTTGCCAGACAAGATACTTCAACGGCAGATCGATGCCCACCGTACGCTGGCTCTCCATCAGCTTGGTGCCGGCGGCCGGCTTACCAAAGATCAGCAGCTCGGTAGGGGGCAGTTGCATATCCACGCTCTTTGCCCCCGCCGCATGATCGACGCGCGCGAAAATCTTGAAGCCGGCGCCGCTCAGCGCCTTCTCGAGGCGGTCCGCGGTTGCGGCCACCGAATGTGTACTCTGAATCGAGATCATACCGTCTGCCGCGTGAACCGCCGGCAGAAAGCCAGCCAAAAACAGACCCGCAAACAAAACTCGCTTAAACATCACAACACCTCCCATTCATTAGTGTTTCTCCAGCTGCGATCGGCTCCTTGGCAGGCGCCAACCGCACTAAAGACCGGTTGAGGATAGCCGCTATTTCGCCCATGCCGGAAATTAAACGCACGGAATCAGTCGGGCAGGAAAGGCTCCACCTGCTTTTCAGACAAGTCCGATCCGCGTCCGCCATCGCATCGCTGGGGGCCCTGGCCTGTCTCGGGGTGATGTTGCACGCCAAACCCAGCGTCGGCCCCTTGATCTGGTTCGCCACCGTAATCGCGACCACTGCCTTGCGTTTTGCGCTATATCGCCGCTTTTTCGCAGGGGATGATTTGCAGCGACCAAAGCGGCACTGGCTGCGCAGGCATTTTTGGACCGGCATTTTGATCGGCGTCGCCTGGGGCAGCCTCCCGCTGGTCCCGCTGACAGATGCCCCCGTGTACGTGCAGCAACTGCAGACCCTGGTGCCGGGTTTTCTGGTGATGGCCGCCATCACATCCTACGGGGTCTATTTTTCCCACTACCTGGCCCTGTTGGTAGCAGCCGGGCTCACCACCATCAGCTGTCACCTGGTCTCACGAGGTGCCGCGGGCATTCCGGAGGCGATCCTTTACCTCGTGTTTGCCCCGGTCATGGTGATAACCGCGAAACGGTATTGCCATTCACTCGTCGACAGTATGCTGGCGCGGCGCCGATCACAGGACCTGGTCGGGAAGCTGACCGTGGCCAACGACGACCTGGTTGTTCAGAACGCGGTGCTGGCACAGCAGAGGTCGCTGATCGAACAGGAGGAGGCGCTGGCGAAACACGTGTTTGCCCAGCTGATTCTCGGCGGTGATCGCACGCTGCCGGGAATCCACACCTGGAACCAGTCCCTGGGAAGCCTTTCCGGCGACCTCACGCAGACCGCGCGCGGTCCCTCCGGCCAGGCCTTTGTCTTCCTGGGCGATTTTACGGGTCATGGTCTACCCGCAGCACTGGGCGCACTGCCCGCTTCATCCGTTTTTCTGGCGATGGCCGCCAAGGGGCTCGCGCTGGATTCAATCGCGGCGGAACTGAACAGCAAGCTGCATCAGCTGCTGCCAGTGGGGTACTTTTGCTGCGCGGTGTTACTCGAACTGTCCGCCGATCACCGTACCCTGCACGTCTGGAACAGCGGCCTTCCGCCCGTCCTGATCCGGCGCAAAGGGCAGAGCGACTACGAAAGGATCGCATCGCACAGTCTGCCGCTCGGCGTGGTGGCAGATAAGGCTTTCGATAGCGGGGCGCACCGGATCGAGCTGCATCAGGGCGATCTGGTATACGCCTACACTGATGGCCTAACCGAGGCCGAGAACAGGGATGGCGAGATGTGGGGCACCCGTCGCCTCGAGCACTTCCTCGAACGTCCGGACCTGCCGGTACCACGGCTGCCGGCCCTGATCGACGCGGTGCTCGAGCACGTGAATCTGGCGCCACCTTCCGACGATATCTCGATCGTCGAACTGGAGGGCAACCCAACCGCGGACACCCAGGCTGACGCAGCCTGATCTGCACCCCCCGCCCCGTAAGCGCCGAAAAACAAAAACCCCGCCCGGATCAGACCGGGCGGGGGTTTTTTGATCGACAGCAATGGTCGAACGGGTTGGCTTACATCATGCCGCCCATGCCGCCCATGCCACCCATGCCGCCCATGTCACCACCGCCAGGCATTGGGGCTGCCTCGTCGGCCGGCTCATCGGCGATCATGCACTCGGTGGTGATCATCAGACCAGCCACAGATACCGCATTCTGCAACGCAAAACGAGTGACCTTGGTCGGATCGAGAATACCCATCTCGACCATGTCGCCGTAGGTGCCGTTGGCGGCGTTGTAACCGAAGTTACCCGTCCCTTCCGACACCTTGTTCAGCACCACAGACTGCTCGTCACCGGCATTGGCGACGATCTGGCGCAGCGGCTCTTCCATGGCCCGACGGGCGATCGTGATACCGATATCCTGATCGTGGTTGTCACCCTTGAGATCGATCATGGTCTTCTGCGCACGTACCAGGGCGACACCGCCACCGGGAACGATACCCTCTTCAACCGCCGCACGGGTGGCGTGCAGGGCGTCTTCGACGCGGGCCTTCTTCTCTTTCATCTCGACCTCGGTCGCTGCACCGACTTTGATGACCGCAACACCACCGGCCAGCTTGGCCAGACGCTCCTGCAGCTTCTCCTTGTCGTAGTCAGAGGTGGTCTCCTCCATCTGTGCGCGGATCTGCTCGCAACGCGCCTTGATGTCCTGCTCGGTACCGGCACCGTCAATGATGGTGGTCTCTTCCTTCGAGATCACGATGCGCTTGGCGGTCCCCAGCTCGTTCAGGGTCGCTTTTTCCAGGCTCAGACCGACCTCTTCCGAGATCACGGTCGCACCGGTCAGGATGGCGATATCCTGCAACATGGCCTTGCGACGGTCGCCAAAGCCCGGGGCCTTGACGGCCGCAACCTTGACGATGCCACGGATCGTGTTGACCACCAGGGTGGCCAGGGCCTCGCCCTCGACATCCTCGGCGATGATCAGCAGCGGGCGACCGGCCTTGGCGACGGCCTCCAGCGGAGGCAGCAGGTCGCGGATATTGGAGACCTTCTTGTCGTGCAGCAGGATGTAGGGCTCTTCCAGCTCAGCCGTCATGTTCTGCTGATTGTTGACGAAGTAGGGCGACAGGTAGCCGCGATCGAACTGCATACCCTCGACCACTTCCAGTTGGTTGTCGAAACCGGAGCCTTCCTCAACGGTTATGACACCCTCTTTACCGACCTTCTCCATCGCCGAGGCGATGATGTCGCCGATGTTGTTGTCAGCGTTGGCCGAGATCATGCCGACCTGAGCGATCGCCTTGGTGTCGGCACAGGGCTTGGACATACCCTCGAGGTACTCGACGGCTGACACGACGGCCTTGTCCATGCCGCGCTTCAGATCCATCGGGTTCATCCCGGCGGCGACTGCCTTGAGGCCTTCGCGGACCATGGCCTGAGCCAACACGGTCGCGGTGGTCGTACCGTCACCGGCGACATCCGAGGTCTGGGAAGAAACTTCCTTGACCATCTGCGCACCCATGTTCTCGAACTTGTCTGCCAGTTCGATCTCTTTGGCGACCGACACACCGTCTTTGGTGATGGTCGGGGCACCGTAGGACTTCTCCAGCACCACATTGCGGCCTTTGGGGCCGAGGGTGACCTTCACTGCATTGGCCAGGACGTTAACGCCCTTGAGCATGCGCTGGCGGGCATCGTCTGAAAACTTAACTTCTTTTGCACTCATGTCTGTTTACCTGAATTCAATATTGTCTGGGATTGATGTCGCGCTTCGGCGGTTGAGGCCGAACTGGAGGGGCTTCAGCCCTCGACGACACCGACGATGTCTTCTTCGCGCATCACCAGCACCTCTTCACCGTCGATCTTGATCTCGGTGCCGGAATATTTGCCGAACAGCACGGTATCGCCGACCTTGACGTCCAGCGGACGCACATCGCCGTTTTCTAGGATCTTGCCCTTTCCGGTGGCGAGGATCTCACCCTGGATCGGTTTTTCGGCGGCCGAGCCCGGCAGCACGATGCCCCCAGGGGTGGTGGTTTCTTCTTCCTTGCGGCGAACGACCACGCGGTCATGCAGGGGACGGATGTTCATGTCTAGGAATCTCCTAAATTGAAATACAGTGGTTTGAATTTCTGATTGCTTCGGGGCGGGGTTGTTAGCACTCGCTCTTAGTGAGTGCCAATAATAGGGTCGAACCTGGCCAAGTCAAGGGCGTCCGGGAATTTTTTCAGCGACGCGCTTTTTGGCACTCGCAAAACCAAGCTGCTGATAACTAAACATTTTTCGAAAACTGTCGTAAAAATATATAACCCTGGGGTTGCAAAGGAATCGAGACATGCCCGAGCAAGACGATGGCCGAGTGATCGAGGCGGTGCGGTTGAACGAATATTTTCATCACGCGGTGCATTCAGCAGCCGGACGGCGCCATCTGTGCGCGGACAAGGCCACCCTGCACTACCTTTCGTCGCTGCTGAGCCAGTACGCACGCAGCGAGGAGGTCTACGACTACAGTGAACAGCGCCTGCAGTTGCGACCGCTCGCGCTGCTTTACAACGAGGCCATCGAGGCGCAAGGCGCGTGTGAGCGGCGCCTGTGGCTGCAGCGCCTCGGTGACCTGGCCCTGTTCGTTGGCGGCCTTTTTGCCGGGCAGCTCAACCGGCATTTCTGCGACCTCGACTACTGCGTCGCCATGGGCGGCAATGCATACGGCTATCTGCAGCAGACCTCGACCCAACCAGGCCAGCAGGCCCAGGCCAGGGTGTTTGGTGAACTCGCCGATCGGTTCACCCAGTTCGTCGACCTGGTCGCAACCGTCACCGGCCGTCGTGACGATCCGCCACGTGCAAGTGGTCGTACTGACGTGCTCACTCGTCCTCGCGCCGGTATTCGCCTTCGATAATCCGTTCGGACCGCGTCTCCGGCTCCACCGCCGCACCTGGTGCAGGCTGCAGGGTGCCGCGCGCCTTCAGCCAGCGCACCACCAGCCAACGTCGCAGGGGTGGAATCAGGAGAAGGAAACCTACCGCATCGGTAATGAAACCGGGCAGCAACAGCGCCAACCCGACCAGCAGCAACATCGCCCCCTCCATCAACTCAAGTGCCGGCACCTCCTTGTTGGCCATCTGTGACTGCGCCCGGAACAGTACGGCGAAGCCCTGCATGCGTACCAGCGCCCCGCCAAGCACGGCAGTGAATACCGACAGAGCGATGGTCGGTATGGCGCCAATCTCGCTACCCACCTCAATCAGCAGATAGAGCTCCACCAGCGGGGCACCGACGAAAATCAACAGGAAAACCAAGGCGGGGCTGAGCATGAGGCGATTCGATCTGTTTGGTGAAAGGACGCTGATACCGACGGAATCCGGCCTGCCGGTAGCGGGTTGCCCGGGCGGCACAGACACAAAGCTTGCGGGCAAACCGCCAATCCAGCGTAAACTTGCGCTCCAGTTTAGATGGGGTCAAGTCTCGGCAACTCAAGCGCGCGATCGGCGCGTGTGGATTTGTTAAGGTGTCGCGATGCCCGAAAACCTGCTTGTCATCACCACTCTGCCGGATCGGGGGGCCGCCGAAGGGCTGGCTGAAACCCTGGTCGAGCGCGGCCTGGCAGCCTGTGTGAATATCAGCGCGCCTGTGACGTCTTTGTACAAATGGCAGGGGCGGCTCGAACGCGGCAGTGAGGTCATGTTGACCATCAAAACCACCAAGGAAGGCTATCCGGCGCTCGAAGACGCGATAGCGGACGGCCACCCCTATGAACTTCCCGAGGTGATTGCAGTCCCGATTACCGAGGGTCTACCCGACTACCTGGCTTGGATCGAAGCATGTACAAAAAACTGATTGCCTGGACACTCTTGCTGCTCACCGTGGCAGCGGCACAGGCCGAGCAGGAATTTCTCAAACCGGATCAGGCCTTCGTCATCTCCGCCCAGTCCAGCGACGGCATCTCGGTGCGCGTCAACTGGCAGATCGCCGAAGGCTACTACCTCTACCAGAGCAAGTTTCGTTTTCTCAGTGACACGCCCGGCGCCGAACTTGGCGACCCAGACCTGCCACCGGCACTGGCGAAAAACGACCCGATCTTCGGTGAGGTCGAGATCTACCGTGACCAGGTGACCATCGATGTCCCACTCACCGCGATGCCCGGCAATGCCGAGATCCTGACACTCAAGGCCCGCTCGCAGGGTTGTGCAGACGCCGGAATCTGCTATCCGCCACACACCCAGACCGTTTTGGTCGCCCTCAATCAATTCGTAGACAGCCCACCGCCGGTTGATCCCGTCGCGGTCGAGAATTTCGACGCAGGCGGCAGCGGGCCGGCGGCCGAGTCGACACCCGCGGGCGACCAGAACGACCCCTTGCAGGAGCTCGCCGCGCTCGGCGAAGAGCTCGGGATAGGCGATCCGGAGGATGACATTCTTCCCCCCGAAGAGGCGTTCCGGGTCAGCGCCAACGGCGGTGACGGCACCAGGCTGCAGGTGCAATGGACAATTGCCGATGGCACTTATCTTTACCAGGACAAGGTCAAGCTGGCGCTGAGCGGCGAAGGTGTCGAACTGGGTGAATTTCAGCTGCCAAAGCCGGACATAAAGAAGGATTCGATCAAACCCGACGGCAGCATTGGCGACGTTGCCGTCTATCACAAGCTGATCGATCTCGACGTGCCACTGCTGCGCAGCAACACCGACGCGACCGAGGTCACGCTGACCGCCAGTTACCAGGGTTGTGCCGACCGCGGCATCTGCTATCCGCCACAAAAACAGACCTTCAAGCTCGCCCTGCCGGCGGCCAGCGGTGCGGCCACGGTCACTGCAGCGCTACCGGCAACCCCGGCGGCGCCCCGGACTCAAGCGGCCGCATCGCCGGCCCAGCCACAGTCTGAACAGGACCAGATCGCCGCCATGATCGCCGGCCAGAGTACCTGGGTGGTGGTCGGGGCGTTTTTCCTGATCGGCCTCGGCCTGGCATTCACGCCCTGCGTCTTCCCGATGATCCCGATCCTGTCCGGCATCATTACCGGGCATGGCAAGAGCATCACCACCCGCAAAGCCTTCACGCTGTCGCTGGTTTATGTGCTCGCCATGGCGTTGACCTACACCGTGGCAGGGGTAGCCGCCGCGCTGCTCGGCGAGAACCTGCAGGCGGCACTGCAGAATCCCGTGGCGCTCAGCATCTTTGCCCTTGTCTTTGTCGTCCTGGCGTTTTCGATGTTTGGCTTTTACGACCTTCAACTGCCGTCGAGCCTGCAGTCGAGGCTTTCCGAGATCAGCAACAAGCAGGAGAGCGGCAGTCTGGCCGGCGCCGGAATCATGGGTCTGCTCTCGGCCCTGATCGTCGGCCCCTGCGTTGCGCCGCCACTGGCGGGGGCGCTTATCTACATCGGCCAGAGCGGTGATGCTGTGCTCGGCGGCCTGGCGCTGTTCGCCATGTCAATGGGCATGGGCGCCCCCCTGATTGCAATCGGAACCTCTGCCGGCAAGCTGCTGCCGCGCGCCGGCGGCTGGATGGATGCAGTCAAGGCGGTGTTCGGTGTGGTCATGCTAGGCGTGGCCATCTACCTGCTCGAGCGCGTCATATCGCCGGTGGCGGCGATGTTCCTGTGGGGAA